>Ga0302251_1000548_pt1 | contig 33070 bp, 35 predicted proteins | sample AAG_RA_Gln_MG_FD_193534 | JGI IMG/M metagenome (GOLD analysis project Ga0302251, IMG submission 193534) | Enriched activated sludge microbial communities from anaerobic digester in WTTP, New Holstein, Wisconsin, United States - AAG_RA_Gln | ecosystem: Engineered > Bioreactor > Anaerobic >... | reverse complement strand
AGGTAAAGGAGCCATCTCTCTTTCCCCTGATTCAATCCAAATCACCACCAAAAGGGATGACTGTCCCACTGACTGGATTGATACCGGCCTAGGCTTCTGTGTCATGAAGTATGAAGCCAAGAACGTGAGCGGAGTAGCTACTTCCCAACCAGGCAACGCTCCTTGGATAAATATTTCTCAAGTCGCTGCTGCTGCTGCTTGCAAAGCCATTGGTGCTCACCTTATCAACAATGCTGAATGGATGGCCATTGCCCGTGACGCTGAGTCAGTCAGTTCCAACTGGAGCGGTTCAGTAATGTACCGAGGTCATACTGATAATGTCCCAGCCAACGCTCTTTCAGTCTCCAGCCCCAGCGACCCTTATGACCAAACAGGCCAAGCTTCTCCCTCTGAACAACGCAGAACCCTAACCCTTTCCAATGGCCAAACCATCTGGGACTTCTCAGGCAATGTCTGGGAATGGGTTGACTACAGCATCCTAACCACGGAAATGCCTCTTCCCAGAACCGGGTATCTTGATTTCAACCAAATCACCAACTGGAGCACCAACCTTGGTTACGAGAACATAGGACCAAAGAACAAAAGCAGAACAAGCAGTAATGGTGTGGGTATGATTTATTCTGACCCCGACACTTCTTATTCAAACAATACTCCTTACGACAACACTATTCATGCCCTGGTCCGCGGTGGCGATTGGGGCAATGGTGCGGGTGCGGGTGGCTTTGCTGTGAATCTGATCAGCTCTCCGGCGAGGACGGATGCGCACATTGGGTTCCGGTGTGCCCGGTAGTCATGAATTCTTGTAATCTTGATGGCTGGCTTTACACCCCTTGTGGGTGTAAAGACAGCCCCAGGTCTTAGGAGGAAAAAAAACAAAAAAAGCAAGAAATGTATAATTACGACGAATTGATTCTGTTTCAAAAAATTTACGATTTGATGCTTTGGTTGCATCCAGCGGTGAATAAGTTTCCCAAAAGTCAGAGGTTTGTCCTAGGTCAGAGAATTGAAAATTGTTTGCTGGATATTTTAGAAGACGTGATAAGATTAATTGCTCAAAACTTTGAAAATAGAACCTTGCTGGAAGAATTAAACATTAGGGTAGATAAACTGAGGATATTGGTAAGAATGGCTAAAGATTTAAAATTTATCAATGTCAAAAGATATGAATTTTTTGCAGAAAGAATAGTGGAAATAGGAAAGATGATAGGTGGATTCAAGAAGATTAAAAATATTTAAGAAGGGGTAGAATCGCCTACGGACCCTGATCCGCGGTGGCAATTGGAACAATGGTGCGAATGCGGGTGCCTTTGCTGTGAATCTGAACAACTCTCCGGCGAATACGAATGCGAACATTGGGTTCCGGTGTGCCCGGTAGTCATACTGACTACCAAGCCAGAGCAAGATATTCAAGGATATCTTGCCAGAGCATTTTGACTACTGATTCTATTCCTTCCTGAATAGTTTTAATTGTATTAAAACGAAAGGGAGAATATTAAGCCCGTATCCCTGGCTGGTGTTAGTAAAGGATTCCTTGAAAGCTCCAGTCAGGGCTAATAGGCGAAAAAAACAAATGAAAAGAAAAGGTAATCTTTTTGATAAAATCTGTTCTTTTGAGAATATTTACTCTGCCTATTTAAAAGCTAGAAAAGGTAAAAAGCTAAAGAAAGAGGTTTTGCTTTTTAACTATAATCTAGAAGCTAATTTAATTAATCTTGAAAAAGAGTTGAGGACAGGAAAATATGTTCACGGCGGATACAAAGAATTTGTTGTCCGAGACTCAAAGAGAAGAATCATTAGAGCTCCATGTTTTAAAGACAGAATTGTTCATCATGCTTTATGCAATGTGATTGAGCCGATATTTGAAAAGACCTTTATCTTTGATTCTTATGCTTGTCGCAAGGGCAAAGGAACGCATCGAGCAGTGAAAAGAGTAAAAACTTGGTTGAAAACTGCTGGAGATTATTGTTTGCAATGCGACATTGCCAAGTATTTTGACAGCATTGACCAAACTATTCTTTTAAAGCTGATAGAAAAGAAGATAAAAGACAAGAAAACAATTCATTTAATTGAAGAAATTATCAATTCTTTTAATCAAGAAACAAAGGTAGGTATTCCTATTGGCAACCTTACTTCTCAATTGTTTGCCAATGTTTATTTGAATGAATTGGACCAAAATGTTAAGCGCGAGTTAAAGCAAAAATATTTCATCCGCTACATGGATGATTTTTTAATTTTAGGAGAGAAACAAGAGTTGCGCTTTTTAAAGGAAAAACTAGAAAAGTTTTTACAATCCTTGAAGCTTTGTTTTAAGAAAGCTGAGATTTTTCCTTTGGCCAAAGGAATTGATTTCCTTGGTTATATTATCTTCAAAGATTTTGTTTTATTGAGAAAAAACACAATAAAAAGAATTTTGAAGAAAATAGGAAAAGAAAGAAGCAATGCTTGGTTTGCTTATACTAAGCATGCTAATTCTTTTTATCTAGGGCAAAGGTTTTTCACCATGTATCCTTGCTGCAATTTATACCCTTGCTTTCTGTAATAATCTCTAGCGCCAATACCTGAGATTACGGCTATCTTTTTAACTCTCAATTCTTTTTGGCTGATTCTCTCTGCTTCTTTGAGCAGTTTTTTGCCCAAGCCTGTATGTTGAACAGCAGAATCTTTTTCAGAAACATTTACTGCTTGGCCATAAGTATGCAGTTCTCTGACCAGAGCTGCATTTTTTAAAACAGGCAGAACAGCAGCTGAAGGAGCTCTTAATCTTAAAAGAGAATAAAGGTTTTTTCTTTCTTTGTCTTCAAAAGAAAGGAAGATTTCCTTTCCGTTTGAAGCTGGATAGTCTGTTCTGAAGAGAAAGAGAGAAGTTTGCTTTTTTAGGTTCTTTATTTCTCTACATCTGATACATTGACAATGCCAGCCCTCTTTTTTCATTTTTTCTTCTAGTTTTTGTCTCAGGTTTGAGGTTTTAGCTCCACCCCGGACAATAGATTGAGCAGGAATGTCTCGGACAATTCTTTCAATCCTTACATAAAGAGGAACAATCTTTTTTATCTCTCCAATTGTTTTTATCAAAGTTGCTTCTGAATAAGGCCTGTATTTTTTTTGAAGGTAAAGATTGTATAGAGGAGCGCTTTTTACTAGAGCGCAAGGATATATCTTAAGAGAATCGGGCTGGAAGCTTTCTTCTTGGAACAATCTTTTGAATGTTTCAATATCTTTTTGAGGAGAAGAGCCGAAAAGATTGAGCATCATTTGATAAGAAACCTTAAAACCAGCATCTTTAAGCAATTGAGTGGCTTTAATTGTTTCTTCAGCAGAATGTCCTCTTTTGTTTTTTTCTAAAATAGCATTATCTAAGCTCTGTACCCCTAGTTCTATCTTTGTTGCTCCCAATTTTCTCATCTCTTTTATTTCTTCTTTATTGATAAAATCAGGTCTGGTTTCAAAAGAAAGGCCAATGATTCTATATTTGGCTTTTTCATTTTTCTTTTGAGCTTGTTCTAGGGTTTTGCTTTGGCTGTTGTTGCAAGCGTCAAAGCATCTTTTGATAAACCAGTATTTATATCTTTTGTCGTAAAAAGACCAGGTTCCGCCAATAACTCTTAGCTCAATCTTTTCAGCAGGGTGACCAGCCATTTCTAAAGACTCAATCCTTTTTTTGGTTTGAAGGTAAGGGTCAAACTTTAATCTTTTTGCTCTTTCTGCTGCCGGTTCTCCTGAAGTATAGCTTTTGGGAAGACCTTTTTCAGTTGGACAGAAAAGACATTGGCCAGGACAAGGATAGGGTTTGGTTAAAACAGAAACATTGACGATGCCGGATAATGACCTTATTGGTCTGGTTCTCAAAAGATGTTCTAGTTCTTTATTCGGCTTAATCCTTTTTTTCTTTAAAAGATTATGATATGCTTGAAGCAAATCAATATTGCTAGGGCAAGGAACTTTTTCTTTTTTGGCTATTTTCCTTTTTGCCAAAGATAAATCCTCAGGAGTTTTAGTTCTAGCTTGAATAAGGTTTTTAATTATTAATTCTTCTGTTTTCATGGATAAGGATAAGATTAAACATATCTTAGACAAATTAAGGGAAGATTACAATAATATTGCGGAAAAGTATTCCCAAGTCAGGGAAAGAGAATGGAAAGAAATGGAGTTTCTTTTTAATTCTGTTCAAGAAAAGGATAAGGTTCTTGATTTAGGCTGCGGCAGCGGCAGGTTTTATCCTTTATTGGAAAAAAGGAAAGCAGATTATTATGGCATTGATTTTTCAGAAAAAATGATTGAGATTGCCAGGGAAAAATATCCGCGAGCCCGTTTTTGGCTCGGCACGGGTTTCCAATTAGCTTTTGAATCAGGATTTTTTGACAAGGTTTACATTATTGCTGTTTTGCACCATATTCCTTCAGAAGAAATGCGTTTAAGGTTTTTGAAGGAAGCAGTTAGAGTTTTAAAAAGCCAAGGCAAGCTGATTTTGACGGTTTGGGATTTAAAAGAAAAAGAAAAAAGGTTTTTCAAAGATAAAGGTTTGGACCAGGGAGACATTCTTCTTCCTTGGTATGGCGCTGCTGATTGCTATTTTCATAAATTCAATTTAAAAGAACTAGAAGGACTGGCAGTTAGGGCGGGCTTGAAAATTATGGAAAAAGGAGAGATAATGGTTGGTGAAAGACCTTATAATAATTTTTATTTAATTTGTGAAAAAGAATAATTATTGTAAATACAATATTGTTGTTTCCGGAGCAGCTGTTTTCACTCCTTGCTGTAAAAACATTATAGAGCTATCCAAAGAAGTAGGGAGAGAGGTTGCTCGCCGCGGTCATACTTTAATCACTGGAGCTACTTCCGGCGTCCCTTATTACGCTGCCTTGGGCTGTAAAGAAGCTGGCGGTTTTAATGTTGGTTTTTCTCCAGCTGCTTCAGAAAGAGCTCATCTAAAAACCTATCGTTTGCCTATTGATGCTTTTGATATAATGATTTATACGGGCGGTGATTATACGGGCCGAGATGAATTGATGACCAAAGCAGCTGACGGCATTATTATTATTTGCGGCCGGACAGGAACTTTGCATGAGTTTACTACCGCAGTGGAGTCAAAAAAAATAGTGGGGGTTTTAGAGGGAAGCGGGGGTACGGCTGATAAGATAAAAGATTTAATGAAAGACATTTACATTCCTTATTCCAAAAAAATAATCTTTGAAAAAGACCCTGATGTTTTGGTGGATAAGATAATTATGGCTATTGCTCAGAAGAAAAAAGATAATCAATGTTTGCTTAAGAAATAATATGAAGAAAGCAAAAGAAAAAAGAGTGGGTAAGGTTACTCATTATTTTAATAAAATAAAGGTGGGGGTGATCAAGCTGTCAGATGTTCTTTCTTTGGGAGATGAGATTGTAATCAAGTCAAAAACAGAAGAAAAATTCAGGCAAAAGGTTTCTTCCATGGAAATTGAAGGAAAGAAAATCAAAAGAGCGAAAAAGGGACAGCAAATAGGATTGAAGATGAAAAAGCCGGCGCGGGAAGGATACCTTGTCTTTAAAACATGAAGTTTATTGCTGATTTTCATCTTCATTCCAAATACTCTCGAGCTACGAGCAAAGATTTTGACTTAGAAAAGATTTCTCAATGGGCAAAGATAAAAGGCATTAAAGTAATTGGCACAGGTGATTTTACTCATCCTCTTTGGTTTCAAAATTTAAAAGCAAAACTAGAGCCAGCCAATCCTGGACTTTTTAAATTAAAAGAAGAAGACAACGGGACATTATTTACTTTAACTTCAGAGATAAGCTGTATTTATACCAAGAAGAATAAGGTGAGAAAAATTCATGTTGTTGTTTTTGCTCCGAGCTTAGAAGCAGTAGAGGAGATTAATAAAAGATTGGGAGCTTTAGGTAATTTAAAATCAGACGGCCGACCTATTCTAGGAATAGACGTTAAAGAACTTTTGAAAGTAGTGTTAGCTGTTTCTTCTGATTGTCTTTTTGTCCCGGCTCATTGTCTTACTCCTTGGTTTAGTATTTTTGGTTCTAAATCAGGATTTGATTCAGTAGAAGAATGCTTTGAAGAATTGTCTCCCCATATTTTTGCTTTAGAAAGCGGGCTTTCAGCTGATCCAGCCATGCTTTGGAGAATACCAGATGGCCGTAGACTTTGCATTATTTCCAATAGCGATGCTCACAGCCCAGAAAAGCTAGGAAGAGAAGCTAATGTTTTTGATACAAACCTTGACTATTTTTCTTTTATTCAAGCCATAAAAACAAAAGACCCAGCCAAGCTTCTCTATACCATTGAGTTTTATCCTGAAGAAGGGAAATATCATTATGACGGCCATCGGCTTTGCCAGGTTTGTCTCAGTCCAGAAGAATCAGAAAAATACAATGAGCTTTGTCCTGTTTGCGGCCGGCCTTTAACTATTGGCGTGGCTAACCGCTCTGTTAAAATCAGTGATCAAGAGCAGGGTTTTGTTCCAGAAAAAGCTATTCCTTTTAAAAAGCTGGTTCCCCTGAAAGAAATTATTGCTGAGGGCTTAGGCAAGGGAGTAAGCTCTTTGGCAGTAAAAAAAGAATATGACAAGCTGATTAAGGCCTTTGGCTCAGAGTTTAATGTTCTTTTAGATACTTCTATTGAGGAGATTGGAAGAGTTTCTAGTTTGATTGGAGAAGGAGTGAAGAGAGTAAGAGAAGGAAGGCTAAGCATTAGTCCGGGTTTTGATGGAGAGTTTGGCAAGGTAAACATTTTTTCTTCTCCAGAAAACAAGTCAAAGATTTCTCAGCAAACATTATTTTAAATATTTAGCTTTAGCCAGATTATGCTCTTCCAAGGTTTTAGAGAAAACTGTTTCTTTGTTTGGCTTGGAAAGATAGTACCAATAAGGGCTGTTTTGAGGATAAATAGCAGCTTTAATGCTTTCTAGCCCAGGATTGCAGATAGGCCCAAGAGGCAGACCAAGATGTTTATAGGTATTGTAAGGAGAATTGTCTTCAAGGGGATAAAGAAGAGTGGCGTCAACCTGTAAAGGAATGCCAGCTTTTAATCTTTTCCATAAAATACCAGAAACTATTTGCTTATCCTCAAAAGAAATTATTTCTTTTTCTAATAAAGAGGCCATGGTGACAATTTCAAAAATGCTTTTGTTTTGTTTTTTGATCTCATCTCTTAAGTCAGGAGTAAGTTTTTGACCAAAGTTTTCTAATGCCCTATTAAGAAAATCTTCCAAAGTAGCATTCTTTTCCAAAAAATAGGTGTCCGGGAAAATATATCCTTCTAGGCCCAAGTTTTTTGGTTTGTCGTTGAGGAAATCAAACTGATTGGGTTTAAATTCCTGAATGCTTTTTATTGCTTCTTCTTGAGAAAATAATCCTTTGCTTTCCAGATATTGAGCAATGTCCCAGGTGTTCCAACCTTCAATAATAGTAACAGTTTCTTTAATTGTTTTTCCTTGGACTAGAGCGTTAATGATTTCTTGATTGCTCATTTCTGAATTAAGCAAATATTCTCCTGCCTGCAATTTATTCCAGTCTTTCTCTAGAAAAACAAGGAAAAGAAAAAAATGAGGGTCATTGATTATTCTTTCTTGCTTTAGTTTAAAAGCAATATCTTTGGCGTTTTCTCCTTTGTTGACAACAATGTTTTTGGAAATTAATTCTTGGTTTTCATTGTTTAGATTATTAAGAAAAAGCCAAGCTAGGATAATTACAACCAAAACGAATAATATCTTAATCAATTTGTTTTTCATGGTTTCATTCTAAGGGAAAAATATTCTTTGTCAAATTGCTATTGACAAAATTATAATTATGGCTAGAATGATAATATATGGAGAGGACCAATAAAATTTATAGCAATCTCTGCACAGCCAAAAGCATTTTGGCTTGGTTGGTTATTTTTACGCTAACCTCAAAAAGAAGGGGAGTCCTCAACAAAGAATAATTAAAATTAATAGGACAATATCTGGAAGCTCCCCTTCAGAGGGGAGTTTCTCTTTATTAATCTTGAAAAATATGCCAATATATTATTTAACAAAACAAAAACTGGAAGAATTAGAACAAGAATACGATAATTTAAAGAAATTAAAGCAGGAAAAGTTTAAAGAAGGAGCGCCAGCCTTTTTTGAAGGAGAAGACATCAATCCTGATTTTACTTCTTACGAAGAAGGATTAGAAGGACTGAATGTCCGGCTAGAAGAGTTGGAATCAATTTTGAAAAATCATGCCCTTATTTCCAATCCAGTAGAAAAAGATAAGGTTTCTCTGGGAGCGAGTCTGGTTTTGAAAGAGAATCTTTCTCAAGAAAAGCAGTTTAAGATAGTCGGTACTTTGGAAGCTAATCCTTTTGAAGGAAAGATAAGCAACGAATCACCGGTGGGTAGAGCTTTTCTAGGCAAAAAAGTAGGAGATACTGTTTCAGTAGGAAGTAATCTTTATCAGATTATAAAGATTAATTACGAAGAAAGCTAAAATGACCAAAAGAAAAAAAATAGTTGTCTTTTCTTTAATAACCATAATAGTTGTTTCTTTTTGCTGGCTTGATTTTGTTTTTGTCAAAGAAAATAGCCAAGTTTTTGGTCAAGAGCTTAAAGAAGCTGGAGCAGTAAGCGATGTGGTTATTATTTTTAATTCTGGAGGCTATGGCACGGTTGCTCCGGAAAAAGCTTATGACTTTAAGCCAATTATTGATAATTTAAAAAGTGAGATTGAAAAAATGAACTACAAAGCAGCGGTTGTCCCTTATTACCGCACTCAGGAAACTATTATCGGTAAAATTGGCTATACCAAAGAAATGTTTTTCTTTTTTCCTAGCGAATCAAGGGATTTAGCGGAAAATATCAAAAAGTTTATTGAAGAAAATCCGAAAGATAAAGTATTGCTAGCCGGTTTGTCCAATGGGGCTGGTTTTGTGAGAGCAGCGATGAGCAATCTGCAAGGAATGAACAATGTTTTTGCCGTTGAAATGGGCACTCCCTTTTGGTCTAAAGAAATTGAAAGCAATAATATTTTGATTCTTAACAATGAAGGTAGGGATATTTTATCAATTGGAGATAAAAGCCAGCTTATGCTTTCTCTGGTTGAAGCGCCCTTAAAATGGATTGAATCAAAAGTAGAAGGGAAAAACATTTCTTTGGCCGAGGCTTTAAGCATACCTGGTCATCAATATGCTTGGTCAGAAGTGGAAACAGCAGTAGTTCCTTTTTTGACCAGCAAACTTTTATCAAAAAATTAAAAGGAAAGAACCGCTTGCAGGGCGGCCTTTTTTGTATTAAAATGCAAAAGAGATGAAAAAGCCTTTTATATTAATTTTTCTTTCTTTTGTTCTCGGAGCAGTTATCTTCGTTTTTTTGGGTAAATGGATTGGTTGGGCAGAGATTGGCAAGGCTTTTTCAGAGTTTACTCTTGAGCAAGCAGCTATTATTATTCTTTTAACTTTTTTGATTGTTTATTTAGGCACTTTGAGGTGGAAGATTATTTTAAATAGCGACGGTATTCCTATTTCCTTGTTTGAGCTTTTTAAGATTTATTTCGGGGGTTACGCTATTATGTATATGTTCCCCACTGTGCTTATGGCTGGAGAAGCTTTTCGGGTTTACGGTTTGGCTAAAAAGAAAAAGCTTAATTGGTCAAAAACAGCTTCTTCGGTCATTGTAGAAAGAATTTTGGAGTGGACCATTAATTTATCAGTAGTAGTATTAGGGCTTTGCTTTTTTATTTCTGGCAAAGAATGGCTTTGGTCCAAGCAATTGCTTTTTATCTTTGGTGGAGCTTTTTTGTTTTTTGCTCTTATTCTAATATATTTTTATTCTCATCTTTTAAACAAAAAAAGCATTGTTCATGCGGTTGTTAAAAGATTTAGCGGTAAGGAAATTAGCGAGAATAGCAGTTTCTTAGAGGTAGAGAATATGATTTTTGATTTTTTCCGGCTTCAAAACCCAGCTGTCTACAAGGGATTGTTTATTTCCATTCTTCGGGCAGGGGTAATGCAATTAAGGGTTTGGCTTTTGGTTTATTTCTTAGGAGCTAATGTTGGTTTTCTTAATTCCTTGGCCATTCTTGGTTTTTCCTACATTTCTGGCATGGTTCCTATTCCTACTTCTTTGGGCTCGCACGAAGCTATTCAAGCAGCTGCTTTTCTTTCTCTCGGTTTGACTGCCTCAATGGCTGCTGCTTTTACTTTGATTATTAGGGCGGCAGAGATTTTTATCTCTTCTTTTGGCTTAGTTTATATTGTCAGAACAGGTTTTAATTTAATGAACAATAAAGTGCTGAATAAAAATAATGAAGATAAACAAAATAGTTAAATATCTTATTCTTTCTGACATCGCTTTTTTTACTGGTTGGGGATTGGTTTCTCCGATTTTTCCAATTTTTGTTTTAGACAGAATTCAAGGAGGAACAGCTTTGGTGGTGGGGACAGCTACAGCTATCTATTGGATAGTGAAGGCTTTGCTTGAGTTTCCAGTAGGCACTCTGCTTGATAAGCATGCAGGAGAAAAAGATGATTATTTCTTTTTGGTTTCTGGTCTTTTCATTGCCTCTCTTGTTCCTTTTGGCTACCTTTTAGCTGTTTTTCCTTGGCATATTTATTTGCTTCAATTCTTTTATGGTTTAGGCATGGCTATGGCTGTGGCCGGTTGGAGAGCTATATTTACCAAGCATATTGATAGGGGCAAAGAAGCTTCAGAGTGGAGCTTGGACAATTCTTCGCTCGGACTTGGTACTGGTTTAGCCGGAATAGTAAGCGGCTATATGATTATGAAATTTGGTTTTTCCCTTACTTTTGTTATTGCTGGTTGCTTAGGACTGATAGGAGTATTGATTCTTCTTGGTATTAGCGATGAAGTGCAGGTTTCTGTTAAAGGTATTCATGCCAATATCATGGATTTTTTCAACAATAATCAGAGGAAGAGGAGAATCAGGCCAGAGATAAGCGAAGCCTTAGATGATACTAACAAAAAATGAGAAATCAGGAATTAGCTCAACTTTTATTTGAGATTGGAGAATTCTTGGAAATACAAGAAATACCCTTTAAGCCTCAAGCTTATCAGCAGGCAGCTTTGGCAATTGATAATTTAGAAAAAGACGTTTTAGATGTTTACCAAAAAGAAGGATTAAAAGGATTGAAAAAGATTCCTGGGGTAGGAGAAAGCATTGCTGCTAAAATTGAAGAATATCTGAAAACAGGAAAGATTAAATATTATGAGCAATTAAAAAAAACTACTCCCGTAGCTGTTGATGAACTTACAAAAGTAGAGGGCTTGGGCGGAAAAAGAATCAAAAGACTTTATGAAGAACTGGGAATCAGAACTTTAAAAGATTTGGAAAAAGCAGTTGAAGAGCATAAAATAGCTTCTTTGTTTGGTTTTGGAGAAAAGATGGAAAAGAACATAGGGGAAGCTATTGCTTTTTTAAAACAATCAAAAGGCCGTTTTTTACTTAAAGATGTTTTAAGCGACCTTGAAGCGATTGAAAAGAAATTAGGCCAGATAAAAGGAGTAGAAAAGATTTCCGTGGCTGGTTCAGCCAGAAGAAGAAAAGAAACCATCGGCGATGTTGATTTTTTAATAGCCGTTAAAGACAGCTCAGATAAATATCTAGTGGAAAAGATAATGAAAACCTTTGTTTCTTTAGAAGGAGTGGTTAAGATAGTGAGTAAGGGAGAGACTCGTTCTTCAGTTAAAACTAAAAAAGGGCTGGATATGGATTTGCGTTTGGTTTCTTTGGGTTCTTTTGGTTCTGCTTTGCAGTATTTTACTGGCTCCAAAGAGCATAATATCGCTTTAAGAAAGATTGCTATTAAGCAAGGATTAAAACTGAACGAATACGGACTTTTTAAAAATGAGAAAAAGATAAAAGGAGAAGCTGAAGAAGAGATTTATGAAAAACTGGGGATGGAATGGATACCGCCAGAACTTCGGGAAGACGCAGGAGAAATAGAGGCGGCTGAGAAAAGACAATTGCCTCAATTATTGAAATTAAAAGACATTAAAGGAGATTTTCACTGCCATAGTAATTGGGATGGCGGAGAAGATTCTATTGAAGAGATGGCTAATCAAGCAATGAGCTTGGGGTATAAATATCTGGGAATATCAGACCATGCTAAGTTTTTGAAAATAGAAAAAGGGCTGGATGAAAAAAGATTATTAGAGCAGAATAAACATATTAAAAAGCTCAACGAAAAGTTCAATGGTTTTAAGATTTTTCAAGGAGTGGAAGCTAATATCTTGAATGACGGCTCTTTGGATATTAAAGATGAGGTTTTAAAGAAGCTGGACTATGTTTCTGTTGGAATTCACTCTAACTTTAAAATGTCGGAAAAAGAAATGACAGAAAGAATAATTAAGGCCATAAAAAATCCTTATGTGAAGATTCTTAATCACCCGACTGGCAGAATACTGCAAAAAAGAGAAGGGTTTGAGCTTGATTTGGAAAAGATATTCAAGGTAGCTAAAGAATACAAAGTCGCTTTAGAAATTAATTCTTCAGAAAGAGCTGATTTAAGCGCTGAAGCAGCTAGAAGAGCTAAAGAATGCGGAGTGAAATTAGTAATTGGCACTGATGCGCATAGCAAAAGTCAAATGAACAATATGAAGTTTGGAGTTTTTCAGGCAAGAAGGGGCTGGTTGGAGAAGAAAGATGTTGTTAATGCCTTCTATGAATAAGAAACCAAAAGCTTTAGTTTTATTCTCTGGCGGACTTGATTCTCTTCTTTCCGTTTTGCTTTTAAAGGAAAAGGGTATTGCTGTTACGCTTGTTTGCTTCTTTTCCTATTTCTTTAATTGTCAAAAAGCGCAATTAGCAGCAAAAGACCTGGGATTAAAATTAAAGAAAGTTGATTTTTCTCAAGAACATTTGAAGATAGTCAAAGATCCTCAGTATGGCCGAGGTTCGGGAATGAATCCTTGTCTTGATTGTCATCTTTTAATGTTAAAAAAAGCCAAGCAGATAATGAAAAAAGAGGGATATGATTTTGTGGCCACAGGAGAAGTGCTTGGCCAGAGGCCGTTTTCTCAAAACAAACAAGCCTTGGAATTGCTAGAAAGAAAAGCTGGATTGTCAGGAATAATTGTCAGACCATTGTCTTTGAAATTATTAAAAGAAACTATTCCTGAGAAAAGGGGCTTAATTAAGAGAGAGTGGTTTTGCGATATTAAGGGTCGGTCAAGAAAAAAACAATTGTCTTTGGCAAAAAAGTTTAAGATAAAAAACATTCCTCTTCCTGCTGGTGGCTGTATTTTAACTGACCCGATTTTTTCTCAAAAACTAAACCAATTATTTTCATTAAAAAAGAACTTTAATGGTTCTGATGTGGAATTATTAAAAGCCGGCCGAGTTTTTTTTAAAGACAATTTATTAATTGTTGTTGCTAGAAATGAAAAAGAAAGCAAGAAATTGGCTAAAAAAGGAAAAAGAGGAGATATTGTTTTAGAGCCTTTTTTCTCCGGACCAACGGTGTTGGTTAGAAAATTCAAAAAATCATCTCTTCAGGAGATGATTGATTGCGGGGTAGAGCTTTTGCTTGAATACTCTAAAGATATTCCAGCTGAAGCTGTGATTAAGATTTTACGGAGGAGAGCCCTTAATTAGAAAAGATTTATTCGAAATAATTAACTATGCAAGAAAGAACGGTATCCCTATTTCAATTAAAAGAAACAGTAAAATTGTGCGGAAACGAAGTTTGCAATAATTGTAAAAATTATAATAATTGTCGAGGGGGGTGCAGGAGTCGAGCCTTGTGGAAATATAACGACATAAACGCAATTGATCCATATTGCGTTTTAGGAAAAAATAGAGAACTATGAGAAAACCAATTCAAATATTAATATTTCCATTTTATAAAGAAAAAAAACGTTATTTGTATGCCATTTTTAAAAGACGAGACCTTAAGTTTTGGCAGGGAATTTCTGGGGGCACAGAGGGAAAAGAAACTCCGCTAGAAACAGCTAAAAGGGAATCGTTTGAAGAAGCAAAAATAGACAAACAATCGGAATTTATAAAATTAGACTCAATGACCACTATACCTGTAGTGAATATCGGTAAACATAGGTGGGGCAAGGGGATTTTTGTGGTACCTGAATTGTCTTTTGGCGTAAAAGTGTCTTCAAAAAATATAGAGATAGGAAAGGAGCATGTCGATTACGCTTGGCTCCCTTTTAAAAAAGCGGTAAAATTGTTAAAATATGATAGCAACAAAACAGCTCTTTGGGAATTAAATTATAGATTGACCAAAAAGAAAAAGAGGTGAAGAAATGAACCAATCTTTTGGGCTTCTTAAGCCTGATTGCCTCGAAAGAGGTATCCAGGAAGACATTTTTAAGATGATTAGGTCTTTTGACCTGAAAATCATAAAAATGAAAAAGGTACAGCTAAACGAAAAAAACGTAGACGCAATTTGGTCCTCATGCAGGAACGAGTATTTCTACAAAGACATGGTAAGGTTTCTCACGTCTGGAAAGTGTATCGTTTTTCTCGTCGAAGGAGAAGACGCGATTAATAGACTGAATGTTCTGGTGGGACATTATGATCCGTTAAAAGCAGGAAAAGGAACCATCAGAGGTCTTTTCGGTTGCTCAGCTATGGAAAACGTAATACATAGTTCTTTAAATGAAGAGGCTTTTCAGAGGGAGGCCAATCTATTCTTCAGCCTTTAAAAGAGGTGGAAGAAAAATTTTATTGGTGATGGATTCAAGTCAGCACCAGTGAAAATGTCCGAGACCCTGGCCGCAGTAGCCGGAAACGATTAACAAATCGGGACATAAGGTCTCTTTTTTTCTTGAAAAATCTCTTTCTGTGATATATTCTTTTTCGGTCATTTGACAAGAGGAATTGCAATGAAAAAACAGCTAAGAGATAAAGATGCGAAAAATCTGGTAGGACTGGAAATTCTTGAAGCCAAAGACGCGGGAGGTTCGTTTGCTCTCACTTTGAGCAACGGAAGCATATTTGTAATCAAGAGCGATTTCGACGTAGGCCTTGATTACGGCCGGTGTCCCGTTACTTCAGTAGAGCTTAACGTATGGATAGACTGAAAACCCCTTTTGTTGAAACAAAGGGATTAGTGGACAGAAAGAAGCTTTATGATATAGTGGGCAGGTTTCGTCAATCACAACTTCAATTAGCTAAAAATTTTAATATTTAAAAATTTCTTTCTCCCGGAAGGGAATGTATTTTGATTGATAAAAATTATTCAAAAAATTTAAAAAGACTTTGATCCCTCTGTACTTGTGCGTTTAATAAAAGGAAAAGATAGAGAAGTGGCTAAGCAATTAATGCAAGTTATTTATTAAAATATTCAAAAAATATTCTCCAAGATGCTAAAATAATTGTAGTAAAATAAAAAACCGCCCCAACGGCGGTTTTGTTTTTATTTTGTTTTTTCTAATATCTTAGAAAAAGCTGAAGCTGTGATTAAGATTTTACCACTTCCAAAATCTTGTTGAATATCTCAGGGTTTTCTTTTATCAGTTGAGCCAAGATTTTTCTATCAATTTCAATTTTGTTTTTTCTAAGTAAAGAAATAAATTGGCTGTAAGTTAAATCATTGGCTCTTACTGCAGCAGAGATATTGGTTTGCCAAAGAGCTCTTTTTTCTCTCTTTTTTACTTTTCTGTCGCGATAAGAATAAACACCAGCCTTCATTACTGCCTGTTTTGCCATTTTGTATTTTGACTTTCTTCCCCATTTGTAGCCTTTAGCTTGCTTCAATACTTTTTTTCTCCTTTTATTGGTAATTGTTCCTCTTTTTACTCTAGCCATACTAGTTGTTTCCTAAAAGTTTTTTAATTTTTTTTGCTTCGGTTTCAGACATTTTTACCATTTTGCGAAGTTTCCTTCTTTTGTTAGAAGATTGCTTGGCTAAAAGATGATCTTGACCGACTGCTCTCCTTAAGACCTTTCCATTTTTTGTTACTTTAAATCTTTTGCTTAAAGATTTTCTTGTTTTTTCTTTCATATTATTTTTTAAGAATAATCATTGACATGCCCTTAGGCTCTTTTTTTAGTTCTTTTTCAATTTTTATTTCCGTTTTTTGCTTTAAACCATCAAGGAATTTATTGATTTTAGCAATTCCTACTTCAGATAAATATTTTTCTCTCCCTTTCAAGCGCAGTTCTACCCTTATTTTCCCTCCTTTGTTCAAAATTTTTTCTGCGGAATCAATTCTAGTTTGAATATCGTTGTCAGAGATATTAAAAGACAATTTAATTGTTTTTACTTCTCCTTTCTTGCTGCCAGCAATATTTTTTCTTTCTTTCTTTTGAAGCTGATAAAGATATTTACCGTAATCTCCTATCTTGCAAATTGGGGGAGCTACCTTTTCTGTTACCTGAATCAAGTCAAGGTTTTTTGCTTGAGCCATTGCCAAGGCTTGTTCCAAGGGCAAAATCCCTGCTTGCTGTCCGTCAACATCTATCACTCTTACCTCTTTGGCCTTTATTTGATTGTTGTAAAGCGGTCGTTTATTCAAATTAATAGTGGAGGTGGCGAGTAATGAGCTCGCGTCCAAAAATTATCCATCAATAATTCTACAAGCTTATTCTGGTTTTGTTTAACGAACCATTGCCTTGAAGCCAGAAGAAACAGCAATGTTCCGGGTTTAATTTTTGTTTTAGCTCTAGCTTCTTAAACCAAGAAGCTATTGCCTATCTCGCTATTTATGTCCTTAGACCTAGCGAGAATCAGTTTAAGGACAGCATTAAGCGTAAGCTAATGCAGGTTCTTCAAATAAGTTGGCACTTATTAAAGTGTTTTCAAGGTTTTACGAGGATTGAAACCTCGGCTTGCCTTATTGCTTTCAAATCTCTGTCGAAGCAATCACCCCCTCATTTTTAATTCTCTTCTAATTGTTTTTTCAATGTCTCTCTTTTTAAGAAATTCCCTTTTGTCTGTCTTTTTCTTTCCTTTAGCCAGGCCAAGGGAAATCTTAATTTTGCCTTTCTTAGTATAAACCGATAAAGGGATTAAAGTCAAGCCCCTTTCCTTGGATTTACCAATTAAATAATCTAATTCTTTTTTATGAAGAAGAAGCTTTCTTTCTCTCTGAGGGTCGTAATTGCTTGATAGTTGATAAGCCGGGATATTGGCGCCTACCCAGAAGGCCTCTGTTTTTCCTTGGTCATTTTTTTTTAGCATAATGTAAGAACCAGCCAAACTAGCGCCTCTGGTTTTTAATGATTTAACTTCTTGTCCGTTTAAAACCAAACCAGCTTCAAATTTTTCCAAGATGTTGTGAGTAAAGCCAGCTTTTTTGTTTTCTGCTAAAACCATATATTTTCATTTTATCTGATTTTCTGATAAAATGAAAGCGTTTATGGAGGCAAGAAAAGAAATTAAAAAATTAACTGAAAAAGCCATTAAAAAACTTTATGGTTTAGATTTTTCAGTTCAAGTTTTAATTCCTAAGGACAAAACATTAGGAGATTATGCAATAAATTCAGCTTTAGAGATAAAAAGAAAGAAAAGCGCTTTGGAAGTTGCTCGGGAAATAAAAGAAGAAATTAAGAGTAATATTTTTTCCAAGATTGAAGTAGCTGAACCAGGATTTATTAATTTTTTTCTTTCTCCTGAGTTTTTAAGGCAGGAGCTTTTAAAGAAAGGGTTTTTTGATTCTTTAAAAACAGGCAAAGGAAAGAAAATTCAGGTTGAGTTTGTTTCAGCCAATCCTACCGGTCCTTTAACCGTTGGCAATGGCCGGGGAGGTCCTTTTGGAGATGTCTTAGGAAATATTTTTAGAAAAGCTGGCTTTAAAGTAGAAAAAGCTTACTATATCAATGACTATGGCAAGCAGATTTTGGCTTTGGGCCGTTCTATCCTTAAGCAAAGCGAAGATTATTCAGGAAAATATATTAATGATTTGAGTTTGCGTATTAAAGAAACAGACCCTTACCTGGCTGGAAGAAAAGGAGCGCAGATTATTTTGGAAGAAATGATAAAGAAAACCATTGAGAAATTGGGCATTAAATACGACGAATGGTTTTCTGAAGCAGAGCTACACGAAAAAGGAGAAGTTGAAAAGACAATTAATCTTTTAAAGAAAAAAGAATTGCTTTATGAAAAAGAAGGGGCAGTTTGGTTTAAAGCCACTGCTTTTGGAGATGAAAGAGACAGGGTTTTGATTAAATCAAACAAAGAGAAAACCTATTTAGCCGGAGATTTGGCTTATCATAGATACAAATTTGAAAAGAAAAAGTTTGATAAAGTTATTAATATCTGGGGAGCAGACCATTATGGAGATGTTATGGGCTTAAAAGCAGGAATGGAAGCTTTGGGCTATAAAGACAAACTAGAAATTGTCCTTCTTCAATTTGTTACTGTGATAAAAGAAGGAAAGCCAGTAAAAATGTCTAAAAGATTGGGAACAGCCATTACGATGGATGATTTACTGGAAGAATTAAGTCCTGATGTAATAAGGTTTTTCTTTTTGGCTAAAGCAGCTAACACTCATCTCAATTTTGATATGGATTTGGCCAAAGAGCAGTCAGAGAAGAACCCTGTTTATTATGTTCAGTATGCCTATACCAGGATTTGTAGTATTTTAAAGAAAGCCGGTCAGTTTAAAAAAATTGACAATTTTGACTTATTGACCAATGAAAGAGAAATTGAACTGATGAAACAGATTTACCGATTCAAGGAGATTATTGAAGACACGGCCAATGATTATCAATTGCAAAGAATTCCTCAGTATGCTCTTGACTTGGCGGCTTCTTTTCATAGATTTTACCAAGAGTGTCCAGTTTTAACAGAAAAAGAAGATTTAAAAAAGCAAAGATTGGCTTTGATTTCCTTGGCCCAAGATGCCTTTAAAGAGATTTTGGATTTAATGGGCATTTCTGCTCCTGAAGAAATGTAAATAGAGTTGAAAAAAATTGGTTTTTGTGCTATCTTTTCTTTGGTTGCTTAACAAAAGAGAAGTGATGAGAATGGATGAGAAAGAAAAAAAGAAGGAACGGCTAGAACAAGCTTTTTGGATTATTTGGGCAGCGTTATTGATTTTAATGCTCACCCTCTTGTTTTGGTAAGAAGAACAATTCGGGCAGACTAAGGTCTGTCTTTTTATTGTTTTATTCTGCAAAAAATGCTAATCTGTTAATATGAATTCGGTTTTGAAGAATAAATATTTTCTTTTAAGGCATGGTGAGAACAATCATTTAGCAGAAAAACCAAACCTTACTTATCTTTATCCTGACAATGACCCGCCTGCTTTTTTAACTAAACAAGGAATTGAAGAAGCTAAAAAAGCTGGAGAAACTCTTAAAGAAAAAGGAATAAGTTTGATTTTTTCTTCCGATATTTTAAGAGCTAGAGAAACAGCCAAAATTGTGGCAGAAATAATCGGTTTAAAAGAGATAATATATGACACAAGATTAAGAGATATTAATTGGGGAATCTTTGCTGGAAAAGATAAAAAGCAAGGCTGGGAGTTTTTTAATAATGAAGCCATAAAAAGATTTGAAACTCCTCTTCCTCAAGGAGAAAGCTGGAACCAATGTTTAGAAAGAATGATGAGGGTTTTAAAAGAAATAGAAGATAATTTTCAAGATAGAAGCATTCTAATTGTTTCCCACGGAGACCCTTTGTGGCTTTTGGAAGGATATATTAAAGGATTAACTAAAGAAGAATTAATCAAGCAAAGACAAGAGCAAGGAGTTTTGAAAACAGGAGAAATAAGAGAACTATGATAAATGAAGAAAAAATATTAGAGTTTTGGGAAAAGAAAGACATTTTTCATAAAACCATTGAGAATAGAAAGAATTGTCCTTTTTTCAGCTTTTATGATGGTCCTCCTTTTACCACTGGCAAGCCTCATTATGGCCATATTTTAATTACTACTATTAAAGATGCTGTTTTAAGATATTGGACAATGCAAGGATATCAGGTTCCTCGAAGAGTGGGCTGGGATTGTCATGGCTTGCCGGTAGAAAATCTGATTGAAAAAGAGTTGGGAATCAAGAATAAAAAGCAGATTGAAGAATTGGGGGTTGAAAAGTTTAATAATGCTTGCCGTAATTCTGTTTTCGCTTGTGTTAATGATTTTAAAGAAACCCTGAAAAGAGTTGGCCGTTGGGCTGATTACGACAATTCTTATTCCACGATGGACAACAGCTACATTGAATCTGTTTGGTGGGTTTTAAAGCAACTTTGGGAGAAAAATCTAGTTAAAAAGAATTACCGAGTTTCTCCTTATTGTCCAAGGTGCGGTACAGCTTTGTCCAACTTTGAAGTAAACCAAGGATACAAAGAAGTTAAAGACCAATCAGTTTATGTTAAGTTTAAATTGTCAGGCAGAGAAGAGTATTTTCTTGTTTGGACAACTACTCCTTGGACCCTGCTTGGCAATGCTGCTTTAGCCGTGAACAAAGATTTAAACTATTGTTTGGCAGAGAACCAGGGAGAAAAATATATTTTAGCTAAAGACAAACTGAATATCTTGCAAGGAGATTATGAGATAATTAAAGAAATGAAAGGAAAAGAATTGATTGGAATTGAGTATCAGCCATTATTTTCTGAACAAACATTAAAAGTTTTCAGCGGAGAGTTTGTTTCTAGCGAAGAAGGAACAGGAATTGTTCATATTAATCCAATGTATGGAGAAGATGACTTTAATCTGGCCAAAGAAAATAATCTTCCTTTAATTCATACAGTTGATTTGGCAGGAAACTTTAAAGAAGAGATTAAAGAGTTTAAAGGAATGTTTGTTAAAGAAGCTGACCCAAAGATAATTGAGAATCTTCAAAACAGAGGTTTGCTTTACAAAACAGAAATAGTTGTTCACGAATATCCTTATTGCTGGAGGTGCGATACCCCTCTGTTGTATTATGCTTTAGAGAGCTGGTATGTTTTAGTGACTCAAACAAAAGAAGAATTAATCCAAAACAATGAAAAAATTCATTGGGTGCCTGAACATATTAAAAAAGGAAGATTTGGCAAGTGGTTAGAAGGGGCGAGAGACTGGAACTTTTCTAGGAGCAGGTTTTGGGGAGCGCCTCTTCCTATTTGGCAGTGTGAAGAATGCAAAACTCAAGTTTGTGTTGGCAGTTTAGCTGAATTAAAAAAATACCAAGTTAAAGATTATGAGTTGAAAGACCTTCATCTCCCCTATATTGATGAAGTAAAATTAAAATGTCCTCAATGCGGGAAAGAAATGAAAAGAACTCCTGAGGTTTTTGATTGCTGGTTTGAGTCAGGTTCAATGCCTTTTGCTCAATGGCACTATCCTTTTGAAAACAAAGAGCTGGTGGAAAGGACTTTTCCAGCTGACTTTATTACCGAAGGGCTAGACCAAACCAGAGGCTGGTTTTACACCTTGCATGTCTTGGCCACTATTTTGACCTTAGAAGATATTGGTTTGGGAAAGAATAAGCCAGCCTTTAAGAATGCGATAGTTAATGGTTTGATTCTTGACGAAAGAGGAAGAAAGTTAAGCAAAAGACTAAAGAACTATCCTGACCCGCAAGATATTTTTGATAAATATGGAGCCGATGCCTTAAGAATGTTTTTATTAAGCTCTACTTCGATTGGAGAAGATTACCGTTTCTCTGAAGAAAGAGTAAAAGAAGTTTGGAGAAAAGTGATTTCTTCTTTGGAGAATTGTTTGGCTTTTTACGAGACTTACAAAATAGAGCCAGTTGAGGAATTAAAACCAAAAAATGTTTTAGACCAATGGATTCTTTCTAGAATAGAAAGAATAAACGAAGAGATTGTTGATTTTATGAGCCAGTATGAATTAACCAAAGCAACAAGACTCTTTTACAGCTTTTTAGACGATTTATCTAATTGGTACATTAGACGTTCGCGAAAAAGGTTTAGACAAGACAAACAGGCTCAAGCTGTTCTGCGTTATATCTTAATTAAATTGAGTAAATTGATTGCTCCTTTTATTCCTTTTGTGGCTGAAGAAATGTTTAGCCGTTTTGGCCAAAAAGAAGAAAGCGTGCATTTATGCGATTATCCGAAAGCAGATAAAAAATATTTTAATGATAAATTAGAAGAGGAAATGGTTGAAGCCAGGAATATCGTTAATTTAGCTTTGGCAGAAAGGTCCAAGCAGGGAATTAAAGTGAGACAGCCCTTGCTTTCTGTAAAGACAAAGAAGCAAATTGATCCAGAATTGATGGAATTGATAAAAGAAGAAATAAACGTCAAGGAAATTATCTTTGAGCCAGACCTGGAAAATGAAATTGTGCTGAATACTGAAATTACAGCTGAGCTCAAAGAAGAAGGCTTGGTCAGAGAGCTTATTCGTCAAATTCAGCAAATGCGAAAAGAACAAGGATTAGTTCCTCAAGATAGAATCGTAATCCTCTACCAAAAATCAGATTTTTTTGATATGATATTATCAAAGAACGAAAACAAAATTTTGGAAGAAGTTTTAGCTGATGATTTTAAGGAAGAGAAAGAAGTTAAAGAAGGCAAGGAAATAGTTATTAATGATAATAAAATAATATTAAAAATAATATGAATAAAGATTTTTCTTTTCCCATTGAAAGGCCAAAGCAAAAGCAGGATTTTGGTTCTTCTCATATAGAGCATAGGGGCAAGGAGAAAAAGCCGGAGGACAAAGACTATTTTGAAGCCTTAAGAACAAAAGAAGAGACTAGAGATAGGGTGACGAAAGAATTAGAAAACTTGAAAACGCGTTCTTCAAAAAATCCTAGTCGTACCGAATTATTGAATAAATTATTAAAAAAAGATGAATAAGAAATTAATTATAGGATTAATAGCTGTTGTTTTAATAATCCTGGCTGTTTTTTTCTGGCAGAGAATGTCTTTTTCCAAAGAAAGCTTGAAGGTGGATATTTTAGGGCCAGAAACAGCTTCTTTGGGCGAGGAGCTGGAATATGTTTTGAAGTTTAAGAATAACGGGACAGTGAGATTGGAAAAACCAGAACTTTTCTTTGAGTTTCCTGAAGGTTCAATTGTTGAGGATAACAATAGAATCAAAAGAATGACTGCTGAACAATTGGGCGGGGACATTTATCCTGGCGAAGAAAGGACTTTCAAGTTTAAGGTTCGTCTTTTAGGTAAAGAGAACGAAACAAAAACCGTTAAAGCAACAATTAGTTTTCAGCCCAAGGATTTAAAATCAAGAAGCGAAGTTTCTACTACCTTTACCACAATTTTGAAAAATGTTCCTATTGATTTTTCTTTGGACACACCAGCTAAAACAGGAGGAGGCAAGGCCTTTACTTTTAAGATAAATTATGCTTCCAATGTTAATTATCCTTTAACTGATTTGTCTTGTATTATTCAATATCCTGATGATTTTGAATTTCTTTATTCCCAGCCCAAGGCTTTAGAAAACAATCAATGGGACATTCCTATTTTAAATGAGTTGGGAACAGGGAAAATAGAGATATCCGGAATTTTAAACGGAGAGCCGGGGGAACAGGAAGTCTTTAAAGCTAGAATTGGTATTTGGCAAGATGGCAACTTTATTGTTTTAAAAGAAGCAATGAAGGGAGTGGAGATAGCTTCTTCTTCTTTGTATTTAAGTCAAAAGATAAACAACAATGAAAACTATGTTGCTTATCCTGGAGACCAGCTTCATTATGAAATATCTTTTAGGAACTTGACTGACAATATCTTAAGCAATCTTGCTCTTATTGTTCGCTTAGAGGGAAGCAGTTTGGATTTGAATTCAATAAAAGCTCCTGATGGAAAGTTTCAGACTGGAGACAATTCTATTGTTTGGGAAGGAACTTCTGGTTTGGACTTCTTAGACCCAGGAGAAGAAGGCAAGGTTGAGTTTTGGGTAAATGTTAAAAATAATTGGACGATTAAGAGTTTGGCTGAAAAGAATCCAAACATTAAAAGTAAGATAACTATTGGCGAAACGCGACAAGAGTTTTTAACCAAGATTGGTACTCTTGTTGGCGCAGAACAAAAGATTTCTGCTGATAGTAAATATTTTGAAAACTCTGGCCCTTATCCTTTGGAAGCAGGAGAAAAAACTTATCTTACCATTGAATGGACAGCTACTTCTTCATATAATGATGTTGGCTCAGCAGTAATGACCACTATTTTGCCTGAGAGCGTTACTTTTGAAGGAAAGGTTTGGCCTGATGGCGTAGACCTTGTTTACAATAAAGATACGAGCGAATTAGTTTGGTCAATAGGGACAATAGAGGCTGGAAGCGGAAGCTTAAAACCAGCTAAATCTTGTGCTTTTCAAGTTTCAATACAGCCAGAAACAACAGAACAAGATATAATTGTTTTGGGGCCAGCTCAGCTTGCTGGAACCGATGAATGGACTGGTGAAAAATTGACTGCTAAGACAGAAACTCTTTATGGGGAAGTAAAGAAATAATATGAATGTTTACAAAGACAAATTGGTGAGAGTTTTATTAATTATTTTTACTCTTTTTATTTTTTATTCCATCCCTTTGTTTATTTTCAACGGTACGCAGAAGAAATTGCTTAATCTGGAAATAAAAGAAGACCTTAATCAACTTAGTATGTGGGCTGAACTATATAACAATAGGTATAAAACTTATCAAGGAATGGAGAATAACGAAGAGATTAAGAAAATAATAGATGAATTGAATTCTCTTCAGACTGATTGCCAGTTGATTATTAGCAAAAGAGGAGATAAGTTTTGCGCTAAAGCTAAAATGTTTGATAAAAAGATAAAAAATTGGTGTGTTGATAGCGCTAGATATTCGGGCTCAATTATTAATAATTGCGATTATGATAAAGAAATCAGATGCGAATAATGAAGGTTTGGAAAAAATAGTTTCTTTTGCCAAAAGGAAAGGGTTTGTTTTTCCTTCTTCAGATATTTATGGCGGATTAACCGGTTTTTATGATTTCGGGCCCTTGGGAGCAGTGATGAAAAATAATATTAAAAAAAGTTGGTGGAAAAGAATGGTGCAAACAAGAAGCGATGTAGTTGGTTTGGACAGCGCTATTATTATGAATCCTAAGGTTTGGGAAGCTTCTCTTCATACTGAGAACTTTACTGATCCTTTAGCCGAATGCAAAGAATGTCATAAAAGATTTAGAGCCGACCATTTAAAAGACCAAAGTCATTGTCCAGAATGCGGAGGAGAGCTGATTCCTCCCCGTCAATTTAATTTAATGCTTAAAACTTTTATTGGTCCAGTAGAAGATGAAGCCAGTAAAGCTTATTTACGGCCAGAAACAGCTCAAGGCATATTTATTAATTACAAAAATATTATAGACACGCAAAGAGTAAAGATTCCTTTTGGCATTGCTCAAATTGGAAAATCCTTTCGTAATGAAATTACTCCTGGCAACTTCATTTTCCGCACTAGAGAGTTTGAGCAAATGGAAATGGAGTATTTTGTTAAACCAGGCGAAGATGAAAAAACATTTGATTATTGGATAGAAGAAAGAATGAAATGGTATTTAGAAGATTTGGGAATTAGAAAAGAAAAGTTAAGGATAAGAAAGCACGAAAAAGAAGAATTGGCCCATTATGCTAAAAGTTGTGTTGATGTAGAATATGATTTTCCAGGAATGGGCTGGGCAGAGATAGAAGGAATTGCCAGCCGAACTGACTTTGATTTAAAACAGCACCAGAAGTTTTCTGGCCAAGACCTTTCCTATTATAACAATGAGACCAAGGAGAAATTTATTCCTTTTGTTATTGAGCCATCAGCTGGAGTGGAAAGAGTAATGTTGGCTCTGCTTTGCGATGCTTATGAAGAAATTGAAGGAGGAAGAACGCAAACAACAGAGCAGACAAAGGAAACAGAAATTCTTTTAAGATTAAATAAAAAAATTGCTCCAATCCAACTAGCGGTTTTGCCCTTGGTTAAGAACAAAGAGGAGATAAGAGAAAAAGCAAAGAACATTTATTGCTTGCTGAAAGGCCATTTTTATTGTCAATATGATGAAGTAGGCACAATTGGCCGAAGATATCGCCGCCAAGACGAAAGTGGAACCCCTTTTGCTTTAACTGTTGACTTTGACACCCTAAAAACAGAAGATGTTACTATTAGAGATCGTGATACCATGGAACAGGAAAGAGTAAAGATAGCGGAATTGATAGACTATTTTAATAATAAATTAAAATGATTAAAATTCCTTATACTTTAAAAATAATTTTGCCAGTAATTGGCTGGGGCCTTCTTTGCAGCTTCTTTTCCTATACCCTTATCCTGACAGCTGGCAATTTAAGCGACCCTGCTTTGAGATTTTTCTTATGGGGAACACCTTTTTGCTTATTGGTTCTAGGATTATTTTTCTTTTTAAGCTGTCTTTATGGTAAAGAGGCAAAAATAATTAATAAAAATGTAAGCAATAATCTAAATGTTAACCTAGGCAAAGAAGAAATAAAAGAAACTCTTAGAGCTTTAGTAAGTTTCTGCCACAATGTTTATCTTTTTTCTTTTGCCTCTGGTTTAATGGCAGTGGCTTTTGTTTCGTTTGGTGTTTCTTTATTAGGGTCTGATTGGGTGTCTTTTTTAGTAGTTTTAGCTTCAGGTTTGATTGGTTTGTTCTTTTTTGCTTCTTTCAGTTTATTTTTTTCTCAGCAAGTGGTTTTCTCTTTAGTCAAACAAGGCCGAGAGCTTCTTTTTAAAAAAGGAGAAATTGCTGAAGATATTGTTTTATCCAGCCTTAAATCCAAATTTTATTTTGTCTTTCTCTTCCCCTTTTTTGCTGTTTTGGTAATATTAATTTGTGTCCGGCCCCTTGATTTTAATATTCTTGTTTTGATTTTAATCGGTTTAACCATGGCTTTAATCATTGGCCGGGTTATTTACAGCTATCTTTACCGCTCTTTTTATGAAATAGACAAATTCAGCCGTACCTTAAACACAGACAAGAAAAATGTTTTTATGGTCGGTAGTTTGGACAAAGAAATAGTTGATTTAGGTAATAATTTCAGCAAGCTCTCAGAAAAACTTTATTCATTAAAAAAAGAATCAGATAAATCAAAAGAAGAATCGCAGAAAAAGGTGGCAGAATTGGAAAAGTTTTTTGACCTTACCGTAGAAAGAGAATTAAAAATGAAAGAACTTAAGAATAAATTAAAATCATGTTCAAAAAAACAATCCTCAAAAACAAATTAAGAATTATTACTATTCCAGACAAAAATACTCAAGCAGCAACAGTGCTGGTAGCGGTGGGAGCTGGTTCTGAATACGAAAGAAAAGACCTTTCTGGACTTTCCCATTTTTTAGAACACATGTTTTTTAAGGGAACTAAAAAATTTGAAAAGCCAAAAGACGTGGCTGAGTTTTTGGATAAAGTGGGAGGTGATTTCAATGCTTTTACCGGGGAAGAGTACACTGGCTATTACGCCAAGGTAAATGCTGAACACCTTGATATTGCTTTAAATTGGGTTTCTGATATTTTTCTTAATTCTCGTATTCCTGTCCAAGAGATTGAAAAAGAAAGAGGGGTAATTATTGAAGAACTTCACATGTATCATGATAATCCACAAATGCACATTGGTCAGCTTTGGAAGGAGGTTTTTTATGGAGATCAGCCAGCAGGTTGGGATATTGGCGGAACAAAAGAAACAGTTTCCAAAGTTAAAAGACAGGACATTTTAAAATATATTTCTTCGCAGTATACTTCTGAAAATACTGTAGTTTGCGTAGCAGGAAAAATTAATGAAAAAGAAATTATTGAGAAAGTAGAAAAATTCTTCCGCTCAATAAAAAAAGGCAGGGCCAATCCTAAGTTTAAGACAGAAGAGAGAAAAGGAGGGCCAAGAGTTTTAATTGACCAGAGAAAAACCAAGCAAGTAAATCTGGCTTTGGGGGTTAAGGCTTATGATTTATTCCACGAAGAGAGAATTGCTGCTAATCTTTTGGCAGTAATTTTAGGAGGAATGATGAGTTCAAGGTTGTTTATTGAGGTAAGAGAAAAATTAGGCGCTGCTTATTATGTAAGAACTATTAACGAATCAATGGTTGACAGCGGTTGGCTTTGTACTTTTGCCGGGGTAGACCAAGCCAAGCTTTTTCCAGTGATTCAAACCATTATAAAAGAATACGGCAAAATGGCTAAGCAAAAGATAAGCCAAGAAGAATTAAAAAAAGCCAAAGATTATTTAAAAGGAAGAATGGTGCTGGGCTTGGAGTCTTCAGATGAAAAAGCTGCTCATTTTGGCATTCAGGAATTATTAATGAACAAAACCTTAACCATTGAAGAAACTTTTGCCAAGATTGACAAAGTTACCTCTATTGACTTGCAAAGAGTGGCTAAAGAAATGTTTAAAGAGGAGAATCTTAATTTGGCCCTAATCGGGCCCTTAAAAGGAGAAGAGCAATTTAAAAAATTATTAAAATTATGAAACAAGAAATTGACATTACTTGGTCAACTATCCTTAAATTCTTTTTTATTCTTATTCTTCTTTATTTCATTTTTTTGCTTAAAGATATTTTGATCTGGACTGCTTTGGCTTTGGTGCTTTCTATTCTTTTTAATCCCTTGATTGACCTTTTGGAAAAGAAAAATCTTCCTCGGCCAGCAGCTGGTTTCTTAGTTTATTTTGGTTCGCTTTTAATAGTTTTTGCTTTGGCCTATTTCTTAGCTCCGCCGATTATTTTGGAAATGCAAAGCTTTTATTCTAATTTTTCTAGTTATTTGGAAGGATTGCCGCAAGCTCTTTCTTCCCTTGGTTTTGAGTTTAAAAGTATTGCTTCTTTTGTTTTAACCCTTAAAGATTCTTTGGTGCAGGTTTCTTCCAATATCTTTGGATTGGTTTCTTCTCTTTTTGGTAGTATTTTTGCCGGCACCACTATTTTTGCTTTAGCTTTATTCTTTTCTATTGAAAAAGAAGATATTTTAAGACTAATTAAAACAATTTCTCCCAAAGACTGGGAAGAAAACATTTTAAAGCTTTGGGAGAGAAGTCAAAACAAAGTTTCTAATTGGTTTGGAAGCAGAGTTCTATGTTCTATCGGTGTGGCTTTGCTTACTTTTTTAACTTGTTGCTTATTTAAGGTAAGGTTCGCCTTTTCTTTATCCTTGCTGGCCGGAGCTTTGAACATTCTTCCTTTCCTTGGTCCGCTTGTTTCCGGAGCAGTTTTGGTTTTAGTTGCTTTCCTTGATTCTTGGGTCAAGGCGCTTTGGGTAGCTGTAATTTGTTTCATTATTCAGCAGATAGATAACAATATCTTTACCCCTCTTTTTACCAAAAAAATGGTAGGCATTCCTAATTTTCTCATTTTGCTTTCCATCTTAATCGGAGGCAAATTCTTGGGAATAGTGGGAGCAATTTTAGCCATTCCTTTGGTGGGAACATTCTACGAAACAATAAAATCCTATTTCCTCTCTAAAAAGAATTTATGAAAAAAGTTTTTATCTCTACTGCCATTGATTATGTTAATGCCATGCCTCATTTAGGGCATGCTTTGGAAAAGACTCAAGCTGATGTTATTGCCCGTTATTGTCGTTCAACCGGAAATGAGGTTTTTTTCTTGAGTGGAGCTGATGAAAATAGTTTAAAGAATGTTCAAAGCGCTGAAAAAGAAGGAGTTTCTGTAAAAGAATTGGTTGATAAATACGCAGAAGGGTTTTTTAATTTAAAGCAAGCTCTTAATCTTTCTTACGATGATTTTATTAGGACAACTGAACTTAGGCATTTGAAAGGAGCTCAAAAGCTTTGGCAGCAATGCAGTAAAGATATTTACAAGAAAAAATACAAAGGACTTTATTGCGTTGGCTGTGAAGAGTTTTATAAAGAGCAAGAGCTGGAAGGAGGGCTTTGTCCAGAACATAAGAAGCCATTGGAGCTGGTTGAAGAAGAAAACTATTTTTTCAGATTAAGCCGCTATGAGGATAAATTAAGAGAATTAATAGAGCAGGAAAGAATAAAGATTGTTCCTCAAGCAAGGAAAAATGAGATTTTAAGTTTTATTGGTTCTGGCTTGGAAGATTTTTGTATTTCCCGTTCCGCTAATCGGGCTAAGGGCTGGGGTATAGATGTACCTGATGACCCAAATCAGAAAATCTGGGTTTGGTTTGATGCTTTGGCCAATTATATTACTGCTTTGGGCTATGGCAGCGCTGATGAATCCAAGTTTGATTATTTTTGGCAGAAGAACGAGAATAAAGTTCATGTCATTGGCAAGGGCATTACTAGATTTCATGCTGTTTATTGGCCAGCCATACTTTTATCAGCCGGTATTTCTCTGCCTCAAACAATTTTTGTCCATGGCTATATTACGGTAAATGGCCAGAAAATGTCCAAAAGCCTTGGCAATGTAATTAATCCTTTTGAGTTAGTGGAAAAATATGGCTCTGATGCTGTAAGATATTTTCTTTTAAGAGAAATGTCTCCTTTAGAAGACGGAGACTTTACTTATGAAAAGTTTGAAAAAAGATACAATGATGATTTGGCTTCAGGCTTGGGAAATCTTTTTGCTCGAGTTTTAAGCTTAGCTGAAAAAGAAGGAGAGATAAAAATCAAGCCCAGCCAGATGGCTGTGAGCAAAATAGAAGAGACAAAAGAAAAGAGAAAAGAGAAAATCTTTTGCTTTAACGAAGCTCTGGCGATTATTTGGGAGTTAATTGCTTTGTGTGATAAGTATATTGATAAAGAGAAACCTTGGGAGATTATTAATCAAGAAAAAAAACAAGTAGTGTTTTCCAACCTTTTGTTTTCTTTAAAAAATCTCAGCGAAATGATTTATCCTTTTTTGCCTGGAACGGCAGAAAAGATGAAAGAACAATTAGGAGAAGATAATGGAGTTTTTAAGCCGAAAAAAGGACAGATTCTTTTTCCACGAATATGATTGACACTCATGCTCATTTGAACTTTTCTCAATTTGATGAAGATAGAAAAGAAATTATTGACCAATGCTTAAGCAAGGGCATTTCTCTAATTAATGTGGGGACTGATTATCAAAATTCAAAACAAGCCGTGGCTTTAACTGGAAAAGGAGTTTGGGCTTCAATCGGTTTACATCCTTTAGATGCTGGCCAAGGGTTTGATTATGAAAAATACAAAAGCTTAAGCAAGGAAAAAATAGTGGCAATAGGAGAAACTGGATTGGATTATTGGCATAAATCAAAGAAAGAAAAACAGCGAGAAGTTTTTTTAAAGCAAGTTGCCTTAGCAGAGGAATTGAATCTGCCTTTGATTATTCATTGCCGAGTTGCTTTTGACGATGTTTACAGCATTTTAAAAGAAACAAAAGTAAAAGGAGTTTTGCATTGTTTTACCGGGAGTTTGGCTGATTTGAAAAGATTTTTGGCTTTAGGATATTTTATTGGTTTTAATGGCATCATTTTCAAAATGGATTTAAAAAAAGTAATAGCCAGCACTCCTTTAGAAAGAATGCTTTTGGAAACTGATTGCCCTTTTCTTTCTCCTCCTGGTTTTGCTCCGCGAAACAACCCTTTGTCTTTAGAAATTATTGGAGCAGAGCTAGCTAGGATAAAAGGAATTTCTTTGGAACAAGTTTTGGTCCAAACAGAAAATAATGCTTTAGATTTGTTTGAATAAAGACCTTTTATTTTTCTTCAGCCTGTGTTATGGTAATAGCATATGATACCAGAAATGTTGTTTTTAATAAGAAAACTGCTTTTTGGTTTTGCTTTAGGCTTTTCTGTTTATTTTGTTTTGCTTTTTACCAAGCCGATTATTGAAGGATCTCTCAAAAAGAAATACAATGACGACGCTTATTTCTGGACAGTTATTTTTCTAGGAATTGTTGTCGGCGTTGTTTCTATGTTTTTTATTTAATTTATGTCTTATCCATTCAAGGAAATAGAAAAAAAATGGCAAGAGCGCTGGGAAAAAGAAGGAGCTTATTTAACCAAAGATTGCTCTCTGTCCAAGTTTTATGTCTTGGACATGTTTCCTTATCCTTCTGGCCAAGGACTTCATGTCGGCCACTTAAAAGGATATGTGGCTACTGATATTATTGCTCGTTGGAAAAGAATGAAAGGTTTTAATGTTTTGCATCCCATGGGTTGGGATGCTTTTGGCTTGCCGGCTGAAAACTATGCTCTTAAAACAGGAATTCATCCGGAGATTACTACAAAAAATAATATTGCTAACATCAAAAGACAGATGAAAATGTGCGGATTCAGTTATGATTGGTCAAGAGAAATTAATACTACTGACCCTAATTATTACAAATGGACGCAATGGATTTTTCTTCAACTTTTTAAAAAAGGACTGGCTTACAAAAAACTTTTGCCTATTAATTGGTGTCCTTCATGCAAAACTGGTTTAGCTAACGAAGAAGTAGTTGATGGTAAATGCGAAAGATGCGGAACAGAAACTACCAAGAAAGATATTGAGCAGTGGGTTTTGAAAATTACTGATTATGCTGAGAGTCTTTTAATTGATTTAGAAGAATTGGACTGGCCGGATAAAATTAAAGAAATGCAAAAGGCTTGGATTGGTCGCAGTGAGGGCTGGGAGATTGTTTTCAAGATAAAAGACAGCTCTTTTACTATTCCTGTTTTTACCACTCGGGCTGATACCCTTTTCGGCAGCACTTATTTAGTTTTAGCTCCAGAACACCCATTGCTTAAAGAGCTGAAAGCCAAGATTGAAAACTGGGAAGAAGTTTCTTCATATATTGAAAAAACAAAAAACAAAAGCGAGAGAGAAAGAATTAGTGAAGTCAAAGAAAAGACAGGGGTGGAAGTTAAAGGAATAAAAGTTATTAATCCAGTCAATGGCAAAGAAACACCTGTTTTTATTGCTGATTATGTTTTAAGTCATTATGGTGCTGGCGCAGTGATGGCTGTGCCAGCTCATGACCAAAGAGACTTTGATTTTGCTCAAAAATACGGTTTGGAAATTATTTGGACTATTAAACCAAAACAAGGAGAGATTGATAAAAGCAAGGCTTTTATTGACCAAGGAATTCTTTTCAATTCAGGAGAGTTTGATGGATTAGATTCAACTGAAGCTAGGGAAAAGATTGGAGAAAGTTTGGCTCAAAGAAAATTGGCTGAGAAAAAAGTATATTACAAGCTAAGAGATTGGGTTTTCTCCAGACAAAGATATTGGGGCGAGCCTATTCCTTTGATAAATTGTCCGAAGTGCGGAGCAGTTCCTTTAAAAGAAGAAGAGCTGCCTTTAAAACTGCCTTATGTGGAAAGATACCAGCCAACAGGAACAGGAGAATCTCCTTTGGCGAATATAGAAGA
>Ga0302251_1000544_pt1 | contig 33221 bp, 29 predicted proteins | sample AAG_RA_Gln_MG_FD_193534 | JGI IMG/M metagenome (GOLD analysis project Ga0302251, IMG submission 193534) | Enriched activated sludge microbial communities from anaerobic digester in WTTP, New Holstein, Wisconsin, United States - AAG_RA_Gln | ecosystem: Engineered > Bioreactor > Anaerobic >... | reverse complement strand
TCGGTGCGGTACCTGGCCAACGATCTCGGCCCGAAGAATATCCGGGTGAACGCCCTCAGCGCCGGACCCGTGAAGACTCTCGCGGCGCGCGGCATCTCGGACTTTGACGTCGTCCTGCAGGCTGTCGCCGCCAAGGCCCCGTTGCGGCGGAATGTCAATCAGAGTGATGTCGCCGACGTGGCGCTATTCCTGGCCAGCGACCTCAGCCGGGCTGTCACCGGGGAAACATTGCACGTGGACAACGGGTATAACATCATGGGGCTGTGAAGACAGTTACACCTTCGGAATTGCGCAAGCCCGGCCCACAACGCCGGGCTTGACGCATTTGGAACAGGCTGGAATACCATGTGGCCCAATGCTCCAACAACCCAACGGCAACGAAAACCGTTTCCGGGGCGTATCGCCGGAATCGAAACCGAGTACGGCTGTTTCGTGCGCGATGAAAGCCTCGGACAGCCGGAAGCAATCGTGGAAGCGGTCAAGGACTACGCGTTTCAGAATCTGCGCCTGGGTCTGATTGATATCCACGACCGCAGTTCGGCTTTCGAGCCGGCTTATTCCGGTGGTTTCCTGCTGAACGGTGGGCGCCTGTATGTTGATGAAGTCGGCAGTCACGAGGAATACGCCACCCCGGAATGCCGTAGCGTGTTCGACCTGGTCGCCCATGAACGCGCGGGCCGGCTCATTCTTCAACGGATCCTGAATGATATGGGCCTGGCCGATTCCGTTTCGTTCCACAACAACAGCGTCGACCATTTCGGCGGCCACACGTTCGGCTGTCACGAGAACTATCTTTTCGCCGCCGATGATGCGTTTTTTCGCAGATCCCTGCAGTTGCTGTTGCCGTTCCTCGTCACGCGCCAGATATTCGCCGGCGCTGGACGCGTGGCAGGTCACCGCCTTAACCGCCGCGACTTAAAGAGAAACGTAATGCAACTCGGCGAATACCCGGTTGATTACGTGTGGGTAGACAACTTCTACGGCGTGGAACTGGACAACAGTGTTGATTTCCAGTTGTCACAACGGGCGGACCACATTGTCCGTGCGGTCTCGGGACGCGTACGCTTCAACCGCGCCATCATCAATCCCAAGCACGACTCGTTCTTTGATTACGGCGAGTATCAGCGACTGCATCTTCTCTTCGGAGAGGCGAATATGAATGAATACGCCACGGCGCTGAAAATCGGCACGACGATGCTCGTACTGGACCTTCTTGAGGTAGCGGCCGTTCCGGACGAAGTGATGCTCGGCGATCCCCTGCAATCGCTGAAGTCGGTATCCCGAGATCCAACGTGGAAATGGCCGGTGGAACGGGCGGCGGGCGGCTCCATCGGTTCCGTCGATCTGCAGAGAATCTACCTTGCAAGGGCCAGGGACCTTTTTCAAAACCGTGATCCCGACACCGACTGGATTCTCCGTGAATGGGAAGCAACCCTGAACGCGCTGGAACACGATCCGCAATCGCTGGGTGATCGTTTGGACTGGGTAGCCAAACGAAACATGATGGAACTCTACATCGAAGATCAGGGCACCTCGTGGCGGGACGACGCTCTGCACAGCCTCGATATGGCATACCACGACATCAATAGCGAAACGGGTCTTTTCCACGATCTGGAAAGAGATGGATACGCGCGGAAAGTGATTCCAAACGAGAAGGTCCGGAAGGCTGTGACGAACGCTCCCGTCAATACGCGGGCCTGGGGACGCGCCCGGGCGATCAGACGCCTCATGAAGGACGGTGTGAGGGAATACATCATTGACTGGGACGGCGTATATGCGAGCGGCGATCGCGTGCTGGAGATGGTGAATCCGTTCGCAAACTATGATCTGGAGACGGAACAGTTCTAGCGTTTTTCCGGTGTTCCACCCTCCAATATCATCGTTCAATCACGCTTGTCCAAGCGTGGTCTGTCCGGCAGTCAAGCCCGGTTGTCAAATACAGGTTTTCGCCGGAGGGAAGTATCTTCTGGTGCGGATTTACGTGATGTGCGATAAATCCTTCCTTCTAACGGGGGAAATGAAGGTAACGCTTAGTGACACCGATTGTCATTGCACCCGGTTCTTACCTGCAGGTGGAAATGACTTGGATTTTGAGAAATATGTGATTTTCTTTCAGGTTTCAGTTGCCTTTACTGGCAAGGTATTGCATCATGGTATCGGACCGTCAATGACGACGGAATCCTGATATGGAGGTGCCGGATGGCTCGTACAAAAGCGATGACGACGCATGCGAAGGAACTTGCGAAGTCGTTTACTCCTCAGCAGTTGAAGAAGCTGGCCGATGCGCTGGCGCAGGAAGCTGAGAAGCCGAGATTGGATCGAAAGGAAGTCTCCAGACTTCACCGCGAAATCCGCGGAGCGTACGTCCGGATGAAGACGTCAGAAGCGTCTCTCTCGAAAATGCTTGCGGGCATCGGCCGCACGCAGGAACAAATCGAAAACGAACTGGCCGCCATTCAGCGGGAAGCGGAAAAAGATGCCGCGGCCGCCGCAAACAAGCCGGTTCGCCCGCGCGGACGCCCGCGCAAGACCGTCTAACGGCTCACGCGCGAGTTCTGTTCGCAAGCCCCGTTCGGATACGTTGGCACGAACGCGGATTGACGCCTGAACAACGTTGCGCGAACCCTAAGTAATACCAATGAACAAGGGCCGGGGAAATCTCCCCGGCCCTTGTTGCTTTCTTCCACGAATCGCTCGTTCCGCGATTGCTATTTCTTGGTGCTCACCGGCTTCTTGGGAGCCGGTTTCGCCGGGGCGGGCTTTGCCGGCGCCGGTTTGGCGACTTCCATCGGCGTGTTCGCCGCCACGGGGGTCATCTTCGTCGCGACGTTCATGCTCATATCCATGTTCATCTGTTCTCCGTTGCCCGCCGGATTCGGCATCTGCATTTTCATCTGCATGTCCACGTTTCCGTTGGAATCGGAGATCTGACCCGTTCCGAGGTTGATCCGGTTCGTCGTCGTTCCCTTGATCGTTCCGGTCATGGACATCGGCATCGGCTGGGTCAGGTTGATTGTCAGCGGCCCTTCCATTGTGGAAAGCACCGTGGCAATCGTCTTGCCGTTGGCGGTGGAGACTTCGGTCAGCGTATTTGTCTGCTTGATGACCGACTTGCCGGACGCGTCATAGGGCATCGGAACCTCGGTGGTCCAAACATCGCCGACCTTGGCTCCCTCGGGCGGGAAGATGACGTTGTTTCGGATCATCGAGTTGACGGTTGTCGCCGGATCAACGCTCATCATGCCGCCATTGCCGGCGAGGGCCTCAAGCCCCTGAACGTTGGATACCTTGCCCTCCTTGCTCATGGTGGCTTTCAGCTCCATGGTTCCGGTTTCCTTGGGCACGGGGAAGTCCACCCCGTTCATCGTCATCTTCATGGCGCCGACCTTGTAGCGCACGGCATAGTTGCCATCCGGATTGACCTTGTCGATAATCGTCTTGTTGATGAACGACATCGTCACGTTCACCGGCATCGACTGAGTGCTTCCCGGCATCGTCACGGCGCCGTCGATAGTGGACGTTGTTTTATAGGCGAAGACGTCCATCGGCTTGACGTTCACGGTCAATTTGTAAACACCGGCGCCGGGAGGTGTCAGCCCCTGTTCCGCAGGGGGCGCGGTAGTCTGGGCGCTCAACGGCGCGACGCACACAACGACGGCTGTCAGGGCCGACGCGATTCCTGATTTCATGTTTCCTCCTGTTGACGACCGCGACGTGTCGCGGAAAAACTCTGCACAATTAACTTTACGAGGCGCATACCGAGAGAGTTTCATCCTGTATGCCCAAATCCACCGTCACCCCGCTCCGTGGCGGGCAGTTCGTCCATTTCCTGCCATTCGACGCGCGTTACCGGCGCAATCACCAGTTGCGCAATCCGGTCACCTCTATGTATGACGTACGGTTCGTGACCGAGGTTTGCCAGAATCACGCGTACGATGCCCCGATAATCCGCGTCGATTGTTCCCGGGCTGTTCAGACACGCAATGCCGTGTTTCAGAGCAAGGCCACTGCGAGGCCGGATCTGACCCTCGTAACCAGAGGGAATCGCAATACGCAAACCGGTGGTGACAAGCGTACGGTCGCCGGGGTGCAACACCACATTTTCTTCACAGGCCGCGAAAAGGTCCATGCCCGCCGAATCCCCGGTTGCATAAACGGGAAGGGGCAATCCGGCGCTGTCCGGTTCCCGCGTAATGGATATCCTCAACGGCAGGTCACGGCTCATTGGCGTTTCCCTTTCCCGGCCAGGGCATTCAACGCCACGCCGATGGCGCCGCGCACACCGACATGGTCGCCCAGTTTCGCTTTTTCGATGGTAAACGAACCCTGGTAGTCCTTCATCACCCGTTCGTTAACCGTCCGCTGAACGGGCTTGAAAAGCAGGCTTCCCACATTCGTAACGCCGCCGCCCAGAATCACGATGTTTGGATTGAACATCTGGATCACGTTGACAATACCGAGCCCCAGGAAAAAGCCGGCTTCCTCGAAACACGACAGAGCGAACGGATCGCGTTTCCTTGCGGCGATGGCAAGCTCCCTGGTTGTTACTTCGTCCACATCGACCAGGTCACGAACCAGGGATTGTGCGCCCTTGCGCAGACGCTCGCGGGCCCGCCGTTGGATGGCCGTGCCGCTGGCGTAGGATTCCACGTGCCCGGCGCCGCCGCAACCGCAGATATCACCGCCCACGGGAACGACAACCGTGTGCCCGAATTCCGCGGCATTGCCCTGTGCTCCGTGCAGAACCTTCCCGTTTTCCACGAAACCGCCGCCCACGCCCGTGCTGACCGTGAAATACGCCACAAACTCCTTACCCGATCCGGCGCCGTACAGCGCTTCGCCCAGGCCGGCCGCGTTGGCATCATTCTCCAATCTGGCTTCTATGCCAAGCGCTTCCTCCACCCTGGCCACCACCGGATAATTTTCCCAGTTCGTCATATTGGGGGTCGAAAGAACGATTCCCTTTTTCTGATCGAGCGGACCCGGACAGGCAATTCCGGCGAACAGCGGGCGGGCTTTGGGCCCTCCGACCTCTTCCAACGCTTTCTTAACCATCGACACGGCGTCTGCCACCATCGGGTCCGGCCCGCGCTCCTCGTGCGACTTGCACCGGTGCGTCTTGAGAAGCCGGCCTTCCATGTCCGCCACACCGACGGCAATCTTGGTTCCGCCGATATCGATTCCAACCACCAATCCGGGATTCATGCCTTGGCTACCTTCAACTCGGCCATGGCTTTTTCCCAGTCCGCCAGGAACCGCTCCAGGCCGATGTCGGTCAACGGGTGCTCGAACATCTGCTTTATAACCTTGTAAGGTACTGTGGAGATGTGCGCTCCGGCCTCGGCGGCCTGCACAACGTGCAGTGGGTGCCGGATGCTGGCGGCCAGAACCTGGCTGTCGAAACCGTAGTTCTCGAACACGTCCACACACTGGCGAACAACCGCCATCCCGTCGCCGCCGATATCGTCCACGCGGCCGAGGAACACACTGACGAAAGTCGCCCCGTTCTTTGCGGCCAGCAGAGCCTGGTTCAGCGAGAAAACAAGCGTGACGTTCGTCTTGATACCCTCGGCGCTCAGAACCTTCAACGCTTTCATGCCTTCGCGGGTCATCGGTATCTTGACGTGAACGTTCGGGTGCCAGGCGGCAATCTCGCGGGCCTCCGGAACCATTTCTTCAGCGCGCAACTGAACGGTTTCCGCGCTGATCGGCCCGTCCACGATATCACATATTTCGAGGATGCGCGTTTTGAAGTCCACGCCTTCCTTCGCGACCAGGCTGGGATTGGTGGTCACCCCGTCGATGACTCCCCAGGAATGCGCTTCGCGGATTTCGGCGACGCTGGCGGTATCTACAAACAGTTTCATACGTGCTTATCCTTTATTCGTGTCGATCAACCGGTGGGTTTTCGGAAACTCCCGTGCAAGGCTTCGGTACAGTGAACGGTACAGGGAAACGGCTTCCGCATATCGGTCTGCTCTGGCCGGATTGGGCTCCACGGAATCCGTTCGGCGTATGAACCGGTCCGTTGCCTCCGGAACCGACTGGAACGTCCCGGCCATCACACCGGCCAGGATCGCCGCCCCGTACGCCGGACCTTCGTCCACGTTCAGCCGGTGATGCGGCAATCCCGTCACATCGGCCTGTATCTGCAACCAGACGGGCGACCTGGCCCCTCCACCAAGCGCCCGTACTTCCTGCAAAGGTACATTCAGTTCGCGAAAGATTCGAAACGCGTCGTTCAAACTGTATGCCACACCCTCCATCACGGCACGGGCCATGTGCGCCCGTGTGTGGCTGAGGCTGAGCCCGAAAAAGACACCGCGCGCGTTCGGGTCCTTGTGCGGCGTGCGCTCGCCCGAAAGATACGGCAGGAAAACCAGGCCGTCGGAACCGGCGGGAACGCTCGCGGCCTCGCGGTTTATCTCATCGTAGCCCTGATATCCGAACGTGTCGCGGAACCAGCGGAGCGAACCGCCGGCGCTCAGCATCACGCCCATCACGTGCCACGCGCCGGGAACGGCGTGACAAAACGTGTGGATACGGCCTTCCGGATCGACCCACGGCTCGTTGGCATAGGCGAAAACAACGCCGGAAGTGCCGACCGTGGACGAAACGACGCCCTCCCGAACAATCCCCGCACCAACCGCTCCCGCGGCCTGATCGCCGCCGCCGGCCGCAACCGGCGTGCCGGTCTTCAATCCTGTCAACTCCTCGCATTCCGGGCTCACGGTTCCAGTCCGCGCGGTTCCCTCTTCCGCAGGCGGGAGCCAACCGGCGGGAATCTTCAGTGCGGACAGAACCTCCGAGGACCACTTGCGGTTCGGCACATCGAACAGCGTCGTTCCCGAGGCGTCGCTGACATCCGAATACATCGCACCCGTCAGCCTGTACCTCACGTAATCCTTGGGCAGAAGTACGTGCGCCACGCGGTCGTAGTTACCAGGTTCGTGGTTCCTCAGCCACACAATCTTCGGTGCCTGGAAACCGGTCAGCGCAGGATTCGCCGTGATACGTTGAAGGTTATCGGAACCAACGGCTGACGTGATTTCCGCGCATTCGGCCTCTGTGCGTTGGTCGCACCACAGAATCGCCGGGCGGATGACCTCGCCTCGCTCGTCCAGGAAAGTGGCGCCGTGCATCTGGCCGGTCAGACCCAGACCGGCAACCGTCTCCCCTTTTGCGGCGGCGGTAAGTTCGCGAAGGACCTCAACGGTTCCCCGCCACCAGTCTTCCGGGTTCTGTTCCGCCCAACCGGGCTGGGGCGTCGCCAGCGGATACTCGCGGACAGACGAAGCCGAAACGGTTCCGTCCTCGCCAAGCAACACGCCCTTCACTCCCGACGTGCCGATATCGAGACCAATGAGGTATGCCATTTTGCCGGGTATACTTTCTAAACGTACGCGCACATCTCCAAGGCCGGTCGTGCGCGCTGGATTCACTCAAATGCTAGTCGCCGCTCGGGATGAGGGACAAACCCGGCCTTTTACGGAACAACCGCCGGAGCGCCCGAAAACCAGCGGTTGGCGCACGCTTTCAACTGCTCGTCCGTTACCGCCGCGAGACGAGTTGTCCATTCGTCCTCGGCACCTACTCCCGCCGTTTCCCGGAATGCCAGCCAGTAAGCCCGATCACGCATCGTCTGGCGCTGAGCCTGGTGGTTATGTACGGCCCTGAGCCGCGCCCGTCGCAGGTCCTCCGGTGATCCGTCGATGGTCTGCTTCCACAAGGCGGACAGCCGGTCCCTCATAACTCGAGCATCGTTTGGAGAACGGGCGAACAAGGCGGCCACAGACGGTCCCAGTCGCTTCGGGTACACCGCTCCGCTCTCATAGCCCGCGCCGTCCGTTTCGCGAAGGTATCGGAACAGGAAACCGGTCTTTCCGGTGCCCGCCGCGGCGGCAAGAACCTCAACAGCGGGCGCATCGGGATCGGTTACCGGAGGCGCCTTGTATCCGGAAAACGCGTATGTGCCGGTCGGCTCCATCTTCGGCTGGCGCGCGGCGAACCGGTCGCGTTTACCTTCCTTGTTATAATCCGGTTCGATTTTTCGGAAAGCCCTGCCCGCCCCTGCGAACACCTCGGCCGATGTCACGTCACCGACCACCGCCAGCGTCATGCGATTCGCCGTGTACAGCCGAGCGTGCAATCGGCGCAACTCATCTGGGCTCGGTCCTCGCGAAGAGGACATCATCGCGGACACCGCATTTCCGAGCCGCGATTCCAGCACCGCCAGATCGTGTTCGTAATCCGTCGGTTGCTCATCGGCGTCCGAATCCGCCTCCCGCCGAACGGCCCGTGCCATATCGCCCGTATTCCACGGCGGCGGCTCCAGCACCACGTTCAATAATCTCAGTGCGGTATCCAGTTGGTCGGGCGTAGTGACGGCGGAAAAGGTGGTGACGTCGGTTTCGGCGGCGGACCACACGGAACCGTCCACGGCGAATTCGGTGAAACGGTCCGGCCCGCGGTGGGCGGCGCTGTTGACCAGCAACCGGGCAAGAAGACGGTTCGCACCGGGAACCTCCGACGGGTCGTCTACATCTCCGGCCCGCACCATCAGCACCGCGGCCACGCGTCCCGAACCGGGTTCCGGCGACACCAGCACCGTCAGTCCGTTGTTGAGAATCTTCTTGACCGGAAGCGCGGAGGCGCCCGGAAGGGCGCCCCACACAAGCGCATACAGCGCCACAACCAACCGCTGTACCGCGCCGATTTTCATCACGCGAGATTCACCGCCTTGCCCGTTCTCGCCGACTCGTAAATCGCCAGTATCAGGTCCACGCTGTAGCGGGCTTCCTTCAGCGGAACCAGCGGTTCGCGACCCGTCAACAGGGCTTCGGCGAAGTCTCGTAACAGGCGCGTATGCCCAATCTGGTAAGGATTGATGTCCTCGGCAAACGGAGCCGGTTCCGGCACATCGGGCACGTTCCACTGGATTGGCTGGCGCTCGATGATGGTGATGGAACCCTTCTCGCCGTGCAGATCGTGCTTGATCGGGTAATCCGGTGTGATGCTTGTGGCGGCGACCAGCGTTCCCAGAGCACCGTTTTCAAACTTCAGCAGAGCGGTCAGTGTGTCTTCCACCTCGATGTTGTGGGTTCGGGCGTCCATCTGGGCGGTCACGGAGGTCACGCGGCCCATCATGAAAATCAGCATATCCAAAGCGTGGATACCCTGATTCATCAGGGCGCCGCCGCCGTCGATGGCCCAAGTGCCGCGCCAGGCATCGTTATCGTAATAAGCCTGGCTCCGGAAGGCCTTCATCTCGGCCATTCCCAACGCCATCTTGCCGAGGGCGCCGGACTGCACGGCTTCGCGCGCGGCGATGACATTCTCCCACGTGCGGCGCTGGAAAACGCCGGCGATCGTGACACCGGTCTTCCCGGCGGCGCGTTCCATGGCGTCGAGGCCATCCTTGCTGATATCGAGAGGCTTCTCGACCAGCGAGTGGATACCTTTGTCGGCCGCCGCAACCACGATAGGCGCGTGCAGTCCGCTGGGGACGCACACGAGGATCGCATCCAGGCCCGGGTGAGCCAACATATCCTCAAGTGTTGTGTAGGCGGCAATGTCGCCGTTCTTGCCGGCGAATTCCTTTGCGCGTTCCTCCACGGTATCGAAACACGCTACGAGTTCCGCCACGTCCGGATTCTGATGTACCGCTTCCGCGTGGGTGCCTGCGATAACGCCGCAACCAACCAAACCGCATCGAACCTTGTCTTTCACGTTGATTCCTTCCATATCAACAGGGACCGCCGGTCGGCGGTCCCTGTGTTGTTATTCGTGCGGAGCGAACTTCTCCTCAAAGCGCCGTCAGGGCGTTCCAGAAGAGCCGCCGCAATTCGTTTGCGCCGATCGGTGTCAGCGCGAGGCCGTCTTGAATCCACGGTTCTTCCGACTTCGGCCCGTGGTCTTCAAAGTGACCGCAGATATCGATCAGCGAAGCCGACTGCTCGTGCGCAACCTCGGCCATGCAATCGTTGAACTCCTGAAGGAGGGTTTGAGCCTTTTTCGTGGAGGCAACAGCTGGAATGTTTGTCGCAAACGCGGTCCAGTCGGACAACCTTCTCCCGAGTTCCTCGAAGATGGCCGTTACGCCTTCGTAAAGCGCGTCGGCGTCTTTGGCGATGTTGGGAGGTGGTTTTGAGCCGGAAGCGCCAAGGAAGTCCAGTCCCCCCACGGTCACGATGACGAGCACGGGTTCATCATACGGCTGAATGCGCTTCAACTGGTTTGTCAGTGTGGTACCGATGGTGGCCTTGTCCTGAGCCAGCATGAATGGGCGTACCGAGGGATCGCGGGTCACGAGGTCGCGGCCACGGAATTCGGGCCATTCCGAGTCCCGGTTCTTGTAAAAAAGGGACGCCGCTCCTCGTCCGGGTCCGAGGTCGGGGCCGTCTATAGCCAGGTTGTCACCAACGGAGATCAACGCGTGGTATCTTGGCGCGCTCAACTGTTTCCTCTAAATGCAACCACAAAAAGGCCGGTGGAATATTCCACTGCCGTATCCAACATGGCACGTTCACGCCCCGCGCGGCAAGTATAGCGCCACAGCATCAGGGCAGATACGGTGTCAACAGGCGCTTCAGCGTAGGCCGGATTTCATCGTGGATCGCCGGATTGGCATAACCCACCCACGCAACCGGTTCATGGATGTCCAACGGCGCCCGCACGGGTTCGCCGTATTCGTTCGTAATGATGATCCCGGCTTCCCGGGCGATGAGTTCGGTGCAGAGATCGTAGGGATGGCAACACAACAGCGGCTTGCCCTCGATAAAGAGGGGCCGCAGATCGGCAATAAAGCGGTCGTGCCCAACAAGCAACTCGTACAACTGACCGCCCGTCGAGATATACTGATCGTCAAATGCCAGCGGATTGGTGTCGCCCAGATCGCCAAACAGGGAATAAAACAGGTTTTCCTCCATTTGCGCGGCAGGAACCTTCGTGCCCGGAAAGAACTTCGTAATCGAGGCGAATCCGTGGGCTACGGTCGGCGATTGGCTGGGCCTCGGCGTGACGGGTACAACCGCCCCCGTGACAAGATTCCGGCGAATTCCTTTCGCTCCCGCGCCGCGAACGGCCCAGAATGCATCGGTATAGAGGCTTCTCGTGGTGGGCAGTTCCGTCATCACGGCGATTTCGATGTCGGCCATTGTGGTGTCCGTGCCGAGGTTGGGCGCCACCCCTGCCAGCGACCAGGCGCTTCGCTTGTCGTACATGATTTCGCGGGTGCCGTCGATAGGGTCCACGATCAGAAAGAACCTGGCAGATGCGGGATTGGCGTTCGCGGGGAACGTTCTGTGGCCATTCCCCGGCACGCCTTCGGCAACCAGGGTGAACGGGGCTTCAGCACCCCACTCCTCGCAGAACTCGAACAGCAGTTCCTCGCTCTGGACATCGATGCGGTAGATGGTGTCCCCGTCGGACGCATGATTCACGGCAACTTCGCAGAGAGCCTCGGATTGGGCAAGCAGTGCCGAGGACAGCCGCTCCCGGAGTCGCGACTGGAAATCCAGAAGGCGACCTGCGATTGCATCGGGATTCGGTAGCAGGTTGTTCTCATCTGTCATGTGTGAAATCCGCCACTTCAGTTTGGTGATTTCGCCGGAGGCGGAGCAAACGGGCAAAGGGTGGCGCCAGGCTTGACCTTCGCTTCTTATCGCCACGGGCCGGTTACTTGCTATTACATCACGAGTCTTCCGAAGTGCGAGTAAACACCCGGCGCTTCACACAACCCGTACCTGATGTCTCAGCCGCTGTTCAGACCACCGAAACCGGTCCTTCGCAGTTATCTATCGATACCAATCTGCCGTTGAGTGACCGGTAGCGCCGGGTTGCACCACCGGTAATCCCCGTCAGGCAGAACCGGAAGAAAACGCGACAGGGACTTAAGCACCTGAAAGGTACTCCGCGGATCCATCACGCGGCTGTTTTCTGCCAGAGATCAACAACCTGGCGGGCGATATCGGTATAGGAATAGCGCTCAAGCCTGGACTGGCCAACCTTTGCCTTCTCCCGCGCTTCCGGCAGTGCATCCAGAGCCTCCCGGATAGCACCGGAAAAGCCTCCGATATCGCACGGTTTGACCACCCAACCCGTGACCCCGTTATGCAATATCCCGAAGTGAACCGCACCAACATCCGGAGTGGCAATCACCGGGCATCCGGCGGCAAAGGCTTCCAGCACGGTTCGGGGTCCGGTTTCGTCTTTAGATGTAGTGATAAACACGTCCGCCGCCTGGTACAGAGCCGGCATCACGGACTCGGGCACCTGGCCCAGCCACGAAACGCGTTCTGCCATATCCAACTGACGGCTCAAAGCCTCCCAGCCGGATCGGCTGATGCCGTCGCCGGCGAGAACAAGATGCACGTTCTCGCGAGTGTATAAGTCAGGCAGTCGATGGAACGCGCGCAACAATGTGTCGATGTTCTTGGTCGGCACCATGCGGCCGGCGGTCAGCACGATGCGCCCTGTGGGGGGAAGCCCCAGGCTCGCCCGCGCCCCGGCCTGGTCCATCGGCGGGTAGGGGTTCGGCGCGGGCGCGGGGATGGCGCAGATGCGTTCCCGCGCGATGCCGAGGTCCAGCAGAGCTTGTTCCTGGGCCGGGCTGTAGATACGGATGGTGTCGGCGCGGCGGACCACCCATCGCGCGATGCGGTTGTAATATCGGTGGTGGAACCGCTGGTGAATCCAGTGCGGATTGTTGATGTGGCGCGAGTGGTTCTCGATGTTCAGCGGCACGCCGGTGCGTCGTGAAAACAGCGCGGCGGAGAGGCCGGCGCGTATGGGGTCCTCCGCAGTGCACACGTCGAACGGGCGCGCTTTATGGATGCGCCGCGCCAGCAGGCGGCCCTTTACGGAGAAGGACCACTTCGAGGCGGGTACGGGGTATACCATCACGTTGTTCGCGAGCGAGACGGGCGACGTGCGGGCGTGCGTTTCCACAATGATCACGTATTCGTCCACCAGGCGCGATATTTCACGCGCCCACCGCACGGCGTGGCCTTCTGAATCCGCATCCGCCACACGGCTGTCCAGTCCTATCGATAAAACGCGCAATGGTGTCTCCGCATTGATTGAGTACGACAACTCAATAAGAATGTAGACAATGCAGGACAGCAGGCGAAACTGTTTCTGCTCTGCTTCTTTCTACTGAGGGACTGGGTTTGGTATCCAGGGTGTCCGACAAGGCAACCACCCCTGGTCCCTCCTTGAAAAGGAGGGGAACCGGAATGGGCGATTCGTGAATCGCCCCTACCCATCCCTGACACCTGATACCTGGCACCTGGCACCTGCCCCCTGGCACCCGCCCCTGCTATGATGAACGTGTGAATTTCCTTGAACAACTCGACACGGCGCCCATGGTTGCCGATGGTGCGATGGGCACGATGCTCATCGCGAGAGGCTTCTCGTCCGACCACTGTCTGGAGGAACTGAACCTCCTGCACCCGGCCACGATTCAGGCCGTCCACCAGTCCTACCTCGCCGCCGGCGCACGGATGATTGAAACCAACACATTCGGCGCCAACCGTTTCGCGCTTGCCGAGTACGGACTGGAAGAAAAGGTCGTGCGCATCAACCAGTCCGCGGTGCGTATCGCGCGGGAAGCACGGGAAGTGTTCGGTCAGCCGGTGTTCATCGCGGGTTCCGTGGGTCCGACAGGCCGCGTTCTGGAACCTTTCGGCAAATTGGCTTCCGGCGAGGCACAGGACGCCTTCCGCGAACAGATTGACGTGCTTCAAGCCGCCGCCGTGGACGTGGTTCTGCTGGAAACGTTCCACAACCTCGATGAAGCCGTTCTGGCTGTGCGCGCGGCGAAGGAAGTCGGTGGCTTGCCCGTCATCGCGCAAATGGCGTTTCTGGAGGATGAGCAGACCTACGCCGGCCATACGCCGGAGCAGGTCGTCGAGGCTTTGTTAAGCGAGGGCGCTGATGTGGTGGGCGCCAACTGCGGCGTCGGACCCGAACCGCTACGCCGCGTGCTGGAACGGATGCGGGCCGTGGCTCCCTCCGCGCGCCTCTCCGCCATGCCGAACGCCGGTTTTCCGCGCCAGTCGCACCGGCGGGTGATCTATCAAACGTCTCCGGAATACCTCGCGGATTACGCCGTCACATTCGCACAACTCGGCGCGCGCCTGATCGGCGGTTGCTGTGGAACGACACCCGACCATATCAGGGCGATGGCCGCGGCCGTTCACGCCGGCCTTCCCGCGGACGGAATCGCCGAGCGCTCGCCCGGTCCGTCCGGAGAATCTCTGTGGACCGGCGACCGTTCGGTCCCTTCCGCGCCGGAGGTGCCCGAACCGGCACGGACCGAACTGCTGGCCAAATTGAACGCCGGCAAGTTCGTGGTATCGGTGGAGTTGGATCCGCCGAAAGGTTTCAATCCGACGAAGGTTCTGCGCGGAGCCGAATTCTTCCGCGACCTGGGCGTCGATGCCATCAACGTGGCCGATTCTCCGATGGCGCGCGTGCGTATGGGCTGTCTCGCCATGTCGGCGCTGGTTCAGACGCGGACCGGCGTCGAGACAATAATGCACTTTACGTGCCGTGACCGCAACCTGATGGGCCTTCAAAGCGACCTTCTCGGTGCGCACGGCCTGGGCGTTCGAAATATCCTGGCACTGACCGGCGACCCGACCCGCATGGGCGATTACAAGAACGCCACCGACGTGTACGACGTGGATTCCATCGGACTCATCAGCATCATCCGCCGCATGAACGAAGGCTTTGACACCGCCGGAAACAGTATCGGCAAACCGGCGCGCTTTACCATCGGGTGTGCGCTGAATCCGAGCGCCGAAGATCTTTCCTGGGAACTGGGCCGCTTCGAGAAGAAACTCGAAGCCGGTGCGGATTTCATCATGACCCAACCGCTGTGGGACATCGACGCGCTGTGGGACGTGCTGGACCGCATCGACCAGAGAGACCTGAAGGTACCCATCGTGTTCGGAATACTGCCGTTGCATTCCAGCCGGCAGGCCGAGTTCCTGCACAACGAGGTGCCGGGCATGCAGATACCGGAGTCCGTGCGCCGCGATATCCGCGAAGCCGGCGACAAGGCGCTGGACTACGGTATCCGCCAGGCGCAGGACCTGCTGTTTCAGTGCCGCAAACGCGTTGCCGGCGTGTACCTGATGCCGAGCCTTGGCAATTACGAAGTCACCGGCGAAGTGCTGAAAGCGCTTGCCTGAACCGCGAAAGGAAATCCATGCCGAAAGCCTGCGAAGCAACAGACTACACAACGCTCAAACCCGCGGAAATAGCCCTGCCCGACCGCCTGCCTCTGATGGGCGCCGTGATCGGACCGAGACCCGTGGTGGTCATCACCACGGTGGGACCGGACGGCATCGTCAACGCGGGCGCCTACAGCAATTACATGGGCGTTTCCAGCGAGCCTGTACTGGTCTGTTTCGCGCTGGGCCGCAGGAACGGCGAGGAGAAGGACACGCTGAGAAACATCAAGGCCAACAGCGAGTTCGTGGTCAACAATGCCTCTTCCGTTATGGCCGAGGGTGTGCACAAAACGGCGGTCGATTTCTCGCCGGAGCGCAGTGAGATTCCCTTCGCCGGTCTGCATACACTGCCCTCGGAGATTGTGCACGCTCAACGCATCGCCGAGTCGCCCATCCAGTTGGAGTGCCGCCTGCACAAACTGGTGGAACTGGGCGAACCGGAACCCACCAACACCATCGTCATAGGTGAAGTGGTGCGCATACACGTCCGAAAGGACTTGATTACCGCCGACGGCAAGGTGCGCGGCGAGGGCTGGGACGCGCTGGGCGGCATCGGCGACGCTTACGTAACGATGGGTGAAGTGTTCGAATTGCCCTACCCCGAAGCGCCGGCGGAATGAGGATGGACGACGCCAACGGCTATGTCTCGATCTCCGCTCCGGTTGGCGATCACCCCCAAACCAACGGCTCACAAGCGTGGAGAGAAGCGGAATCGCACCTCCGAACGGTCGAACCCGCTTTCGCCGAGGTGATCGATTCAGCCGGCCCGTGCCGGTTGCAACCCGACCCCAACCTGTTTGTCGGCATCGTGGACGCCATCATCGGCCAGCAGGTCAGCGGCAAGGCGGCCACGGCCATCTTCAACCGGTTCTCCGCGCTGTTTCCCGCAGGCATCACGCCTGGCGACGTCGCGGCCGCCGATCCTGTTGCCCTCCGCGGGGCGGGGCTTTCCGGCGCGAAGGTGAAGTACGTGCTGGACCTCGCCCAACGCGTTCACGACGGGCGTCTGAACCTGGACGACCTGCACGCATTCGAAGACGAGGATATCATCGCGCGGCTGACCCAGGTGAAGGGTATCGGGCGCTGGACCTCCGAGATGATCCTGATCTTCCACCTGAACCGGCCGGATGTGCTACCCGTGGACGACCTGGGCATACGCGAAGGATTCAAGCGCCTGTTCAGCCTTACCGAACGCCCGTCCACGTCCGAGATGCTCCGGATGGCTGAGCCCTGGCGCCCGTGGCGAAGCGTGGCATCGTGGTACCTGTGGCGCGTCATCGAGACGCGCTGAGTGTTACTTCCCGCCCTTGAATCCCGCCCAGAAACGTTCGCGGAAGCCCGGCGGATTGTACTCCCAGTGCCACGGTTCGTGCTGGTAGGGATACCAGCCGAACTTGTCGCCGCGGACGAACAGCCACTTGTGGACCGGCGACTTGCGCATATCGACCACTGTGCTCATCGGGCGCGTGGTGACCTCGGGAACCTTGAAACTCCCGTGGCTGAGTTTGAAGTCGATGGCCAGGCCGAGTATATGCGAGGAGAAGCGGGCCGTGGCGTAACTGTTGGCTCGTGCGGTCGCGTTGCGGGCGGCGGTCTGGGCGCTCCGGTCCGCGTCGATGATCACCAGGTCCACACCGTCCTTCTTCGCGGCCGAACGCATCAGGATGAAAGACGCGCGGGCCTGCCGGTTCAACTTGTGCTCCTTCTGACCCGGAACGGATTCAAGTTGCCTTAGAACGTAATCCACGGCATCGCCCACAAACTCGGATTCGCGTATCACGGCGTTGTCAGTTGAGTTTGCTCGGCGCTGGGGTCGCACCACGGAGAGTTCCTCGGCCATCTTCAGCGCATCGGCTTCGTGCGGGCCTTCCTCCGCGCCAGGATAATCCTCGCGCCCCCAGGGCAGGTTTCGGTAGAAATCCGCACGGGAAGACGGAAGAGTGTCGAGGACGGACATTTCCGGATCGAGTATGAACGCGTTCTCTGCCGTTCGAAGAGCCTCACGCGCCGCGTCGTCCACGGACTGGTAAAGGGTTTCGGGCATCATCCGGGCCTTCCCGGAATCCAGCGCTTTCCTTATGTAGGATCCGGGAACGCGCGTCTCACCGGCCCGCGCCATCTGAACCGCTCGTTGAATCACTTCGTCCCGGGTGAAAGCGCCCGCTGTGGCGGTCAACCAGAACGCGAAAACGAACACACAGAATCTCTTCATCGGAAGTCCTCCCTACCCGCATGATAGGCGCGCACGTCCTCCCAAAAACAGACGGGGAGCGCCCAGGTGGACGCTCCCCGTGTATTCCGTTCCATGTTGTCGGCGTTTGATCAGGCGGATTCGGCGACGTTCACCTTCACGGTCTTCGCGCGTTCCGGTTCCACCTTCGGCAGTGTCACGGTCAGCACACCATCCTTGAAGTCCGCCGTCACCGAAGGCGCGTCGATCTTGATCGGGAACGTGTAGGACACCTGGAACTCGCCGACCGCGATGCCGCGGACGTGGCAGGTGGCGTTCTCGGCCACCTCCTTCGCCTTGCGCTCGCCCTTCAGTGTGAAGGTACTGCCGGTCACTTCCACGTCCAGGTCATCCTTCGTCACCCCCGGGATGTTGACGTGCGCGATGTAGGATTCGGGCGTCTCCCAGAGGTCAACCGCGGGCTGAAACGCGCCGGCGGCCTGCGCGGCGAAGCCGCTGGGGGTTCCACCGGTAAACAGGGTGTTGAACAGATCGTCCATGCCGCGTCGCAGGTCGCTCAGGTCGGGCCACGCGCCTCGCGGCGTCAGGTATTCAGGTCGGCGATAAATCGAGATGCGGTCGTTCAGAGCCATTTCGGTTTCCTCCTCTCCGAGAGTTTTCAAACGGCGCCGTCCTTGCGGCGCCAAACCATTGTTTCACCAGAATTGTAGCACGGAATTAGCACTCTCGTCAATCGAGTGCCAAATCTTTGTCGATCATGTGTTCCTTCAGGTTCCCGGGATTTTTCATTGTACCGGACATATACTGCCATGTCCGCCAAGCGTCATCCCGCCCCGCACAATACCGAGGCTAAACCTGTGAAATCAATCCTGTTCCTGCTTGTTCTCACGTTCGCCGCCGCTCCCGCCCTTGCCGGGCAGGCGAAAGCCTTCGCCAAACTGGGAATCAAGGGTTTCGAGCGCACCACCTTCTGGCACGTTCACCCTGGCCTGACGGACAAGGACATCGCCAACTCCGTTGACGCGTTCGTGCGGTCGGGAGTTTCGGGCGTCATCGTCGGCGGCGGACGGCATCATTACCTGCACGACGACCTGCCGTTCCTTGACGAGCAAATCGACGTCACGGCGCGTGTGGTGAAGGCTTGCCACGCCAAAGGCATCCGCGTCTGCGAGCATCACTCGGTTGTGCTGACCACCCGCAAGGACTACGCCAGGGAACACCAGGACTGGATTCAGCGCGACTTCGACACAGGCGGTTTCAGCGTGTGGCCGGAGTATCAGACGTACGCCTTCTGCCCGAACAACAAGGCCTTCCGCGAGCACTACTGGACCTTGCTGGCCGATATCGTACAGCGTACCGGAGTGGATGCGGTGATGAGCGACGACGCGTCGTTCCATCATGGTTGCGCGTGCAAAACGTGCTCCGACCTGTGGGCTAATGAGGTGGGCGGGAGCCTGGTGGAAGCACGCAAGGCCTCGAAAAAGACAGGAACCGCCGAATGGAGGCAGTGGAACGCGGTACGACAGAGGTGGTACACCGACTTCCGCGTGTGGCTGTACGGCAAAATGCGGCGCGAAATACCGAAGGTCCAGTGCTTCTCCCTGCTCGGAGCGCTGTTGTCGCCCTGGGGTCCCCAAACCTCCGGCGCCAATCAGGAGGGCATGCTGGACACGGGCGACGCTTCCTGGTGGGAGATATACAATCCGGCGGATTTTGCGTCGTGGCGTCCGCTTGCCGTGGAGGCAACCGCTCTGTACGAGGCCGGAAGGGTGCGGAAGTCGGACATCGTTTCGCTCCCCTACGCCGACCGGGCCGAAGCACGCGACAAGGTGGATCCCGAAGAGGAAACCTTCATGTGGGCCCTGTCCATGGCTCACGGAATCGCCTTCACCCAGGCCCGCGTGTTCCTGACAGGCATCACACCCGATGAGCCCGCGCGCGATTACTGGGTATTCGAACGCGACGTGCTTCAGCCTTATCGAGACGCCGAACCGGCGGCCAGCATCGGCATCTTTTTCTCTAGAAGGTCGCGGGACGCCGATCCCAAGTGGCAGGACTCGCACTCCGGACCGGCCATCGGTTGGGGCGAATCCCTGCAGGACGCCGGTATCCCCTACCGCGCGGTTGTTGAGGAGACCCTGGATTCCGGATTGCCGAAGGATATCCGCACACTTATCCTGCCCAACGTGTTCGCCATCTCCGATGCCCACCTGGACAAGCTGGAGCGGTTCGTCCGCGGCGGCGGCACCCTTATCGCCACGCACCAGACCGGCTATACCGATGAAAACGGCGAACCACGGCACGACAGGTTTAAGAAACGTCTGGAGAAAGCGCTTGGCTTCCGGATTCGCGTGGACAGCAAGTCCGGATTGAGCGCGGAATCCAACACCCCCCTTCTCCGCCGCGTCCTGGCGGGTTCGCTGACCGTATACGAGGTGGCGCTGGGCCGGGGCAAGGTGGTCTATCTGCCCGACCTGGATGAGCGCAAGGCATTCCAGAATCTGATGAACGAGGGCGATCCGTACCGCGATCCCCGGGATCCCGAGGTTGTGCGCTCACTCGCCGAACTGGCATTGTCTGCAAGCCCCGCGCCGCCGGTGCTCGTCGAATCGAAGCCAACCGTGTTGACTACCGCATGGAAAATGAAGGACCGCCTGCTGGTGCACATGGTGAACACCGCCGGAGCGGTCTGGAAAGACGGAGAGAAGATACCGGCGCCGTCGAAGGTCACGTGGTCGGACACTCAGGACCTGAAGGTCTCGCTGGACAAACCGGCTCAGCGCGCGCGCATTCTATCGCTGGACGCCGGGGAGAACACGGTCATCGAAAGTCCGGGGCGCGAGTTCCGCGTCAAGTCCCCGCGCCGCTACGCGCTGATGGTGGTGGAGTACTGAGAGTTATCAGAAAAGGCCGCCCTTATGGGCGGCCTCTGACGTTCCATCCGTGGTGAGCCGCGTTGGGATCGAACCAACGACCCTCTCCTTAAAAGGGAGATGCTCTACCCCTGAGCTAGCGGCCCTCAAGCGCGCCGGCCTCCCGGCGCGCAGTATTATCTTACCACGCACCGCCAAACGCGGGCAATCCCCGCCCCGTTACACTCCGGGGCGGTACCGTGGTAGAATGAAGTACGGAGGATGCCATGCGTTACACTTGTCGCCGCGGAGCGCACCGTTCCGCGTTCACACTCATTGAACTGCTCGTCGTCATCGCCATCATCGCGATTCTCGCCGCCATCCTGTTCCCGGTTTTCGCCAAGGCCAGGCAGACCGCGAAGAGCATCAACTGCGTCAGCAACCTGAAGCAGATGGGCATCGCGTTCAACGGCTACTCCGCCGACTACGACAACAAGATGCCGCCGGGTTGGCGCCGTTACGTGACCCGCGGCGAGGAAATCGGCTGGGAGAACAACGTCATCACCTACCTTGGCGGGCACAAAGCCAAGACGGTCGGCGACTGGAAGCGGGTGGATAAAAGCGGTGCTTACCAGTTGTTCATCTGTCCGGAACTGAACATACTGCACAGTTACTGCCGCAACGAATGGACTGCCGAGGTCTCCCAGGACGGTCGCGATAATCCCGCCACCGCCATCCACATATGGTGCCTGCCGAGATACGTCGCGCCGAGGGTGGGCTGGAACAAAGCCATGGCCCAGTACGACGACGCGGACTGGACGAACGACGTTCAGTACCGGTTCGGCATGGCTGAAACCCAGATGAAGAACCGGACCAGCCTGACTTGGACGGATGGGAACGACCTTCCCTACTGGCTGAGATTCCCCGGCGTCCACAACGGTAAGGCCAATATCCTGTTCCTCGACGGTCACGTCCAGGGCTTCTCCGGTTGGGACGCCAACAAGATGACCTTCTACTGGGGCCGCGGACGCGAACCGAAGTACATCTACTGACTTTCAGAAAGGGAACCCGGCGAAATGCCTGATTCAACCCCGTTTGTCGTCCCCGCCGACGGCATGACCATCGACTGCGACACCACCTTCGCTCCCGGCACGTACTTCCTGCCGAACGGCGTGAAGATCACCGCCGACAACATCACACTGAACGGCAACGGCGCCGTTCTCATCGGCGCCAATTGCGAAGGCATCGGAGTGTCTCTTGAGAGCCGAAACGGCGTCACTGTGAAGAACCTCCGGCTGTCGTCCTACTACCACGGCATCCGGGCGAAGTCGTGCCGGAACCTGGCGCTGGAAGGCAACACGGTGCGCGACACCGCCGAGATACCGCACGCCACGATCTTCCTGGACATCTGGCTGGAGCCGGAGAAGTCCTACGGCGGAGGAATCATGCTGTGGGACTGCGAAGACTGCAAGGTGCAGAGCAACGACGTTCAGCACATGATGAACGGCATCCTGACGTACTACTGCCGAAAACTGGACGTCCGCGAGAACGTCGCCAGCTACAACAGCGGATACGGCATCCATCTGCTGGGCACCTGCGACAGCGTGTTCGAGGCCAACTGGGCGGACTTCTGTTGCCGGTTCGAGCCGCGCGGCAACAAGCCGACCGAGTCCGACCCGGCGAAACCCGATTTTCGCTACGGTCATATGGGCGCCGACGCCACGGGTTTCCTCATCATCAAGGGATCCTGCCGCAACGTTTTCCGCCGGAACCTGGCGCGCATGGGCGGCGACGGTTTCTTCCTCGCCGGACTCGCGCCGGATGGAACCAAGTGCGGTTCCAACGACAACCTGTTCGAGGAAAACGACGGTTCCCTGAGCCCGAACATCGCGTTTGAAGCCACGTTCAGCAGTGGCAATGTTTTCCGCAATAATTACGCGGACCGGTGCAACTTCGGATTCTGGCTCGGTTTTTCGTGGGACAACGTGGTTGAGGGCAACCGCATGGTGATGAACCGCCAGGCCGGTATCGCCGTCGAGAACGGCCACGGCTTCGTGGTGCGCGGGAACAACTTCCAGGCCGGAGGACACGGAATCCTCCTGTGGTCGCACTACGTACCGCAGTGGGACGAGGCCTTCCCGGAACACAAAACCTCACACCACTGGACCATCGAGGGCAACACCTTCACGCGAAACGGCAAGGCCATCCGCATCGCCAAGGACCAGGATCACGGCTTGCGCCCCTACCCGGAAGAACAACGCGGACCGGCCGACACCCGCCCGCACGACCACGTGATCGAGCGCAACGACATTCAGGACAACCGCATCGGCGTCGAGCTGGTAGAAACGGACCGGACAGTCCTCAAGGACAACATCATCAACAAGAACGTGGAAGCCAATATCCGCGTGGATGACGTGTCGGAAACGGCCCCGATCAACAACCTCGGTTCCGCCGGGGCATACCTGTAGGGGATGTTCCAAAGGGGCCCGTACGGGCCCCTACCGTCGTCGATATGGTTCGTTCGGACCTGAATCCTGAATCCCGAATCCTAGATCCTCTTCTCGAAAAACATCACATATTCGTGCTTGAATATGTAGAATCCACCCGCCAAGGCGCGGTACCGCCAGATGTTTTCCAACTGGCGCTTGGCGCGGTTGTTCCGCATGTCCTTCACCACGATACTCTTGAGCGTGAAGCCCCGGCTCATCACTTCCTGCATGCAGTAGAATCCCAGCGGAACCCACTGTTTGGCCACGTACATGTCGCCGATGACGAGCACCAGGTAACGCCCTGACTCCAGAAATCGCGCCGTGTTGTCGACCGTCTGCCCGAACCGGACGAGGAAGTCTCCGGTGTCGGGCGCGTTGGAGAGATCGTTGGGAAGGTCGGAAAACCGGATGATGCTGTGATAAGGCGGGTGAAGGATCACCAGTTGGACGGTATCCCGGCTAATTGCTTCCAGCGCTGTCTCGATTTTCGGAACGACGTCGGCTCCGTCGCAGGTATCTCCGGTGATGACAGTCGTGGGATAACCGTGAAGGTTCTCCTCAACCTCGATACGCTCGCGCGCGGAATCGGCGAGATCCGGCTTCAGTTCGACGCCGATACCGTGCCTGCCCATGCGGCGGCACTCGATGAGCGTGGTGCCGGAGCCGAGGAAACCGTCGAGCACCACGTCGCCGTGCTTCGTGTAGCGCAACATCGCCTGGCGGGGAATCTGCGGGACGAAATTGCCGTGATAATCGCCGATGTGTTCCCCGGAGCGGTCGCGTTCCGGGATGAGCCAGAGGGAATCGGTTTCGATCTCCTCATATTCGCGCCACCGTGCCAGGTCGATGTCGTTGACGGAAGGGCGCTTGCGCCTGGTTTGGCCCACGTCTACGTTCCGATTTCTTCCCAGAACCGTTTTTCGGCTTCTTCGTTGCTCAGTCCTTCACGGGCGCGGATAACAGCCAGGCCGACCACCGGCGGGTAGGTCTGGTCGGCGGCCATGCGCGGCTCCACGTATTCCATCACCTCGTGCAGAAGGTACAGGGCTTCCTTGTACTCCAGCCCCGTCAGTCGTGAGATATACCGCGTGGCCCGGTCGATGAGTTTCAGGTTGCTGGGCACCACGTAGATCATCGTGTTGCCCATCACCCGGCCCAGAAGCACCATGGTGCACGTGGACATCGCGTTCAGAAGCATCTTCACTCCGGCGCGCAGGATGCCGTTCAGCAGGAAGTCGGTCTGCGGCACCGGCACCGGCACAATCACGGCGTCCTCGTTCCAGGCGGAGGCGATAACGGCGGATTCCTTGACCGTCTTCTCGGGTCCGAACAGGATGGCGCCCGTAGAGGCTCCGGCCTGCCGGGCTTCCTCCAGGTGCAACCGGTAAAACGCACCGTTCGTGTTGAACGCGTGATGCTCCGAGGGTGCGACAATGGCCACGGCGCTGTCGCCCGGACGCGGCGGTCGGTGCTCCAAACCGTCCAGCCCGATGAGAAGCTTCATCAGGTCTTCCCGGCCGATCCTTCGCACGATTTTGATAATCTTGTCGGCTTCGTCGGACGGGAGCATCTCGCGCACTTCCTCGTCGGTCCATTCAATGCATCGCGGGGTGCGTTTGAGGATGTGCTCCCACGCCTTGGGTGTGTCCTCGTAGGGAACAAAGAGGAATGACCAGGATTCCGCGGCCGTTGTGTCGTCCCAGCGCCTGAACGGCGGGGTGCAGAACGTGGGCGAGCGCTCCGTAGTGTCGGTGAAGACATCGATACCAAGCCCGTGCGCAAAGTAGTTGTTACGCTTGCCGGACCGGTAGACCTTCGCCTCCATCTCCACAAGTTTCGCCAGTTTGTTGCACACAGCATCCGACTTCAGGATGGCCAGCATCTCTTCCAGTTTGGTCAGAAACTCGCCCGGAACCGCGTCCGGATCGAGCGCGCAGGGACCGCCCGGCTCCAGCCGGCGGAAAATTTCGCGGAGCGTCATTTCCAGGATCGTGACCAGCACCACCTGCTGAATGGTCGTCGCCTGCATGCGCGTGGATCCGGATATGCCCATCTGCGCCGTGGTGAGGTTTATCTTTTCGATGCGAGGTTCTTCGATGATCTGGCGACTGCGTTCCACGCGGGCGCTCAGCACGTCGTCCGGATTGTTGTACACGAAGTACACCTTCGCGCCCTTGTCCAGGGCCTCCCACGCGGTGCCGATGACAAATGAGGTTTCTCCGCCTTCGGTAATGGCGAGGGTCACGTCTCCGGGGCCGACACCGTAATCAGCCATCTGCTTCCGGCCGAACTGGGTATAATCCTCGAAGCCTTCCACGGATTTGATGAGCGCGAAATCGCCGCCGGCCATCGCCGCGAAAGCCCGGTTCTCCCAGTTCAGGGCGCTGGGAGACAGGGTGAGGCCGCGCGCCCGCTGTCTTTGCCAGAAGTGCCGCCAGATGGAGACAAGCTGGATACTGAGTCGACCGGTGGAACCGCAACCGGTGAAGAACAGGTTGCCGCCCGCCATCAGTGCCTCAACCAGCGTGGCGCTGATCTCTTTCGCGCGACCGCTTTCGACGAATGCCTTGTACGTGCGGACGACATCCTCATCAACCTCGAACAACTGGCGCAAACCGGCCACAGTGTCGGCTTTCGCGGTTTCGCTCAGGTCGGCGGTCACCGGGTGGAATGATTCGGTAACGAGATGCCCCAACTGAAACTGGTGGGATATCTTCAGAAACTCTTCGGCTCTTCGGTCTGATTCGGCGGACATGGGGTTACTCCTGGCGTGTTTTTTTGTTGACGGCGGCTGACGGCGCCATCGTTATTATCGCGCCGCTGACGCCATGTGGGGAAGAGTGAGGCGCGGATATCAGGATCGGCGGGGGGCGACGGTGTTCGAAAGGGTAACGATTCCGAGGCATAAAACAAGGACCATCCCGAGCGCGTTGCGCAGACCCACAGCCTCCGCGGCGAATCCGATGACGGCCGGTCCCGCCAGAAAACCGCAGAATCCCGTGGTTGCAACGGAAGCCACCGCCGCGGCAGGGGAAACACCGGGTGTGTTGCCGGCGGCCGTATAGGCCAGCGGAACGGTGACGGCCAGGCCGGCGCCAACCAGTCCGAATCCCGCGATGACAGCCCAGGGATGCCCTGCCAGCAGAGCCGTCAGCATCCCGGCCGCCGCCACGAGGCCGCCGATCCGCGCGATGGCTACCGGTCCGAGCCTGGCGTTCATCGAGTCGCCGCAGAACCGCAGGAAGGCCATGGACATCGCGAACGCGGAATACCCGATAGCCGCCAGCGCCGCCGATGTGCCAATGATTTGCTTCAGGTAAATGGCGCTCCAGTCCGCCATCGCCCCTTCGGCCAGCATCGCGCAGAAGCAGAACATGCCGACGCCGACCAGCGCTTTCAGAGGAAGTCCAAACGCCGGCTCGGTGACGTGCTCGTCACGTTCCTTTGGAGAATCATGGTAAAGCCCGTTGTACGACACCACTCCCAACACCGCCAGGAACGCCGCCGCGATGCTGAAGTGCGCCAGCGGTGTGAGGTTATATTTGGCCGCCAGTCCGCCTGCCGCCGCGCCGAGCATCCCGCCGACGCTCCACACTCCGTGGAACGAAGACATGATCGGCTTGCTCCAGGCGTTTTCCACCAGCACAGCCTGCGCGTTCATGGCCACCTCGATCACGCCGATAGCCACTCCGTAGACAAAAAGCGCCAGGCCCAGCGCCCAGCCGGAGTTCGCCAGTGCCGGTATCGGCATCGTCAGGCAGATCAACAACACACCCACAAGATTGAGAGGCCGGGTTCCGGTGCGCGTGGAGATGACTGCCGTGCCGGGCATGGCGACGAGATTGCCGAGGGTGCTTCCCAGAAAGGCCAGACCGAGCGCGCCGGTGCTGAGGCCGATGTGCTCCTGCACCGCCGGTATGCGCGAGACCCACGTGCCGATGGCCAGTCCGCTGATGAGGAAAGCAACGGAGACGCTGATCCGGGCGTTGATGAGAGATCGGCGGGTGTGGGTGGTTGAACCGCCGGATGGTTGCGGATTGGAAGTGGTCATGACGCGGCCGCAATCGCCTCCGGCAACGACAGGGTACCCTCGTAAAGCGCCTTGCCGGTGATGACTCCCTCCACGCCCCAGCGTTCCAGCGGTCGAAGAGCGGCGATATCATCCAGCGAACCGATGCCGCCGCTGGCAATGACCGGAACGTCCACCGCTTGCGCCAGCGATTGCAACCCGGTCACATTCGCGCCGGTCTGCATTCCATCGCGCGCGATGTCCGTATAGATGATCCGTTTGGCGCCTGCCCCGACCATTCGGACCGCGAGGTCCACAGCCGTGATGTCCAGTATCTGACGCCATCCCTGCACGGCCACCTTGCCGTCGCGGGCATCGAGGCCGAGTATCAGGGATTCGCCGAAGCGCTCGAACAGCGACCGGGCTGTGTCCGTGTCCAGCGCGGCGGTTGTGCCAACCACACAGCGCTCAATGCCGTGTTCCAGCATCCACCGGATCGATCCCTCCGTGCGCATTCCGCCGCCGGTCTGCACCGGGATGGAAAGCGAACCGGCGATCTGCGCGATCACCTCGCGGTTGACGCCCACGCCGTCGCGGGCTCCGTCCAGGTCCACCACGTGCAGGCGCTCCGCGCCCAGCGACTGCCAGCGCAACGCCATTTCCACCGGGTCCGCCCCGTACACGGTTTCCCGGTCGTAATCGCCCTGCAACAATCGCACGCACCGGCCGCCCCGTATGTCGATGGCGGGGATGATGATCATGAGGGCAACTCCGTGAAGTTCCGCAGAAACGCCAGTCCGGCGCGCCCGCTCTTCTCCGGGTGGAACTGCGCGGCGTGCACGTTGTTTTTCGCTATGACACTGCAGTACGTGATACCGTACTCTGTCTCACCCGCCACACACGAAGGCTCCGCCACGCGGCAGTAAAACGAGTGCACGAAATAGAACATCATATCCGGCGGAATGCCGCGCAACAGGGGCGAATCCCCGCGCGGAACGACGCTGTTCCATCCGATTTGCGGTATCTTGAGTCCCGGCGTGTCGAACTTGAGCACGTCGCCCGGCACGATGTCCAACCCGTCCCATTCGCCCATCTCGAATCCGCGGGTCAGCAGTAGTTGCATACCGACGCAAATGCCGAGCAGAGGTTTTCCTGACGCAACCGTCTCGCGGACCACGTCGTCCAGGCCGGACTGCCTCAGGCGCGAAGCGGCGGCTTCGAAAGCGCCGACACCGGGCAGGATTACGCGGTCAGCCGAACACGCGGCGGCGGGCTCGGACGTGATCACCACGTCCTTTCCGCCCACGTGCTCCAACGCTTTCTGCACGCTCCGAAGGTTGCCGACACCGTAGTCCAGAATGGCGATGGACATATCGGCTACAGCGTTCCCTTGGTCGACGGTACGCCCGAAACGCGCGGATCGTACTGCGTGGCGGCGTCGAGCGCCCGGGCCGTGGCCTTGAAGGCGGCTTCCACGATGTGGTGCGTGTTGCGGCCGGCGAACTGCCGCAGATGCAGATTCATCCCGACGTTCGTTGCGAACGCCTCGAAGAAGTCCGGCACCAGTTCCGTGTCCAGCGTACCCAACCGGTGGTTCTCCAGCTGGAAGTCGCAAACGGTGTAGGGCCGGCCGCACAGGTCGAGAGCGCACAACACCAGCGCTTCGTCCATCGGGGCCCAGAAGGAACCGTAGCGGACGATACCGGCCTTGTCTCCCAGCGCTGTCTTGAATGCCTGGCCCAGTGCGATTCCCGTGTCCTCGACGGTGTGGTGCGGATCGACGTGCAGATCCCCGTTGACCTTCAGTTCAAGGTCGAAGCGCCCATGGTGCGCGAACAGCGTCATCATGTGGTCCAGGAATCCGATACCGGTCTGGACATCCATGACGCCGGTGCCATCGACATCGAGGTTCAGACGGATGCCGGTTTCCTTCGTGGTCCGTTCGATGAGGGCGGTTCTTCGGATTGTCTCCATCACACACCTCCCGTTTGGCCGGCCGTGTTGTCCAGCCAGCGGAGCAGATTGTTCACGTCGCTCGCGACCACGTCCGCGCCCTGGTCCGCGAAAAACTCCAGGTTGGCGATTCCCGCCGGACCCGTCAGCACCTGGCACGCAAGGAACGGCACGGTTCCGCCTTCGCGGCGGTAGTTCAGCACCGTGCGGAGGTCGTCCACCGTGTCGCCGACGTACACCGCGGCTTTGGATCCGAGTCGGTCGGTAAGCCTGAACAGCCCACCCGGATCCGGTTTCAACGGACCTTCGTCGGCATCCACCGTCTCGCGCGGCGATATCAGATCGCCCAGGCGCGTGCTTTCGAGGCCGAAGCCGAGTTCGCCGGTGGTCCGTCCGCTAAGGATCGCGTATCGGAAGCGGTTCGGCATCGCGTCGCGGTCGATGATCACCCGTTCGCGTTCCATCTCGCCTTCATGGATTCCGACGATGCCGGGTTCAAAGCTATAGATGCGCCGGCAGTGCCGCCCGCCCGCGTAGTATTCGCAGAAAATGCGCATCAGCAAGTCGCGGTCCCACTTCGCGAACGCGCGGTTGAACACGTCGTTGTCGAAGGTTTCGCGGATCCAGGCGACGGCGTGTTCCATCCCTCCGCCGGCCGACGCGACCGCCGAACCGAACTCCTCGAGCGTCGGCGACATGTTGCGCAGGGCTTTCGCCGAGCGGTCCTCCGCATCGATTCCCTTGGCCAGGTACAGCAAAACCACGGCGTCGGTGCCGTCCCAGTCGCTGTTAAAACCGCCGGCCTTCTTCAGATATTCGGTCTCGCGGGGCTCCAGATACAGGCTGTCCTCCGGCCAATCCAACCGCCGTGTCAGGTAAAACTGAACCGTCTTGGAGATGCACTGGCGGAACGACTGCGAAACGTCGATCAGCACTCCGTCAACGTCAAAAATAACCGTATCCACCGAGCGCGCCACCTTCTCCGCGCCGTTCACCGACCAGATACCCTCCGCGATCTCCCTCACTCATCACCCTCCAGTCGAACACGCACGGCGTTGGCGTGCGCGGACAACCCCTCGGCCTCGGCAAAGCGGATCACGTGCGGCGCCGCCGCTTCCATCGCTTCCCGGCTGTAGCACACCACGCTGGACTTCTTCAGGAACACATCCACCGACAAAGGCCCGGTGAACCGCGCCGATCCGCCGGTGGGCAACACGTGGCTGGGGCCCGCCCAGTAATCGGCGATCGGCTCGGTGCTCCACGTGCCGACCATCACCGCGCCGGCGTGACGCGCCTTTTCCAGGAGAGCCCACGGGTCCTTCACCTCAAGGGCCAGGTGCTCCGGCGCCATCAGGTTGGCGAGTTCGATGGCCGTATCCAGGTTGGGGGTGACGATGATCAGTCCGCACGCGTCAAGCGCCTTCCGCAGAATCTCCCGCCTCGGCTGACTTTCCGTTTGCTCGGCGGCTTCCCGGGCCACGGCCGCGGCCAGTTCCGCGGAGGTCGTAATCAGCACCGCCGTGCTGTGCGCGCCGGCGCCGCCGTGCTCCGCCTGGCTCAGTAAATCGGCGGCCACAAACCGGGGATTCGCGCTTTCGTCCGCCACCACGCATATTTCGCTCGGTCCCGGCAGGCTCTCAATGGCCACCGAACCGGTGACCAGTTTCTTGGCGAGCAATACATAGATGCTTCCCGGGCCGCAGACCACGTCGGCGCGCGGAACCGTTGCGGTGCCGAAAGCCATCGCCGCGATCGCCGCCGCCCCGCCAACCGCAAACACGTCCGTGATGTCGCATTCCTTCGCCGCCGCGAGGACCAGAGAGTTGACCGAGCCGTCCTTCCCGGCGGGCGAGCAAAGTATAATCCGCTGAACGCCGGCCACGCGGGCGGGAACGGCGCTCATCAGAACGGTGGAGGGATACGCCGCCGAACCGCCGGGAGCGTACACGCCGGCGACATCGACGGGCCGTATCATCTGCCCCAGTTTCACACCGGAGCCGAAGTCGTCGGTCCACGATTCGGGAACGCGCTTGCGGTGAAACGCCTCGATATTGGCGATGGCGCCGCGCATCGTGGCCAGCAATTCGGAATCGCATCCGGCGTGCGCGCGGTCGATCTCCTCAAGCGGAACGCGAAGGGCCGAAAGCGTCGGGCAGTCGAACCGGCGGGCGTTCTCCAGAAGTGCCGTGTCGCCCCGTGCGCGGACATCGTCCAGGATGGCGCGGACCACGGCTTCCTTCTCCGGGTCGGCCAGTGAAACCGTGCGCGTCAATGCATCGCGGATCTCGGCGGGATTGGTGGTGGATGTGTTCAGGATTCTCATGGGCGTACCTTATATATGTTAGGCAACGCGTCCATGAGGCGCCGTCGGACGGGAACGCGCGGGGTTGATTGCCCTCCTGAGCGCGGCTAATCACCGATAACCTAACCCTCGGTCCCCCTTCCCGCATGCGGGAAGGGGGTGCCCGAAGCGTCAGCGAAGGGCGGGGGTTAGGAAACCGCGGATTCCTCACGTTCGTTCGGAATGACGACCTGGACCTAAACCGTCTTAACGTACTGTCTAGCCTCTCAGCGTGATGAAGACCTGGGATGGATCAACACCTGTAGCCCGGCAAAGTGACTGCAGTATCCCGACTTTCTGATTGGTGGATGTGTTGGTATCGTAATAGACCGGCAATCCTTGCACTTGGCAAAATAGCGGTTTCCCACCCGTTTCAGTTGCCGCAGAGTCCACAAGAAACCACCTTGACGCCGTCTGTGATGCCTTCCATGGCAAGTGCGGCAAGCGCCTTTCCGTGGCCAGGAATCTGATAAACTCAGCCATAACGTACGTCCAATTGGGTACCGACTTTTCTACACCGTTCGGTAACACAAGCGATTCTGGCTTGGAACCTGCTACTGCCTGATATCCTTCTCTGCGCGCTATATCAAACAAACTGGCCAAGCTAATCCTTCCTCGTGATCCGGGCCGTGACCTAGCGGCATCGCGCTCGTTCCGTGAAGACCTGTCTTCCCTACGCACCCCGATAACGGGTTGGACCACCTCAGCCACGTCATTCACCGAGCCATTACTATTCGTTAGATCTGCGTCATACACCCGCTGAGGGACAACGACCAAAGCCTCTTTTCTCCGAGAAAACCATTCAACCACATCTCCGGTCCTCACCGACAGTCCCTTGCTTCGCAATGCCTTGGCGATGGCCTTGACGACATCGCTGTCCGCATCTTTCATCTGGGCGTTCAGCGTTGAGGCAAGCCGGAATCCCTGTGCCTGCGCCTCGAGGCGTCCGGAAGTAACGCTGTTTTTGCTGATGGCGTCCAGGAAAGGCTCTATCTCCTCGTCATTCGACAACCGCGCCATTGCCACCAGTTTCTCAGCAGAGGTACCCCGAATATCGTTGTCGTACAGGCGCCATTCCTTGCCGTTGGAGAGTACCACCCAGCGCCTGCCGTTCTGGTTGGCGTAGTTCAGCGCCTGGCCCGAGTGGGTATCGGCCAGAGATACGTTCCAGGCCTTGGCTTCCAGATACCACGTGTGGGAAGTTCCCTTGAGAATCGTGTAATCAGGAAACTGATTCTGGTTGTCGGCGCCGCGGGAGACGATGTCGAAGTGGTCGTATCCCAGTGAATGAAGAATCGGCACAATAACCCAGTCGCACGTGCAGGATTCGTTGGGCGGCGGATTGCCCTCGCACAAACGCGCTTTCTCGATCGCTTCCGACAGATTCATCGGTGTCCTCCGGGCGGGGATGGCGGGCCTGGCGGCACGCCAGGCCTCTCTGGTACTATAATAGCAACGTAGCAGATGAGTTCCCGGGCACGGGTCCGCGCTTTCCACCCCGGCGGAGCCCGCGCCATTCCATAACGTTCTGTTCCGCACTGCCGGAAGGAGATCGCCTTATGAACCTGCTAGCCCGATCGCTGAAAGCGATCCTCTCTCTTGCCGTCGGCCTGGCGGTGACCGGGATTTACGCTCCCGCGAACGCTCAGGACTGGGCCGACCCCAGCTACCGGTACCGCCGCCCCCTGACGGTTACCAACTCGCTTTCTGATTCCTCCCTGCCAGCCGGCGAAGTTGTCGCGCTTTCCTATATCCCCAATTACGGGGCGTTCGACGACAAGACCCGCACGGACGGCAAGGACGTCAGGATTTTCTACCACAACGGCTCCGCCAATGTGGATGTGCCGCAAACCGTGCTTCCCATGGGCTCGTCGGCAGGCAAGGTTCTGTTCACATTGCAGAATGCCGTTCCGCCCGCCGGCCCCGCCTACGGAGCCACCGAAAACCTGAATGCCGGCTACACGGGCTATGCAAGCCTGCCCACCGGCACAAGACTGGTGTTTGCCTCCGTGGACGACGCCCACGCGGTGATCACTCTGCCGTTCGAGTTTCCGTTCAAGAACGGGAAGACCGACCAGCTTCTGGTCGCGATTGACGGCTATGTGGTACCCGGAGGCCAATCCACCGACAACTACCTGCGCTACGAC
>Ga0302251_1000543_pt1 | contig 33313 bp, 28 predicted proteins | sample AAG_RA_Gln_MG_FD_193534 | JGI IMG/M metagenome (GOLD analysis project Ga0302251, IMG submission 193534) | Enriched activated sludge microbial communities from anaerobic digester in WTTP, New Holstein, Wisconsin, United States - AAG_RA_Gln | ecosystem: Engineered > Bioreactor > Anaerobic >... | reverse complement strand
AGAATGCGCTCCGTAGTCGTCGTCTTTCCTGCATCTATATGCGCAGCTATTCCTATATTGCGCACCTTACTCAAGTCGATGCCCTGCATCGTCAACACCACCAGACTAAATCTTAATAAAACTTATTCTCCAGGTCACCGCTACCAACGATAGTGCGCGAACGCACGGTTCGCCTCCGCCATGCGGTGAGTATCCTCTCGTTTTTTAACGGACCCGCCCTCGCCCTTACAGGCGTCCATAAGCTCGCGGGCCAGACGTTCAACCATAGGCATACCCTTGCGCGAACGGGAATAACCTATTATCCAGCGGATCGCCAAAGCCTGGGCCCTGTCAGGATCAACTTCAACAGGGACCTGATAAGTAGCGCCTCCGACCCTGCGCGGACGCACCTCTACAAGCGGACGGACATTAGTCATCGCTTTTTCAAATATGTCGGCAGGCTCCATATTCAGCCTGCTGCCGGCCAGATTCAGCGCTCCGTAGAAAATTCTCTCAGCCGTGCTTTTCTTGCCGCCAAGCATGAGGCAGTTGATGAATTTTGCTATCGCGGGGCTCGCATATACTGAATCGGGCGGCGTAATGCGTTTTTTTACATGTCCTTTGCGTGGCATGAGGACCAACCTCCCTCTTATATCTTAATTATTTAGGTCTGCGAGCTCCGTAAAGCGAACGGCTTTGACGGCGATTCTCGACGCCCCCGCAGTCAAGAGTTCCCCTGACTATATGGTAACGCACGCCAGGCAGGTCTTTTACACGCCCGCCGCGAACAAGAACGACCGAGTGCTCCTGAAGATTGTGGCCCACACCAGGAATATAGGCTGTAACCTCAATTCCGTTGGTGAGACGTACACGCGCAACCTTACGAAGAGCAGAGTTCGGCTTCTTTGGGGTCACAGTATATACACGAGTACAAACCCCGCGCCGCTGCGGATTTTCCTGAAGTGCGGGCGCGCTTGAACGACGCCTCTTGTCTTCCCTGCCATTGCGAATAAGCTGACTGATTGTTGGCAAATAGCTCCCTCCTTCCTTATATTAATATTATTCTACCTTTTAAGGAGCGCCGCCGCCGCTGTCTTCCTTGCGACAGCGCAAGCCCTTCCCACTTGGATAGATTCCTCGGCCCATTCTATGGGCACTCCGCCAGCTTCGGCCGCATCTATGATTTCCTTGAGCAGCCCGGGGTCGGCTTCTTTGGAAAGAAAAACCTTCTTCACGCGGCCGGCTCTTAAATTCCTCAGAACCGAATTTATACCCGCTATCCGTTCACTTGCCGCAAGTTCGCTCAAAGGCACACGAACACCCCCTGTGCAAAGTCGCACCGAAATATGATAACAGCGGATGCATGCAGTGTCAATAATCACATGCGCATCCGCTGCTATTTTCTCGCATAAATATTAAGTACTTTTACCTATTCTTCATGAGAATACAAAAATCAAACAGACAAAATCTCTTCTTCAGACTGAACGTCTTCTGCGACTTCCGTGACCTCGACTTTTCTGTACCTCTCAATGCCTGTCCCAGCCGGGATCAAAAGACCTATGATGACATTCTCTTTGAGCCCCACCAGGTTGTCTACGTCTCCCCTGACGGCCGAAGCCGCAAGTACCTGCGCGGTCTGCTGGAAGGACGCTGCCGAGAGGAAGCTGTCCGTCGCAAGCGCTGCTTTTGTAACTCCGTGGACAACGGGACGCCACTGCGGCTCTTCCCGAAGCCTTCTGACAAACGAGATCCTCTGTATGAGCTGTTTATACTCGGACGGCGCCTGTCTGGAGCGGACAGTGACGCTGTCCAGTGAAGCCGATGTAAGCCCGTCCAGAACTTCGCTGTTGATCTCCTGTCCTGCCGAGGCTATCACCCTGCCTTTATCATCAACAACAGTCTCAAGCAGAATCTTGCCGAGAGCCTTTTCCGTCAGTACCTGACGTATGATCTTTTCCCTCGTGATTATGCTGCCTTCGCTTTCGATGCCGGAAATAGACCCCTCGACTATGCCGCGCACTATAGCCCCGTCTATAACATGGGTTATGTTCTCTAGTACCTCTCCGTCCGAGTTTATTGCCTGCGTAAGCGGCTTGCCAAAATAGTGCTCTATTAGGACATGGTGCATCGCATCGGTCAGATTTATGCGTTCAGGCGATTTCCAAAGCCTTATCTGTCTGATGTCGTTACAGCGAAGTATCCGGATCGCATCGGCATTCAGCACGCTGTCCATCGGTATGATAACCTGGCCGTCTTTTACGACATCCTCGGCAAACCACGCCGCGTCCTCACTGTCGTCCAAGATGTTGGTATCCCTGAGGGTCAGCGGCTGCGGCGGGAAAGAGACTATCTTAGCGAGGTCGGACGAGGAGAGCCTCGTTCCGGCCTTGACTATAACTTCGCCTGTCGCGGGATCCCTAAACTCGCTCATAAGCTCGTAACCGTCAACGCTTCGTCTGAAGCTCGCATCGCCTACTATAACACGAAGTTCTCCGGACTCATCTTCAACTATTATTTCTCCTGTGGCTCCGCCTGGCTGCAGCATAGAGACAAGCTGCTCCCTTGAGAGAACGTCATTCTCTTTTTTCTCGCCGTTTAGAAGTCCCGCGGAAAGCGACACTAATCTGTACGCTGAAAGGAACCCGTATGATTCGTCAAGCGATTTATCGTTGTGTTGGCGTATAGCTTCAACGCTCCTGTCAAGGTCGTCCTTCCACACCAGCTCCCCTGACACGAACGAGCTGTCTCCCTCTTCTACCACACGAACGCGGTTAACAGGGGCGACCTTTCGCAGTATGGTCTCAATGTGCTTATCATTGATGGCGACACCCTGAGAACGGTAAACTTCCTGAATGCCGTCAAGGAGATAGTGCTGTACAGCCTCAAGCCCCTCAACCTCAAGAAGCTGCTGCGGGTCGATATACCCCTCCGTCAGAACCATCCCTTTGGTTATCTTGCAGCCCTCTTTTATTCCGGAGAGCATATTCTGTGAGGCCGGGATGTTATATGATACCTTCTCTTCGGCACCGTCCTCGCCTGTAACGCCTATTATGAGCTTGCGCTTGCCGTCCATCTCCCTTATTTCAAGCAGGGTGCCGTCGACCTCGGCAAGTATCGCAACTTTTTTAGGCCGCCTCACTTCAAAGAGCTGCTCGATCCTCGGAAGCCCCTGTGTTATGTCCTCACCGGTGAACTGACGCACGCCTCCCGTATGGAACGTACGCATCGTAAGCTGTGTGCCTGGTTCACCTATCGACTGGGCCGCCACAACGCCGACAGATTCGCCTATAGCGACTTTTTTGCGCGTTCCAAGGTCGCTACCGTAGCATGTGCGGCATACCCCATGACGCAGTCCGCAGGTAAGCGGACTGCGCACCCAGACTGAGTCCATGCCAAGCGCCTCTATATGTTTTGCTTTCTCCTCGCTTATCTCCTCGTTCTTTGCCAAAATAAGCTCCCCTGTGGCAGGGTCGGTCACATCTCTGAGGCTAACGCGTCCGGCAAGGCGTTCGGACATAGGTATTGTAGCCTTGCCGTCCTGCTGGAGCAGCGGACGGATCTCTACGCCGCGGTCAGTTCCGCAATCCTCGTCCATGATGATAAGATCCTGCGCCACATCGACAAGACGCCTTGTAAGGTATCCCGACTTTGCGGTGCGCAAAGCCGTGTCAGCAAGGCCTTTTCTCGCGCCGTGCGTAGATATGAAGTATTCGAGAGTATTGAGTCCTTCCTTAAAATTGGCGACTATGGGGTAACGTATGATGCGCCCGGATGGGTCCGCCATAAGCCCGCGTATGCCGGCCATCTGCGCAACCTGTCCGCGGGATCCTCGCGCACCCGAATCAACCATTATGCGAAGCGGATTCGTTACATCCATGCTCTCCATTATCTTATCCGCGATCTGACGCCCAGCTTCAGACCACAAAATGTCCTTCTGCCTCATATACTCGTCCTCGGTCAGGATCCCCATCTCATACTGCGACGTCAGGTCCTCTTCGTGGGCAAGCGTGACCTCAAGTATCTCATGCTTTTCTTTGGGAACTATTATGTCGCCGACACCCAGACTGATGCCGCTCTTTGTGGACCAGCGGTAGCCTAAGTTCTTTATTTCGTCCAGCATCTCTACAAGCCCTGTCTGTCCGACTTTATCATAGGCGACATTCAGAAGAACCCCCATCTGCTTTTTGTTCACGGTTTCGTTGAGAAACCGCAATTCCGGCGGCAAGGCACAGTTGAACAGCACCCTGCCAGGAGATGTCTCCACCCATTTCCCGTCTATCTTCTCGCATTCCCACGCGGGATCCGCCTTAATCCGTATCCTCGAATTGACGTGGACCGTCCCGTAGTCCAAAGCGGACAACACATCTTCGCTGTCCCTGAAGTAGCGTCCTTCGCCGGGAAGCCCGTCCATTACTGTCGTAAGGTAGTACGTGCCAAGGATGATATCCTGCGTAGGAGTAACTACAGGTTTTCCGCTTGCAGGAGAAAGAAGGTTGTTGGACGAAAGCATCAGCACCCTTGCTTCCGCCTGTGCTTCTAACGAAAGCGGCACATGAACGGCCATCTGGTCTCCGTCGAAGTCTGCGTTGAAAGCAGTACAGACAAGCGGATGGAGCCTTATGGCCTTGCCCTCTATGAGGACCGGCTCAAAAGCCTGGATCCCAAGCCTGTGAAGCGTCGGGGCACGGTTCAGCATGACAGGGTGATCTTTGATTATCCCCTCAAGTATGCCCCAAACTTCGTCCCTGCCCCTCTCGATGAACCTGCGCGCGCTCTTAACATTGGGGGCAAGCCCGCTTTCTACTAACTTATGCATGACAAAAGGCTTAAAAAGCTCAAGGGCCATCTGCTTAGGCAGACCGCACTGGTAGAGTTTTAGGTTAGGCCCTATCACGATGACGGATCGGCCGGAATAGTCCACACGCTTACCCAGCAGGTTCTGACGGAAACGGCCCTTCTTGCCGCGCAGCAGGTCTGTCAAACTTTTAAGCGGCCTGTTACCGGCCCCGAGAACGGCCTTGCCGCGGCGTCCGTTATCTATCAGCGCGTCGACAGATTCCTGAAGCATTCGCTTCTCGTTTCTTACGATTATCTCAGGAGCCTTGAGCTCCTGCAGCTTGCGCAGACGGTTATTTCGATTGATGACCCTGCGGTAGAGGTCGTTTAGATCCGACGTCGCAAAACGCCCGCCATCAAGCTGTACCATGGGGCGCAGATCCGGCGGAATAACAGGCAGGACCGATAGTACCATCCACTCAGGCAGGCTGTCGCTCTTACGGAAATCTTCCGCCACCTGCAGCCTCTTTATGAGCTTGCGCTTTTTCTGCCCGGAACACTCCGCTATCTCTTCCCTCAGGGACGTCACAAGCATTTCCATGTCCATCTGCTCTAAAAGGGCATATATACCCTCAGCTCCTATGCCGGCGCTGAACTCCTTGTCATAAGCCGAGCAGATGTTCTTCTCACGTTCCAGTATTATGTCGGCCCTCTCAAACGGCGATTCTCCGCCGTTGATTACGATATAACATGGGTCCTCAAGCGTCTCCGTCTCTTCTATGGTCTGGAAGCGTTTCGGGTACTTTTGGTTATACAGCCTATACTCGCTCTCCGAGATCACGTCGTTTTTTGAGAATGGAAGATGCACGACAGAAATTACGAAAAAAGCATCCTGATTATTTATAACCGCACGGACCGACTTAAGCGACGGGTCGGAAGCAAGCATGCCGCTAACCTTTGATTCCGGGACTATAGAGGCGCCGCCCTGCTCTTCGCCTTCGCGTAAAATGCGGTATGCGGGCTCAACCTTAAAAAGTTCGTCGCCGTATTCAGACCTTGCCCTGCTGACCTGGCTTGAAGTTATAACATCTCCCTCGTCAAAAGGCACTTCCTCGACCTTCGTTATCCTAAAGGCCTCTTCGGCCTTGAACTTAGGATCATAGAATCGGTGTATGCGCTCCTCCGACGCGGACATAAGCGTCCCTCTGCGAGCAAGGTCTATCCTTCTGCCCTCGCTCACCACCTTATATACTTTTTCTCTGCGGCGTGTCGGAGCAAAATATACTACCTTCTCAAGATCCTTTGTAGACGTGCCCAACAGAAGGCTCAGCCTGCTTGGTATGCCGCGAAGATACCAGATGTGGACGACAGGGGCCGCAAGCTCAATGTGCCCCATTCTTTCCCTGCGGACCCGGTTATCCGTTACCTCGACGCCGCACCTGTCGCAGACTACGCCGCGAAATTTAGGACCGCTTCTTTTGTATTTGCCGCACGCGCACTCGTAGCTCCTTGTAGGGCCAAATATACGCTCACAGAAAAGCCCGTCTTTCTCGGGGCGCAATGTCCTGTAATTTATAGTCTCAGGTTTTTTTACCTCCCCGCTGGAAAGCTCCCTCACTCTCCCTGGAGATGAGAGCTTCATCCTCACTCCGGCGATTTCATGTTCCAAGTTAGACATCAGATATCATCCCCCTGATCATCAGCCGTATGTTTCGCGGCACCTGAAAGCTCCTCTTCCGACTCGAGCATTTCAGCCTCTGTCTTTGCGTCAGTCTCGTGAAGTTCAAAACCGCTGTACTCCACGGCGCTCTCGTGAAAGAGATCTGAGGCGGATATGGCCTTGCTCACGTTCTCTGCGCCAAATAGAGCATCGATATCGTCTACCGTGGAATCAGGCTTGAAGGAAACGGGGCGCGCGCCCTTGGCCTCGTCCTCGTCTTCGCTCAGCAGCAGTTCTCCGAATGAGCCGTCCGAATATTTTATCTCAACATCGAGACCCAGCCCCTGAAGCTCCTTGATAAGCACCCGGAAGCTCTCCGGCACTCCGGGTTTCGCCAGGTTCTCTCCTTTTACTATACGTTCATATGTCTTAAGGCGTCCCCTTATGTCGTCGGACTTCACAGTCAGCATCTCCTGCAGAGTATGCGCGGCTCCGTATCCTTCAAGGGCCCACACTTCCATCTCACCGAAGCGCTGGCCTCCGAACTGAGTTTTTCCTCCGAGCGGCTGCTGCGTTATAAGGCTGTACGGCCCTATGGAACGCGCGTGAATTTTGTCGTCAACCAAATGGATAAGCTTCAGCATATACATGACGCCTACCGTTACCTTATTGGCCATAGGCTCGCCGGTGCGGCCGTCGTAAAGCGTTATCTTGCAATCATCCCTCATCTCAGGATATTTCGTCTCCTGTATCTTTTTAATATGAGGAAGCAGATCTTCAGCCTTGGCGGATTCAAACACAGGCGTCACGACCTTCCAGCCGTTCTGCATCGCAACAAAACCCAGCGTCGTCTCAAGCACCTGCCCGAGGTTCATCCTGCTTGGGACGCCGAGGGGATTCAACACAACATCGACGGGAGTCCCGTCAGACAGGTATGGCATGTCCTCTTCCGGCATGATGCGCGATACCACGCCCTTGTTGCCGTGGCGTCCGGCCATCTTATCCCCCTCGGTTATCTTGCGGAACTGCGCGACATATACCTTGACTACTTCGTTGACGCCGGGGCTCATATCCTCGCTGTTCTGTTCCCTGCTTAAGCGCTTGATCTCAACGACCTTGCCGCCTTCGCCGTGCGGGACTCTAAGGCACGTATCCCTCACTTCGCGTGCCTTCTCGCCAAAAATGGCACGAAGGAGTTTTTCCTCCGGCGATTGGTCGGATTCGCCCTTGGGCGTGACCTTGCCGACAAGGATATCGCCGGCCTTTACCTCGGCCCCTATCCGGACTATTCCGTTTTCGTCCAGGTTCTTAAGGGCATCTTCGCCTACATTAGGAATATCGCGCGATATTTCCTCAGGCCCAAGCTTCGTGTCCCGGGCTTCTACTTCATACTCCTCTATGTGTATAGACGTGTAGAAATCTTCCTTAACAAGCCTCTGACTCAGCAATATGGCGTCTTCAAAGTTATAGCCCTCCCACGAGACGAAGGCGACAAGCACATTGCGCCCGAGCGCGAGCTCTCCTCCGTCGCAGGCCTGCCCGTCTGCTATTATCTCGCCGGCACAGACCCTCTGGCCGCGGCTGACGATCGGCTTTTGATGTATAACCGTGCCTTGGTTTGACCTTCTGAACTTCGGCATTATATAGGTATCTTTTCCCCCGTCATCCGTGGAGATATCGATCCTGTCGGAATCGACGTAAGAGACTATTCCGCCCCTCCTGGAAACCGCGCACGATCCTGAATCCTTCGCGATCCTGTGTTCTATGCCAGTCCCAACCACAGGAGAATCAGGAAAGACAAGAGGCACTGCCTGTCTTTGCATGTTGGATCCCATAAGAGCGCGGTTTGCGTCATCGTGCTCAAGAAATGGGATCAGCGCGGTGGAGATGGACACTATCTGCTTCGGGGATATATCCATAAAATCCAGCTGCTCGGGCGAAATCTCTATGGTGTTGTCGTGATGTCTGACATATATACCGTTTCCTCCGTCGGTTGGGAGCACTCGTCCGTCGTCGGAGATAGGCGTGTCCGCACGTCCGATGTAGTACTCGTCCTCCTCATCCGCGGAAAGATAGACTATCTCGTCCGTAACCTTGCCGTTTACTACCCTTCTGCGCGGGCACACAAGGAATCCGTATTCGTTTATCCTCGCGTAGGTTGCAAGTGACGTAACAAGGCCTATGTTAGGACCTTCCGGCGTCTCTATCGGACATATACGGCCATAGTGAGTGTGGTGGACGTCGCGTGCCTCAAAACCTGCGCGCTCTCTGCTCAAACCTCCGGGCCCGAGCGCCGAGAGGCGGCGTCTGTGCGTAAGTTCCGCCAGCGGATTGGTCTGGTCCATAAACTGAGAAAGCTGGCCCGAGCCAAAAAACTCGCGGAGCGCGGCCGATATAGGACGGACGTTAATGAGGTCCTTGGCCATGGCGGTAGCGAGATCAGGCGTAGTAGTCATGCGCTCCCTCGCTATACGCTCCATGCGAAGAAGCCCTATACGGACCTGATTCTGCAGCAGCTCGCCCACAGCGCGGACCCTGCGGTTCCCGAGGTGGTCAATATCGTCGACATGCTCTTCTCCGTCGCGAAGCGCTATCAACCCTTTGATGATAGCCACTATATCGGTGACAGTAAGCAGACGTTCAGTGCTGGGCACATCGAGCCCAAGCCGTCTGTTGATCTTGTATCGGCCTACCCTTCCGAGGTTATACCTGCGAGGATCGAAGAATATCCCTGATATATACTCCCGCGCGTTTTCCATTCGCGCCGGTTCGTTTGGACGCAGCTTCCTGAAAAGCTCTAGTATCGCGGCATCTGAAGTCTCTGTGTTGTCGCGCTCTATAGTCGCGGAAACGGCAGGGTCAACGTCCCAAACGCGCACCTTCGTGCGCCCGTGTCCCCAAAGAACCTCAAGGTCCTCTTTAGTAAGCCTCTTGTTCCGTGATATCGCGACAGAGCCGTTTTCATCGTTTGAAACTATATCTTCCGCAAGCAGCATACCCCTTACGTCGTCCTCTACCAGATCCTTCTCAACCTCTTTGGCGCCAAACAGGGCAAGCAGCTCTTCCGTGGACTGTATGCCAAAGGCCCTCAACATCATTGTAACCGGTATCTTCTTGCGGTTATCGATCTTTACCGAAATGACCTCGCCGGGGGCAAGGTCAAACTCTATCCACGCCCCTCTGTCCGGGATAAGCTTGGCGACAAAAGATTCCTGCCCTGGTATTCCAAGTTCCGCAGAATAATACACGCCTGCCGATCTGGCTAACTGATTTACCACAACACGCTCTGTACCGTTCACGATAAAGGTGCCCCGCTCAGTCATGGCGGGGAAATCACCCAAATAAATATCCTCTTCCTTGATCTCGCCCGTTTTCCTGTTCGCCAGCCGGATCGTCGCACGAAGCGGTCTCGACCATGTAAGGTCCCTGCTGCGTGCCTCATCCAGGCTTATGACGACGGGATCAACGTAGTACCTGACAAATTCCAGAGCAAATGAACCGTCGTAGCTTTCTATCGGGAAGACTTCATCAAAAAGTTCCTGCAGCCCCTGAGATTTACGTTCGTCAGGGTCAGTCTCAGCTTGAAAAAACCACTGATATGAGTCGCGCTGCACTTCGACGAGGTCCGGAAGATCAATGAGATCCCTTCCTTTCCCAAAAACCACGCGGCGTTCAAATGCCTTGCCCAAAGGAGTTTTTACCTGCATGGGAGCAACCTCCCTGAATGGAGTATTTGGTGAGAATGTACAATCGTACAAATGGGTATTATAACAAAAAAGCGACACCTGTCAACCGACAGGTATCGCCTGTTTTCTGCTTTAGCTATATATACTTACACAAGACCGTCTTATTTCTTTGATACAGCAAGGCCGCTGTTCTCATGCTGCAGATGCTGCGGCACAAGAACATGCATCTTCGACAAGAAGAGATTATAGCACGAAGTTCATTATATTCAATGGCCTGACAAAATAAAATCCGATCCGTTAGAAGATAAGAGGTCTAAACGATATCAAGGCAAAATACATGATAAAATCTCAGCATATCATTCCCACTGGGGAGGCATGCGCAATGACGACACCCAAACAAAACACTATAGCCATAATATGCGGCGGCGGCCCGGCGCCCGGGATAAACAGCGTTATAAGCTCAGTCACTATTGAAGCAAGAAAATCAGGATGGGAAGTCTACGGCATATATGATGGTTTTGCGAATTTAGCCAAGAAAGAAAAGAAGGCGATTTCACTCTCAATAGACATGGTAAGCCGCATAAATGCTGACGGCGGCAGCATCCTGCGTGTTTCCAGGTACAACCCGGCAAAAGACGAAAGATCTCTCTCCAATGTGGTCGACACTCTCTGCGAGCTTGGCGTAACCCATATGGTCACGATAGGCGGAGACGACACGGCCTGTTCGGCATCACGTATAGCCGGTTACGCCAAAACAAAGCTAGGCATCTCTATCAACTGCGTCCACGTGCCTAAGACTATCGACAACGACCTGCCGCTTCCCGAGGGCATATCGACTTTCGGTTTTGAGACGGCAAGGGCACTTGGGACGGACCTGGTGTCCAACCTGATGGAGGACGCCAAGACCACCGGAAGGTGGTTTCTCGTCGTATCGATGGGGAGGGTTACCGGACATTTGGCTCTCGGCATAGGCAAAAGCTCCGGGGCGACAGTAACGATAATCCCCGAAGAATTCCCGGCGCAAGAGAAAATCCCGCTTGGCATGGTGGCAGACATTATAACGGGGGCAATCATAAAACGGCTGGCATCGGGCCGCAACTACGGCGTTGCGGTTACGGCAGAGGGACTTATAGAGAAAATACGCATAGAAGACCTAAAAGCCATCGACTGCCTTGAGTATGACGAACATGGTCATATACGCTACGCGGAAATCAATTTTTCTGACGTGCTGAAAAAGGCTCTGCTTAAAAACCTTGCGTCCCTTGGCATCAAAATGCCCGTCAACAACAAAGAAGTGGGCTATGAGGTCAGGTGCGCGTCCCCCAACGCGTTTGACATCGAATACACGCGAAACCTCGGCTACGCGGCTTTCGATTTTCTGCGAAAAGGCGGCACAGAGGCTATGGTTTCTATTCAGAACAACAGCATAGTCCCCATTCCGTTTGAGGACATAATAGACCCTGTAACCCAAAAGGCAAAAATCCGCACAGTGAACACCAAATCTCTGGGGTATCGGATAGCAAGAGAATATATGATACGCCTTGAGAAAAAGGATTTCACATCGGAAGCTGAAATTGCAAGGCTGGCTCAGGCGGCAAATCTTTCTCCGCAGGAATTCGAAAGACGGTTTAAGTACGTCACCGAAATAAATGATTGACAGCCTTACCCGCCAATGGTCGTCTAAAGCGTAAGCAAGCACGCTGACTGAAAAAGTAAGCTTAAGAAAGGGGTTAAAACAAACATGCCTAAAGGTGCTATTTATTCTATCGCTGTAAGTCCCGAAAGAGGGCAGTTAAAAAAAGAGGTGCCGGAAGCTGAGGTGATAGAAAACTACGGCATAAAAAATGACGGGCATGCCGGCGACTGGGGCCGTCAGGTGACGTGCCTCAGCAGGGAAAGCGTGCTTGCCGCGCTAAAAGAACATAATATCGACATCGCCCCGGGCGATTTTGCGGAAAACATACAGATAACAGGCTTGGATTTATCATCAGTCAAGCCTGGCGCCAAGCTGAAACTCGGCGACAGCGTTGTGCTTGAGGTAACCCAGATAGGCAAGGAAGATCACCCTAGCATTGTCACAAAGACATTCGGGATCAGCCTTCTTCCGGGCGAAGGATTGTTCTGCCGGGTCTTGCGCGGCGGCGTGATAAAAAAGGGAGACGCTGCTGAAATCATATAGCATGATTACGAAGGCAAAAGGGAGAAATATCATCAAACAATAGCCGAACAGCGCCAAGAGCCAAAGCAGAAACAAAAAAGCAACGGCCAAACGGGAGCGTGAGCTGGCTGGAGACGCAGTCAAACAAAAAAAACGACAAGCGGAAGAGCGGCGTTAAGCTGAAAGTGGTGTCGAGGAGGGGAGTTGAACCCCTATGGGCGCTAGCCCACTGGATCCTGAATCCAGCGCGTCTACCAATTCCGCCACCCCGACAGATAAGTTACGTATGCAACGCAGAGGATTCTATCAGCTACGCCTGCCTTTTGCAAGATACAAAATAGCGAAAGCTTTTAAGCTCACGAAAAAAGAGCTGCATTCTTAATCGAAAAACGTGTTGTAAATATCCCCGTATATGCCTGTCTGTATTTTTCAATTAAGCAAGACGACAGTCAGTCAGTGCATACCATTTCGTGAACAAAAGTGCACAAAATGAGCCATTGCATAAAAACACTTGGAAATAATAGAACATAACCGAACAAAATATGATAGAATTTTTTTATTGGGGGGAGAGCCCCGCTGTTTTCGCTCTATGCGGGCTCTTCAAGATGTTTATGCATTAGGAGGGATTTTGTGTGAAAGTGATGCAGGTAAATGCGGAAAAGTGCGTGCAATGCGGAGAATGCATGGCCGCATGCTCCAAAGCGTATTTCAAGGAAGAATCTCCCGCTCTGTCGCGCGTCAAGGTCGAAACCAAAGCCGGGCTGGTCAACATCAATATTTGCTCTCAGTGCGGGGCATGTATAGGTGTATGCCCGACCGGCGCGTTGTTGCGCGATGCTTCCGGCGTTGTGCAGATACGCAAAGACAAATGCACTGCGTGCCTTATGTGCGTTGGGTTCTGTCCGTCGGCCAGCATGTTCTTCGACGGGACCAAACAGGCCGAACCGTTCAAATGCATAGCATGCGGTATCTGCGCGAGGAAATGCCCTACCGGCGCGCTTCAGCTCATCAACATGCCGGAAGCGAAGTAAAGGAGTGACTGCAATGGAAATGAAACCAATGAAATTACTCGCTGAATGGTCATACGAGCCGGCGAAGATACACCGCGGCTACTCGAGGGAGACGCTATACATAGGATTGGGCAATAAGGACGGGAATTACAGGTTTGAAAAACGGCCGGTCTCTGATGATATGATAGAGAAATTCACCGGCGGCCGGGGATTTGGACTATGGCTTCTGTGGAACGCGGTAAATGAGACCACGAAGTGGAATGATCCGGAAAACGAGATCGTCATTTCCGGGGGGCCGTTTTGCGGCATAACTCAATACCCCGGAGCCGGAAAGTGCTATTCGGTGTTCCTCTCACCCGCCACAAAACAGACATACAACAGCAACGCAGGAGGTTATTTCGCTCCATTTCTGAAGTTCTCCGGGTTTGACGCGCTTGAGCTGCAGGGCAAAGCGGACAGGCCGGTGGTCGTTTTTATCGACGGAGACAACTACAAGGTCCAGATATTCGAGTCAACTCTTAAAGAGATCAACTCATACTACTCTTCGGAGGAGCTGCACGAATATTTCGCAAAAGACGAAGAGGATAAGCGCACGATATCTGTCGTATCCACGGGAGTAGGGGCTAAGACAAGCTACTGGGCGGGCATGAACTTCAGTTTTTACGACGTGCGCAGAAAGGCTGTCAGGCTTAAGCAGGCAGGACGCGGAGGCGGCGGAACTGTCCTTCATGACAAGGGCGTCGTGGCCCTCGTAGTTAAGCGCACCCACTTCACGGGGCTTGAAAACGATCCCGCGGACATCACCGTTATCCAAAAGGCCGGCGCAAGCCTTCATAAGCGCATCCACGATTACGATGACGTTCAGTGTAAGATGCGTACCGTCGGGACAGCCCACCTCACGGAGGTAATGAACGATTACCACCTGCTTCCGGTAAATAACTACAAATTCGGTCAGCACCCCGATATAGACAAAATCAACACCGAAAGCTACACAAAGCTCTTTACGCAGGGGATGGCCGACGGTTGCTGGTACGGATGTTCGCTGGCGTGCGCAAAAGCGGTTGACCATTTTAAGCTGAAAACCGGCCCATGGAAGGGCCGTGAGGTCATAGTAGACGGACCGGAATATGAAACTGCAGCCGGTCTTGGATCAAACCTCGGGATCTTTGACCCTCTTTGGACAATAGAAGCGAACTTCTACGCCGATCACTACGGGCTTGACACGATATCGCTCGGAACCGGCATAGCGTGGGTATGCGAATGCTATGAGCTCGGACTGATAAACAAAGAGCAGACCCATGGGCTGGAGCTTACGTTCGGCAATAAGGACGATATCATGGAGCTTATACACCGCATAGCTCACGGCGCAGACGAATTTGCCGTGGCTTGCGGCAAGGGGATTGAGTTTGCGCGCGGCTATTTCGCGGAGCACTACGGAGCGGACCTTAAGACCATGGAGAAGATCGGCATGGTTGGGCAGGGACTTGAGGCTTCGGAGTACCGCTGCCAGGAATCCATAGCGCAGTGGGGAGGATATTTCCTTACGCTCAAAGGACCTCAGCACGACGAGGCTTGGCTGATCTTCATGGATATGGTCAACAAACAGCTGCCGACTTTTGAGGACAAGGCCGAGGCCCTCTTCTTCTTCCCCTGTTTCCGCCTCTGGTTTTCGCTGCAGGGACTTTGCAAGCTTCCATGGAACGACATAGAACCCGCCGACAACAGCATTAAGTATAAGGGCTTAGAGGCCGCGCGCGTTCCGGAGCATTTGAAAAACTACCTCGACATCTATGAGGCTATCACAGGGAAGCCGCTGTCACGCGAAGGCATGATACTCCAGTCCGAGAAAGTCTACAACTTTGAGCGCATCTTCAACCTGCGCATGGGCAAGGGCACGAGCGAATTCCATCAGGCTCCGGACCGCGGGCTGGGACCTGTGTGGGAGGACGAATGGAACGCTCGCCCCGAGTACTTTGACGAGAAACTCAGAGAATTTGGCGAAAATATAGAGGGACTATCAGTCAAGGAAAAGATAGATCTGCTTCAGAAGCATCGCAGGGACCAGTGGGAACAGCTGAAGCTTGCGGTCTATAAGCGCCGCGGCTGGAACAAGAAGGGCATACCTACGCTTGAAACGGTACGGCGTCTCGGTATAGACTACCCTGAGGTGGTGGAGCTCTTAAACAGGCATCTCAGGCCTGAGGACGAGTTTGAAAAATAAACAGCGTAGGGAGATGCGGCAACGAAATGATCACCGTAAACGGTAAACCATCGCCATGGGAGGAAGGATTGACCGTACGAAAGCTTCTCGACAGGGAGAGGTACTCTTTCCGTATGATCTCTGTCTGGATCAACGACAGCGTGGTTGACAAGAAGGATTATGAGACGACGCTGATCCCTGACGGCGCTAAGGTACAGGTGATCCACAACATAAGCGGAGGCTAAGCCAAGCGGCGCAAAGCGCCCGGCGCCGGAGAATACCCGGCGCCGGGCGCTTGTATTTTACTGACGGTGAGCTCACTTATTATTTTTGCTCAGAGCTTGGTTACATTATCTTTTTGATGACGCTATAATCTCAAAATATTTAGTACGCGCCAAAAATTTACATAGAGGCACCCCTAATCCAAAACAGACCGCGGATTGACTCGCTCCTATGTAGAGGACGGAAAGCAAGATCGGCGTCTTGGTGAGCACAGCGAGATATCCGCCGACTATTGCCGCATTTAAAACTACAGGCGGAAAAGCCGCAAGCCATACCGAAGGCATCCTGCGCGTCATAAGCGCGGCAAGCAGTGTAGCCAAACTGCCAAAAATCACGTCTATAAGCCCGAAGCCTCCTATGAAATTTGAGAGCACGCACCCTGTGAACAGCCCCCAAACTGCCTCTGGAACGAAGAACGGGAGCAGTGTCAGAGCCTCTGCGATACGAAGCTGTATGGGTCCGAACGATATCGGAGCAAGAGCCACCGTAAGTCCGGCGTAAAGCGCCGCTATCATCGCTGAGAGCGCTATTTTGCGTATCATACATAAACTCCTTTCAACATATTGATATTGCTGATATCATAGCCGTAACGAATCATAGCGGCGGAGATTATTTTACATGAAATATGACTGGGAGGGAATCCGTGATGGATATAACCATACTGGGAGCCGGAAGCTTTGGGACAGCGATGGCAAAACACCTTGCGGAGATAGGACATTCCATTTTAATGTGGACAATCCATGAAAAACAGGCTGAATCGATCAACAGATCAAGGACCAACAACCTATGTTTTAAAGAAACGCTTCTGCCTGAGAATATACGATGCACTGCTGACATTCAAGAAGCGCTTGATTTCTCGGACAGGGTAATTATGGCGGTACCGGCACAGTCTGAAAGAGAGGTCTGCGGGAAGATCGCAGATACGTGCAAACATGGAGGGCATATGCTGAACCTCGCCAAAGGGATTGAAATAAGCACCGGTTACCTGCTGCACCAGGTACACAGGGAAATTTGTCCGCAATTCGCCTATTCGGCGCTATCAGGGCCGAGCCACGCGGAAGAGGTCATATTGGGAAGGCCTACTGCCGTTGCGCTTGCGTCGGACGACGCAAATGAGGCCGAGAGCTGGCAGGTTGTACTCAACGGCAATAATTTCAGGGTCTATACCTCATGCGATGTAGTAGGGCTTGAAGTAGGCGGGGCCACAAAAAACATATACGCCATAGCCGCAGGCATATCAAGGGCGATGGACCTTGGCGACAACGCAACGGCTGCGATAGCGTGCCGCGGCCTTGCGGAGATAATGAGATTTGGAAGCAAGCTCGGCGCCTCGCCGCTTACGTTATCTGGGCTGGCCGGGGTCGGCGACCTTATGGTGACATGCTACAGCATGCATTCACGGAACTTCCGCCTCGGGCTGGCTGTCGGGAACGGCAAGACCCTTGAAGAAGCGTCGTCCGAGCTCGGACAGGTGGCGGAGGGAGCATACACCGTCCGCGCCGTGATCCAGAACAGTCAAAAATTCGACGTGGAGATGCCCCTGGCCGAGGGGGTCTACCGCGTCCTCTACAGGCAGGAGTCTCCAGAGACGCTCATGCGGGAGTTCTTCGCGCGCCCCCTCAAGCCGGAGATGAACTTTTAGCGGTTCACCGGGAGATGAGCTTAGCCGGCTATTATTTTATATATTTCGCAACTTCGCTCAGGTAACTGCCTATGCTCTCGTGAACCGTTAAATCAGCGATGCTGTCAAGCGGCGTTGGGTCCCTGTTTATGATGACAAGTTTTGCCCCGCAGTTCTTGGCCTGCCTCGGGAAATAGTTTGCCGGCGAGACGACAAGTGAGGATCCCAGCACTATAAATGTGTCACAGTTTGCGCTCCACTCATCGGCATATGCAAGCGGCTCCTCAGGCAGCATCTCGCCAAACAGGACTACGCTGGGGCGCAGTTTTCCCCCGCAGTCGCAGCGTTTTCCCTCCAGAAACATTTTCTTGTCCCAGATCTTACCGCACGAATGGCATCTGACCGGTTCAAGACTTCCGTGCAGCTCGGCCACTTTCTGGGAACCAGCTTTCTGGTGGAGCCTGTCCACATTCTGAGTTATAACACCTACCACATAGCCTCTTTTTTCCCATTCCGCGACAAGCTTATGCCCTATGTTAGGCTGTACGCTGTCCGGCACATAGAGGCGCTGTTTATAAAATTCGAGGAAGCGGTCATAGTTGCGCTCAAGAGCTCCTACCGAAGCCAGCTCTGTGGGATCGGCATGCGACCATATCCCGTCTTTTGAACGGAAGTCCTGCAGCCCGGACTCGGTGCTCAATCCGGCTCCGCTGAAGATTACGACTCTTCCTTTTTTTATCTGTTCGGCGAGCCACGCCTCTTTATTCTCCATATCCTCCGCGCTCACTGAAAATCACCTCCGGTTACATTTCAACGCGACATTCCGACATCTATTTTATACCGTTTCCAAGGATATTTCTTACGTCAGGCACCTCGAAGCTCAAAAAGATTAGGCAGCATAAGTCTCTTGCCAAGCCTGCGTCGTGATGCACACAGCAGGAGGTTGGCAAGCAGCAGTGATACCGTGATAGGCCCCACCCCTCCAGGAACCGGACTCAGCGCCTCGACGCATCCATCGGCATCCTTTTCTACATCGCCGACCAGCCTCCCGTCGTCGGTGACGTTAGTACCGACATCCACGACCCATGCGCGGTCAGAGAAATCACTGGTCCTAACAACTCCGGCAAAACCGGCCGCAATAACAGCTATATCGGCGCTTTTAAGCGCATCTCTCATATGTTCCGGCGATGTGCGCGTATGGCAAATAGTGACAGTGGCGTTTCTATGCATCAGCATAATGGCGGCAGCTCTGCCGACATTAGGACTTCTGCCTACGACCACGCATCTCTTATGCTCGAACGTGCTTCTCCCATACCACTCAAGGAGCGATATGGCCGCCCATGCTGTGCAAGGAAGAGGTATGCCGCTCTCTCCGAGATAAAGCCTTCCGAGGTTCTCCGGGTGCACGCCCTCCACGTCCTTGGACGAAGGTAGGCCGTTCAGTATCTCCTCGACAGGCCAGTCATACGGAAACGGACGCTGCAGGATTATTCCGTCCACGTCAGGATCCCGTCCTATCGCCACCAGCGCCTTAAGGAAATCCTCTTTGGGTATGTCTGCGTCAAACTGTTCAAAGCGCGCGGCGCAGCCGACGCTCTCGCAAGCCTTAAGCTGGCTTCTTATATATCTTTCGGAGGCTTGGTTCTCTCCTATCTGAACGGTCACGATTCCTGGCCTCCACCCGTATTTCACTCCTATATCGTCTACAGCCGCGGATATCCACTCCCTTATTTTAAGGGAAGGGGTTTTGCCGCCAAGCACGATCGTCATATGATCAATCCTGTCCGCCGCGCGATTCGTCGGCGTCGGAGTTAGCGCTGATGCCATGGCTGTCAGCGCGGCCCAGCCTGACATGCCTGGCCAAATCAGCGGCTATGAGAGCGCGCACCTCCGCCATAGACATTCCATACTCATAAGCCGCTCTGCGGACATCGTCGAACTCAGGCATAACCCTTAAGGTTTCGCTGCCAGATATGGCCGATTTGACGCGCACATCGCCAAAATCGGTTTTCATCGTGTCTATCCTGCGCTCCAATATTGTCCTGTCTGCGGGAATGCGCCTTACGCCAAGGGATGTGGTCTCTTTGAGTATCGCCAAAGCCAATGCGTCGCAGTCGGCCTCCTGTGAAAGGCAGCAGAGCTTTACACCGGGCCTGTTTTTTTTCATCTGTATGTGCTCAAACCATACGTCAAGGGCTCCGGCGTCAAAAAGCCGCTCCATGGCAACGGAGAGATCCTGCGGCGTCATATCGTCTATATTGGCCGAAAGCACTGCGCATCGATCATGCGCATGGCGCGAACCGTCCGACATAAGAGTCGCGCGGAGCAAGTTCGGGATATCCCCTTCCCTGCGCCCAAGCCCTATGCCTATGCTCACGATTTTCCCGGACGGCATGTGAGATGTCTTTCCGGCAAGCGTCTTAACAAGAGCAGCCCCCGTCGGAGTGACCCTTTCCATGGGTTCCCCGAACGAACAAACATCCATCCCTTTAAGCAGCTCCGCCGCCGCCGGGGCCGGGACCGGAAGCATCCCGTGCTCACACATTACGGTCCCTGAACCCACATTGAGACATGAGAACTCCGCATTGGGCCAGCCAATATATTCAAGCATTATCATTGCGCCCGCTATGTCTATTATGGAATCCACGGCGCCGACCTCATGGAAATGGACGTGATCAACGGGTTCGCCGTGCACTTTCGCCTCCGCCTCGGCAAGGACTCGAAAAGTCTCAATACTCTTTAATTTGACCTTATCCGAAAGAGAGCTTTGCGTGATGATCCTCTCTATGTCGCCTAAGTGTCTGTGTGAGTGCCCCTCGCCCTGGATAACGTCAAAGCGCAGCCCGCTTATGCCTCCGCGGACATCGCGCGATATCCTGACTTCGTACCCCTCAAGCGGCATTTTTTTCAGTTCTTCGCGCAAATGCGGCTCACCGCAGGACATATCGATTAATGCAGCAAGGAACATGTCGCCGGCTATCCCCGCAAAACAGTCAAAAAAAATCACGCTACCCCGCTCATTAGAATGACCAACCATAACAGATCCAGCTCCTTATTGTTAAATGCGTCTTTATTCTATCCTATTTCACGTATTTTTATGGCACGTTCTTTTATTAAATGCTACGATTAGCATAATCTATAACTTACTCGGGAGATGGTCATATGCATAAAGGGATCAAAGCGCTTATGGCGCTGCTGTTTGTAGTATTTTCAGCAAGCCAGCTTGGAGCCGCGACATTTAAGATTAACGTGGACTCTCTCACATTCAACGCCGGCGATAAGCAGGATGTCATGGGCCCCGCATCTGCCGCCGCGGACGGAAAGTATGACGCGTCATTCACTCTTAAACTCAGCGGGGCTCACGCAATAAAAGACATCGAACTCAAAAATGAAACCACCGGTAAGGCATGGAGCTCCTCTCCGTCATCCGCGGCTGGACTTCTGCTTGTCAAAGACGCGGCAGGCAAGATACTGAACGCTTCTGGAACGATGCCTGTGGTGCCCGTCCTTCGGGGGACGACTCTGACCCTTTACGTAAGCGACGCTTACGAGGCGATACCTAAAGACTCAGTATTTACAGTGAACGTCATACTGATAGACGACAAAGTAGTCACTGGCAAGACAACGGTCAATGCCTACGCATCAGGACAGCAACAGGCCTCAAACGGCGAAGGGATAACGGAGCTCGTTTATGAAGGCACAAGCGACCTGGATTTGGCGGGTAACGGAGAGAAAATAGGCGCCGATGGCAAAGAAGACCATCGATTCGGTATAAAGCTCAGCTTCAGCGATGCTGCTGTAACAGCGATCAAGCTAACAGCGATTTCCGGCGGCAAAACAGTCACATGGGACACAATCCCCGCAAACAAGACGCCGATAATAGCTGTTACAGACAGCGGCAACAATATACTTAACAAGACTGACGGCAGCGTTTCGTTAGCAGTTAAAGGCTCCTTTAACTGCACTTTGCTAGCGCAGGATATCGATGGAGTCCTTTCCAGCCCAGGCGTCAAGGTTAAGATGACGTTAAGCCTTTCGGACGGGCGCATTTTTGAAAAAGACGCCGCTATCTCCCAGCCCTCACCATCAAGAATTGCTTTGACAGCAGAGTACAAAGGGCCCGGCAAATACGATTTCGCTGGGAAAAGCGAGAAAATGGAATCCAATCTTAACGCGGACAGTTGCATAAGCGTTACGCTAAACACAGACGGCGTCGTCACCGGAATAAAGGTGAAGAACACAAAAAATGGCGACATCTGGGATACTATCCCGGGCAACAACTACCCGCTGGTCGTCGTCACAAATGAAAAGGGCGAGAAACAGAACAAAGCAGACGGTTCCGTATCGTTGCAGATCAAGTCTGGCGGTTCTCTGTCGTTATGGATAGATCAGGAAAGCGACAAGCAAGCTTTTGGCCCATACACCGTAACGATGGTCATGTCTAACGGACAGGTGCTGGAAGCAAGCACCGCGAAAACAGGCGGCCAGAGCGCACCTAACGTGACCAAAGCTGATCGCGCGGTTAAATTCTTATCTTCCAAACCAGCAGTAATAAACATCGACCTCGTCGGTAAAAGCAAGAAAAGGGCACCGGACGGCGGCAAAGACACATACATCGACATAGAGATCACAGGGCGGGGCAAAATCGTGGCCATGTCGGTTACCGGTACATCAGGCGGCTGGGATACTCTGACGAGCAATAACGGGCGCTGGTTGCTAGGCGTAAGGGAAGGCACAAAACTGCTTAACTCTGCAAACGGAACTGTTGCGCTGCAAATTAACGGAACCAAAAAATACAGGCTGTTTATGCAGGACAACGGGGCGCTTTTAAAGAAAAACGGCAAACTGACTCTGTCAGTCACATGGAAGGATGGGCAAGTCACACAGTCCGCTCTCATCTGGTGAAACTAAAAACAAGCAAAGCGGCGCCGGCCCAATACACAGATGAGCCGGCGCCGCTTTGCGCTTTTTTTCTTACGGCGGATCTAAACTAGTTTCTTCCCCGCCAAGAATTCAACGAACTGACGTGCCGACCGTCCAGAGAATCCTCCGTGTTTGAGCTCCCACTGTATGGCTCCGCGCTCCAAATCATCCCGCGATGCATCCACGCCGTACTCTTCGGCAAGCTTCCTGACAATATGCAAATACTCTTCCTGTTCGGGAGAAAAGTAGCGTATCATCAGGCCAAACCTGTCAACAAGCGACAGGCGCTCCTGCATTGTCTCAGATTCATGCATATCGTCGTACATATCGCTTCTGTCGGACCATAGTTCCCTCATCAGATGCCGTCTGTTGGACGTAGCGTATATCAGCACATTGTCGGGACGTTTCTCAAGTCCGCCCTCTATGAATGCCTTAAGGTATTTGTACTCTGTCTCGAACTCTTCAAAAGAGAGATCGTCCATGAAGATGATAAATTTATAATTGCGCACTTTCAATATATCCACAATCTCGTTTAAGTCTTCTATCTGGTGCTTATAGACTTCTATCATGCGCAAACCCCGCGGCGCAAACTCGTTCAGCAGTGCTTTCACGGAGGACGACTTACCGGTGCCGCTTTCCCCGTACAAAAGCACGTTATTTGCGGGACGCCCCTCAAGAAACGCGACTGTGTTGTCAGTCAGCGTCCTTTTCTGTTCCTCATACCCTATAAGGCTCGAAAACAGTATATCGTCAGTGTGCGTCACTGCAACAATCCGCCTCATACGCGCGTCCCATCTGAACGCCTTGTTGATGGCGAATTGCCCGCATCCGTGTCTTGCATAAAAACTCGCGATCTCATTGTAAAGATCAGAGGGACAAGCGGCTCCTCTGAGCGCGGCCGCAAACTCGAGTACGATAGGGTTTCCGGCGTTATCAAAAGATTGGCCGTCAGGTGAAAGCGGCGTATAGTCACCCAATATGCCGAACGCGCTGACTTTAAGTTCCCGGTCCAAGCGATTTAAATCATAGTGCATGTAAAGATAAAGCTCGCTTAGATCCTCGGCTGCAAGTTTTTTGAGCGTCCCTTCGCGCGGCGCACTGAGCTCGTGCGCCAGAGCAAAAACCGTTTCGCACCTTATGAACAGCATCGCCAGCCATGATTGCCACACGTTTCCGCAAAGCCCGTATCTTTCCGCCGCCTCCGCCATCGTCGCCATGCAATCGAAATACCTCCGAGCGGCTTCACGCAAATCGATCTCGTCAAAGCTGCCGGCTCTTTTGATAAGAGATGTCAAGCAAGCGAACACCTCATCCTTTTCAAATTCCCTGAATGCGGTAAGCCTAGGCATTATCCTCAGTCCTCTTCAGCAAGCCCCGCTTTTATTCGCGACTTCTTCCGTTCGTCGGCGTTTAATATCATCTTGCGAATACGGACATTGAGCGGCGTCACTTCCACCAGTTCATCGTCGTTTATCCACTCAAGGGCGGTGTCGACAGTCATTATCCTGGGAACGTCAAGGACGGTTATCATGTCTTTCGTCGCGGAGCGGTGGTTGGTCTGCTGTTTGCGCTTGCTTGGGTTGCAAGGGATGTCCTTGTTCCTTGACGCCTCGCCGACGACCTGCCCGTTATATATAACGTCTCCCGGTTTGATGAAGAGCGTGCCGCGTTCCTGGAGATTGTCAAGGGCATAGGAAGTGGCCGCTCCGCTGTCCATGCTCACAAGCGATCCTCTGCTTCGAGAGACTATCTCTCCGGCCCAAGGACCGTAGCCTATGAACCTGGATGACAGTATGCCCAGCCCCCGCGTATCGGTCAAAAACTCGCCCCTGTAGCCTATAAGCCCGCGGGTTGGTATCCTGAACTCCAATCTTAGCACCCCGGTCCCGCCGTTTTGCATATTTTTAAGTTCGCCCTTGCGCTGCGCAAGTTTCTGTATGACTATCCCCTGGTACTCCTCGGGCACATCGATGGTCAGATCCTCCATAGGCTCCAGTTTCTTGCCTTTAGCGTCGTACTGAACGATGACTTCCGGCCTTGAAACGCATATCTCCGAACCTTCCCTGCGTATCTCCTCTATCAGAATGCCTAAGTGCAGCTCCCCGCGCCCCGAAACCTTTATGCCGTCCGGACGACCTATGTCCTCCATGCGAAGCGCAGGGTCCGTCTTGGTCTCGCGCTCTACGCGGGCTCTGAGCTGCCTGAGCGTAATTGCGTTGCCGTCCTGTCCGGCAAACGGGCTGGTGTTTACCAAAAACAGCATAGATACGGTAGGTTCCTCTATATCAAGCGGCGGAATCACACAATCAGAAATCTCAGGAGCGCTAATTGTATCACCGAGGTCTATGTTCTCGGGTCCGGTGAACCAAACTATATCCCCGGCCCCTGCCAGGTCAGTTTCGGTCCGGTCAAGCCCGTTCGTAACATAAAGGTGAGTGCAGACAGACTGGTCTGTTGATACCACCTCCCAGTTCGTCTGTTCGTAGTCGGTCCATCTTGTATGAGTCCTGACTATTTTGTCGCCCTTGCGCAAAGCTCCCTGCAGTATCTTTCCGCACCCTATGCGGCCGAGATACTCACTCCACGAAAGGGTGCAGACCTGCATAAGGAATGGCTTGTCCATCCTGGCTTCAGGGGCCGGAACCTTATCTATTATTGTCCTGAAAAGATCGTCCATCCCAGCTTTGGAACAGTCCGCTCCATCTGCCATATCCTCAACGAACCATCCCTGCAATCCTGAGCCGTAGAGCACAGGGAAGTCACACTGTTCCTCGTTTGCGCCAAGCTCTATGAACAGATCGAAAGTCTTGTCAAGCGCGGCGGCGGGATTAGCGTTCGGCCTGTCCACTTTATTGACTATCACGATCGGCTTAAGACCAAGCCTGAGCGCGCGCATCAACACATAACGGGTCTGAGGCATGGGGCCTTCGTTAGCGTCGACGAGGAGCAGAACCGAGTCGACCATAGAAAGCACCCTTTCGACTTCTCCGGAAAAATCCGCATGCCCGGGCGTGTCGATTATATTTATCTTATACCCGCCCCATTCAACGGTGCAGTGCTTCGCCTTGATGGTTATGCCGCGCTCGCGTTCTATGGTGCCGGCGTCCATTATGCGCTCTTCGACCACCTGGTTATCCCTGAAAAGGCGCGCCGCCTTGAATATACTGTCTATCAGCGTTGTCTTTCCATGGTCTATATGGGCTATTATCGCGATATTTCTTATCTTTGATGCGTCCTGCATTGTCTATGTTCCCTTCATCCGCAGATTACCTTAGCAGTTCGATACAGACACGCGATCTTCAACACGTGCCAACCACACCGGACAAACGGAGATTATAACACTTATTTAGATGTCAAGTCAAAAAAAATACAGTTGAGTTTTTTAATCTCCTTTCCGGTTCATGAGACACTGCGTCCGCCGGCTAAAAACTTTAACGCTTAGCCTGTTGCCATCTGACTCGAAGACATGAGATGGCCGATACATCCCTTTTTGCGGGTCAATCAAAGTCCTTCATGGTGAAGGCGGCCCATAAGGCAAACGCATCCCTGAAATTCCACGGATCTTTGCCCGTGAGCGAGCGTATCTTCTTGAGTCTGTACTGAAGACTGTTCCTGTGTATCACAAGTCGCTCCGCCGTATCTTGACACGCAAACGGCGACTCGCACCATTCAAGGAATGTCTCCTTAAGATCTTCATAATCACCGCGGCCTCTAAGTTTTGAGATCGTGATATCAATGAACTCTTCCCTGCTGTGCGCGGGAAGCAGCGAGAAGAGCCTCTCGAGCGCGAACTTTTTAGCTTTCATAACTCCGCATGCGCCAAGTTTCCTGCCTATCTTAAGCGTATCCCTGGCCGCGCGCAGCGACATAGACAGGCCGGGAATATCCGCGGCCGCAAAACCGATGGCAATATCAGACGCGACACCTTGCTCTCTAAGTGCTTCAAACAGCGTCAGGGCTGATTCTTCCGCCGCATCATCAGCTTCTGCGCCTCTATCCTTCACTCCCGGAGCGAAAAAAATTATCACGCTGTGGTCTTCCTGATGACAGATAAGGTTTTTGGGGCTTGCAAAGGATAATGCGACACTGTTCAGCACTTTCTGAAACGCCTGTTCTGCGTTCCCGTCCGCCCACCCTCTCATCTGAACCAGCAATGCCGCCCCGCATCTGCTGATGTCATATCCAAGATCCCTTGCTCTTATCGATATAAACTCCGCGTTATCACTTCTAGAATCAAACATGGAGATGCTTTCCACAAGATCGCGAAGCGCGCGCTCCCTGAGCAGCTTAGACTCCAGCAGCGCCTGTTCCCTTAACATCATCTCGGCCTGTTTCTGCACAAGAAGACCGTAGCGCGCGACTTCCTCGGGCAGCCCGGCTATAGAGACAGAACCTATCACCCTGTCGTAGAACCGTATGGGCAACGTATATCCCGGCAGGACATTGCCAAGCTCTTCCGCGTCTTCGCTTGTAGTCGTCGTCGGCCTGTTGTTCCGAATGGCCGCTACGGAAGGGCCATGAAAATCTCCTAACCTGCTCTCGTTGTCACAGCCGATTATGATCCCGTTTTCGTCTGTGACCAGAACACCGCATCCTATTACCTCGCTTGTGCTTTTGGCAATGTTTTGTGCCAGCTCCCTGAACAAGCAACCACATCCTATTTAGTCAACAGAATAATTATTTGCCAATAATAACATATTTTATTATTCAATATCATAATGATTTCCATGCCGCTCAAGGTTAAAATCACAGTGCAAGTAAGCGTTTAATGCGCATCCTGAGATATAAACGATAAAAGGGCAACTAATTTTCAAGCGGGGGGAATGTAAAAATGCGGCTGGAATTACACAAGGTCCGTATCAATGGGCTCGCTTTCTCAGACAGGACATACGCGTCCGAAGGAGTGCTTTACATCTGCAAAGAGGAGGCGGTCAGGCTGATAGCGGAGGACGGTCGTTTCTTAAGCGTAAGCGTAGATATCGCGCGCCCCGGGGAGAGCACGCGAATAATACCGGTCAAAGACGTTATTGAGCCGCGGGTAAAAATCGGCAAGAATAATTATTTCCCCGGTTTTTTTGCTCCGATGGAAAGAGCCGGGTCAGGCAAAACATTAGTGCTTGACGGCGCGGCCGTCGTAACATGCGGACCCATAGTGGCTTTTCAGGAGGGCTTCATCGACATGAGCGGCCCGGGCGCAGACTACACGCCATTCTCACAGACTTACAACATAGTCCTGTCCGTGACCCCTTCGGAAGGCATTGAAAAACACGCGTATGAGGCGGCGCTGCGTGAGGCAGGACTAAAACTGGCGGTATATCTCGCAAGATGCTGCGCTGAAAATGGCGCTGCGGCAGACGAGATACAGGTGTTTGAGAAAGACGATGTGTTTGAGTGGAACAAAAAGGGCGCAGCGCTTCCCAAGGTGGTATACCTCTGCATGAACATCACTCAGGGCCTGCTGCACGACACGTACCTCTACGGGAGCAACCTGCGCACGTCTTTTCCTGTGCTTTTACATCCCAATGAGCTTTTAGACGGGGCCATGGTGTCTGGCAACTGCGTCTCTGCGTGCGATAAGAACACTACCTGGCATCATCTGCATAATCCCGTGGTGCAGACTCTTTATGCAAGGCACGGCTCGGAGATTGATTTTTTAGGCGTCATCGCGACACAGGAGAGCACCATGCTTGAAGGGAAATTACGCGCGGCCGAGGTCAACCTTTCGATAGCTCAGCAACTCGGCGCCGAGGGGGTAATAATATCAGAAGAGGGTTACGGCAACCCCGACACAGACCTCTGTTTAAACGCCAAAAAATTTGAGCAGGCCGGCATAAAAGCAGTTGTGATATCCGATGAGTCGGCTGGTACTGACGGAGCTAGCCAAAGCTTGGCGGATTCGACCCCCGAACTCGTCGCTTTCGTCTCGACGGGTAACGTGAATGAAATGATAGAAGTTCCTGCAATGGATAGGGTTATAGGCTATAGGGAAGCGATATCGCTGCTTTCTGGCGGATCCGAAGAGAGCCTTAAAAGCGACGGGTCTATGTCGGTAGAGCTACAATCTATAATCGCGTCAACGGCTGAGATAGGGTTCGGCAAGCTTGGCTGCGAGTGGGTATGAAGGAGGCGCTTAATATGGCGTATAGGATCGTCCACTATATCAACCAGTTTTACGCAGGCATAGGCGGGGAAGAAAAAGCGCAGCACATGCCTGAAATGAGAAAAGGCGCAGTCGGCCCCGGTGTGCAGATTGAAAAATTGTTGGGCGGCTTGGGGGAAATAGCCGCAACGATAATCTGCGGAGACGGTTTTTACGGAGAAAACACTGATGAGGCAAGGTCTGAGTGCCTTAAGATGATAAAGGAAGCGCGGCCTGATATATTTATGGCCGGCCCCGCGTTCAACGCCGGCCGCTATGGTTTTGCGTGCGGCGACCTTGCCGCTGCGGTTGGCGAAGGGCTCAAGATTCCGACAGTGACAGCGATGTATCCGGAGAATCCCGGGGTCGAGCTGTTTTCAAAAAAGACATATATAGTGATAACTCAGGACAGCGCAAGAGGCATGGCGGATGCCGTACGAAAGATGGCGGAGATCGGGCTTAAACTTCTGCGCGGCGAAAAGATGGGGCCTGCTCGTCTCGAAGGGTACATCCCGCGAGGCATACGCAAGTCATTTTTTCACGAGAAAAACGGCGCGGAACGGGCGGCCGATATGTTGACGGCTAGACTTTACGGCCTTGAATTCAGAACCGAATATGAGATGCCCGTGTTCAACAAGATAGAACCGGCGCCTCCCGTTAAGAACCTGGCGAAGGCGACGATAGCGCTTGTAACGTCGGGCGGAATAGTGCCAAAGGGCAACCCTGACCGCATAAGGGTCTCCTCCGCCGAGAGCTACGGCGCGTATGACATATCGCAGACAGACGATCTGACTCCGGAACTTTACGAGTCGGTGCACGGCGGTTACGACAGGGAATGGGCCAACGCTGATCCGGACGTTGTGCTGCCGCTGGATGTTATGCGCGAGCTCGAAAAGGATGGGGTTTACGCCAAACTGCATGAAATTTTTTACACTACGACCGGGACAGGAACAGCCGTGGCAAACGCGGAAAGGTTCGGCCGCGAGATAGGCGAGAAGCTTAAAAACGCGGGAGTAGACGCCGCTATCCTCACATCGACCTGAGGCACATGCACAAGATGCGGCGCATCTATGACAAGAGAGATAGAGAGGACAGCCGGCATTCCCGTAGCACAGATAGCTACTATAGTCCCAATTATGCTGACCGTCGGCGCAAACAGGATAATCCCCGGCGTGGCCATTCCCCACCCTGTCGGGAACCCTGCTCTTGGGCCGGAAGAGGACAAACGCATTCGCAGAGAGATAGTCCTTCGCGCGCTGAAAGCGTTGAGCACACCCATAGACAAGCAGACAATATTTGAAAAATAATCTTAATGCCGCTGCAACGAGGTTAGACTATGACATTGATGACATTAAAGATAGTGACGAATAACCCGTATTTAATACAGGACGAGGAGATGCCGCTTGAGGTTCATTATACGGAGGGGACTCCGCTTGATGTGCTTGACGAGATTGAAATGCTCCTTCAGCAAGGCTTTCGGCTCTTGTCCGCACCACTCCCCCCCAACGTTCCGCTGATGCGAGCACCATATCGTTCGTTGATTTTAGCCGTATCGGACCTGCGATACGATATCGACGGGATTGAAGCGATCCGGAAAGCAAAAGCCCGGCTTGACATAGAAAGGACTGTGCGCGTCGCCCCAAAGGCAAGTGACTTCGCAGAACTCGACCGTATTATGCTGTTACAGGAGTTAAGTTATATGGCAGCGTTTAATACGTGATTTATGTAGTTTTAATAATGCGTGCCAAGTGTTACCATGTAGTGGTCAATATTCAGCAGCATACGGAGGCGAAGATCGATGATAGAGTTGACGAAGGAGAACTGCGACGCGGAGGTCAGAGAAGAAAAAGGCCGTCCCGTGGTGGTTGATTTTTGGGGTCCGCAGTGCGTTCCATGCATGGGATTGATGCCGCACTACCACGAGATGGAGCATGAGTTTGGCGATAAGGTGAAGTTCACGTCGGTAGATTGCTCCGCAAACAAGAGGGTGGCGATGAGCTTCAAGGTGATGGGGCTTCCTACGTTCCTCTTTTTCAAAGACGGAGCGGAGGTCAAGCGCCTTTCAAAGGAAGAGTGCACGCCGGAGTCAATAAGGGCCGAGATAGTCAAACTGATAGGGTAGGCGTCTATGCGCGTCTGCCATAGGCGCGCAATTTTAGCAAGAAAAATACTTTTTGAATGAAGGGGGTGTTCAGCTATGGGCAAACTGGCAGGTAAGAAACTTCTCCTTCTCGGAGAAAGGGACGGAGTTCCCGGGCCGGCTATGGAAGCCTGTCTTAAGGACAGCGGCGCTGAGGTGGTTTTCTCGGCGACGGAGTGTTTTGTCTGAACGGCGGCCGGAGCAATGGACCTGCAGAATCAGCAGCGCATCCTGGATGCGGCTGAGAAGTTTGGGGCCGAGAACTGTGTGGTGATACTCGGATCATCCGACGCGGAGGGCGCGGAGATCTATGCCGAGACAGTCACGAACGGCGATCCGACATTTGCGGGGCCACTTGCGGGAGTCTCGTTGGGACTTCCTGTTTATCACATATTCGACGAAGAGATACGTGCGGAGTGCGATCCGGCGCAGTGGGAGGAGCAGATCTCCATGATGGAGATGGTGCTTGATCCTGAGGCGCTTGCGTCGGCAGTCAAAGGGATGCGCGATAAATATTCAAAGACGAAGCTTTAACCCGTCACAATGCCGCGGCGCGGCTCAAAAGTCCGCGCCGCGGCCCGTCTAACGGGAGCGTCGCATTTTTTTACACACCGCCGTAAAATTTAATCCTGCAAAAATCTATCAGCGGAAAAGAAGACAGCACAGGCAAAATGCAGTTAGAATGGGGCATACAGGCAGATGACGCAGTTATACCCGCATAAATTTTTCTTTGAGCGCAGTTTCAACCCTATCGCAATTTATAAAATAGACTGCGATGTCAGGGACCTGAGCACCAAACACCTGATATTTATCGATGTGAATCCGGCATATGAACGCGTAAACAAGGTTAAGAAAACAGATGTCGTGGGCAGAAGCTTTTATGACGTATGGCCGTCTGTTGAACCATGCTGGGGAAATATTATAGTCGAGTGCGTAAAACAGGAAAAACCGATTCACTGTGAGAACGAGAGCCGATATACCGGGAAGTACCTCGAAGTGACAGCCTTTCCGATAGCAGAGGGCATGGCTGCCACGATTTTTCTTGATAGGACCGAATGGAAGAAGTCCGACGAAAAACTCAAGAGCAACCAGAAAAAACTATTGCTCTACCGCACCAAGCTTCGCGAGCTCGCCACTCGCATCACTCTGACCGAAGAAAATACGCGAAGAGAAATAGCCACTGACCTTCACGACAGCATAGGCCACTCTCTTCTTTCCCTTATGTTCGATCTTCGCAAACTGCGCGAAAATTATGACCTGCCTCAGGATGCAGTCAATATACTCGAGAACTCCCTCAAGGTGACTGAGCAGATGATAGCGGAAAGCCGCCAGCTGATATTTCAACTGAGTCCTCCGATCCTTTTCGAGGTTGGCTTAAACCCAGCGATCGAGGCATTGGCAGATAATCTGCTCTCCCCAAGGGGCATCAGGTGGAACATCTCCACAAGAGGCTCGGAGAAGGACTACGCCGCGGACGACGCTATCTGCGTGATCCTTTACAGGATGACAAGGGAGCTTCTGGTAAACGTTATGAAACACGCGAAGGCAAGCGAAGTTTGGATAAACATAAACCGCGGCCCAAAAGGCATTCAGGTCGTCATTGAAGACAACGGTATCGGGCTGCCCAAAAAATTCAACTTCGGACGGCAATCCTCGCCTGGGCTGGGGTTGTTCAGCATAAGAGAACGCCTGATACATATAGGAGGCGACCTGCAGATAATATCTACAAAAACAGGCACCACCATATCTCTGCTTGCTCCTCTTACGATAGCTTTAGGCGAGCGCAGGGAAAGTACGGATGCTGAAAATGATTAGGCTCGTTATAGCGGACGATCATGAACTGTTCCGGGAGGGGCTGAAAAGCCTGCTCCGTGACGAAAGCGACATAGCGCTCGTAGGTTCTGCGTCCGATGGGCTTGAGGCAGTCGAATTGACAGAAAAGCTGCGCCCGGACGTAGTTCTCATGGATGTAACAATGCCCAATATAAACGGTATACAGGCAACCGGCAGAATAACCGCGCAATACCCGCAGACAGCCGTAATAGTCATCTCTATGCACAGTGACAGGCGCTTTATAGCCGAAGCGCTCAAAGCAGGGGCAAAGGGATACCTTTTGAAAGAAAGCTCCCCCCGGGCCGTTTTGGAAGCAATACGGTCAGTGATGAACGGCGAGATATTCCTCTCCGCGAAGGCATGTACCGTCATGGTCGATGACTACCTCCGTCTGCTTCGCGGCGAAGATGCGAGCAAAAACAACCCTTTATCTGAAAGGGAAACGGAGGTCCTGAGGCTTTTAGTCAGAGGCCGTAACGGGAAACAGATAGCGGAGTACCTGTCCATAAGCAAAAACACTGTCGACACGCACAGACGGCGCATCATGGACAAACTTGGCTGCACAAGCATGGTTGAGCTCACTAAATACGCTATCAAAGAGGGGCTCCTTACACTGGGACAGAACGACGACTGAAGCCCCGGCAAATACAATTCTCTTTCGCTTATTACGCTGATAAGAAGTTCGTCACAAATTATCTCACAATATGGTGCGACGCTCCCGTTAGACGGGCCGCGGCGCGGACTTTTGAGCCGCGCCGCGGCATTGTGACGGGTTAAAACTTCGTCTTTGAATATTTATCGCGCATCCCTTTGACTGCCGACGCAAGCGCCTCAGGATCAAGCACCATCTCCATCATGGAGATCTGCTCCTCCCACTGCGCCGGATCGCACTCCGCACGTATCTCT
>Ga0302251_1000542_pt1 | contig 33388 bp, 26 predicted proteins | sample AAG_RA_Gln_MG_FD_193534 | JGI IMG/M metagenome (GOLD analysis project Ga0302251, IMG submission 193534) | Enriched activated sludge microbial communities from anaerobic digester in WTTP, New Holstein, Wisconsin, United States - AAG_RA_Gln | ecosystem: Engineered > Bioreactor > Anaerobic >... | reverse complement strand
CGGGATAAGGTAAAACAAAAAAACGGGGTATACGGCGGGATATATCATCACAGCTGTGCAATCTCATGGGAATGAAAGGTATCTTTTAAATGAGCGCTGGGGGGGTATTTTAGATGAGCGCCATAGCTTTACGGACATCTATCTGTTCCCCTAACTGGAACCTGTTTCAATCCACGCCCCTGCGCGAGGGGCGACCAATCCGGGCTTCTTTTTTGGGCTTGTATTCAGGTTTCAATCCACGCCCCTGCGCGAGGGGCGACCCCAGGTCAAAGCTACTGGCGATCTGCTGAGAAAGTTTCAATCCACGCCCCTGCGCGAGGGGCGACCTCCCTGCTTCAGGTAATGGATTCTCCGCAGCTTGTTTCAATCCACGCCCCTGCGCGAGGGGCGACCCGTATTTCCAGGAACGTGCCGACGCCAAGAATGTGTTTCAATCCACGCCCCTGCGCGAGGGGCGACAAGCAGACCCTCAGAAAAGCGATGAAGTGCTATAAGTTTCAATCCACGCCCCTGCGCGAGGGGCGACATTCATTGAATCGTGGGGCGATGCTTTGGTCGTAGTTTCAATCCACGCCCCTGCGCGAGGGGCGACGTTTCCTTTCGTCACGCTTGGCCTCCTTGAATAGTTTCAATCCACGCCCCTGCGCGAGGGGCGACTTGATCCGATAGGGGCGATGGCGGCAGAGGATAAGGAGTTTCAATCCACGCCCCTGCGCGAGGGGCGACTTCCTATACTCACTGAAGCCGTGTGTCGCCTCCAAGTTTCAATCCACGCCCCTGCGCGAGGGGCGACCTTCTACACCTTCACCCAGATTCCTATACTCACTGTTTCAATCCACGCCCCTGCGCGAGGGGCGACCTTCTACACCTTCACCCAGATTCCTATACTCACTGTTTCAATCCACGCCCCTGCGCGAGGGGCGACGGGGTGTTTCGTGACGCCAGAATGGACAGACTACGGGTTTCAATCCACGCCCCTGCGCGAGGGGCGACACGAAGACGACTCCTCCACTGCCAATTCCTCTGCGGTTTCAATCCACGCCCCTGCGCGAGGGGCGACTTGCGTATATATCACCCTTTCTTGCCTCGACGTGTTTCAATCCACGCCCCTGCGCGAGGGGCGACCTAAATATCTGACAAAGGACCAGGAAGCAAGAAGAGGTTTCAATCCACGCCCCTGCGCGAGGGGCGACGGGGAAGAAGGATGTTTCGGACATCTAAGGGATTGGTTTCAATCCACGCCCCTGCGCGAGGGGCGACAGGATGAATTAACGCATCAAGAGACGCAATATTTAGTTTCAATCCACGCCCCTGCGCGAGGGGCGACTTGGATCCATTGATGAATCGTCACTAACGAAATAAAGTTTCAATCCACGCCCCTGCGCGAGGGGCGACGGAAAGGGCGCGGAGTTTATATTTACCGACTGTCGTTTCAATCCACGCCCCTGCGCGAGGGGCGACAAGAAACCCCATCCGAAGAGGTATTGGGCCTAGTGTTTCAATCCACGCCCCTGCGCGAGGGGCGACCTATCGGCTACAGTCACCGCCGCTCTCACCGCAGGGTTTCAATCCACGCCCCTGCGCGAGGGGCGACCCGATACACCGAAAGGAGAAACGAAAGTGATCAAATGGTTTCAATCCACGCCCCTGCGCGAGGGGCGACTGTGGGAGGAAGATAAGGTTTCAGAAGCTCATAGAGTTTCAATCCACGCCCCTGCGCGAGGGGCGACCTTCTGGAGAGAATGGGTGAACTGGGAAAAAGGTTTCAATCCACGCCCCTGCGCGAGGGGCGACTAACCGTTTCGCACATATATATCAGAGCCATCAGTTTCAATCCACGCCCCTGCGCGAGGGGCGACAAAATTGCCATTATTGGGATGGTTGGAAATATCTGTTTCAATCCACGCCCCTGCGCGAGGGGCGACAGTCACAGCAGTTGCACCGTCCCTGAGTTCTCACCTGTTTCAATCCACGCCCCTGCGCGAGGGGCGACATGATGATTATCAATGTTGTCATTTCGGTCATAAGTTTCAATCCACGCCCCTGCGCGAGGGGCGACACGGGTTTAATCAGAGAGATTGCTGTGACGAAAGCGTTTCAATCCACGCCCCTGCGCGAGGGGCGACCTTATGCGCCGGGCTGTAATGCGGTGGCGATCAGTTTCAATCCACGCCCCTGCGCGAGGGGCGACGAGAAGTTCACGGTTTTTTACACCTACAATCCTCCGTTTCAATCCACGCCCCTGCGCGAGGGGCGACGAGTGGATAGGTGAACCTGCTCTTGCAGAGGCTGAGTTTCAATCCACGCCCCTGCGCGAGGGGCGACCGGAACACGTATCAGCAGGGGCATAGTCAACGAGGTTTCAATCCACGCCCCTGCGCGAGGGGCGACCCGCCGTCAATCAGGAGGTCGTTGGCTAATTCGTTGTTTCAATCCACGCCCCTGCGCGAGGGGCGACCCGCCGTCAATCAGGAGGTCGTTGGCTAATTCGTTGTTTCAATCCACGCCCCTGCGCGAGGGGCGACCTTCGACAACGTGATCCAGCGGGAGATTACCGATGTTTCAATCCACGCCCCTGCGCGAGGGGCGACGCCCAAAAGCATCGACGAGATGCAGCGATATGGATTGTTTCAATCCACGCCCCTGCGCGAGGGGCGACCAGTGCAAAGTATGCAGTAGAGGCTTTCTCTGAAGTTTCAATCCACGCCCCTGCGCGAGGGGCGACCAGGCGAGAATGCCAATCATCAATCCGATTATCAAGTTTCAATCCACGCCCCTGCGCGAGGGGCGACCAATGACCGTAGATCCATTCTGCCTCGGTATGCAGGTTTCAATCCACGCCCCTGCGCGAGGGGCGACTGCTCTTCAGGCCATTTCTCGTATTCCTGTTTAAGGTTTCAATCCACGCCCCTGCGCGAGGGGCGACTTTCCTCTGACACATTTGACTCTTATGCCTCCAGGGTTTCAATCCACGCCCCTGCGCGAGGGGCGACGTGAACTTCTCCCCGCCCCTCATAAGGGATTGGAGTTTCAATCCACGCCCCTGCGCGAGGGGCGACCAGCATCTCAGCCAACTTGTGTATAGCGTTATCTTTGTTTCAATCCACGCCCCTGCGCGAGGGGCGACGCCCGAACTTCCTCCTGCACTCAGCGAAATATCCTGTTTCAATCCACGCCCCTGCGCGAGGGGCGACCCGAAATACGGGCGCACATGAAGACGAATGACAGGGTTTCAATCCACGCCCCTGCGCGAGGGGCGACTCGAGGAACAGAGAGACTGGCTTTACACCGACGAGTTTCAATCCACGCCCCTGCGCGAGGGGCGACTCTACGAACAGCACCATGACTATATGGTGATAGAGTTTCAATCCACGCCCCTGCGCGAGGGGCGACTCGCAGGTGGTGACGTTTAAGCGGGGAAATTAGCGAGTTTCAATCCACGCCCCTGCGCGAGGGGCGACTCATTGTGGCCCTCCTAATTTTGATATCCATTGAGGTTTCAATCCACGCCCCTGCGCGAGGGGCGACCCTGCATTGGCGAAAAATTCAGCAAGTTTAAGAAGTTTCAATCCACGCCCCTGCGCGAGGGGCGACTTAACTGAATACCACGGCGTAACTGAACTATGTGTTTCAATCCACGCCCCTGCGCGAGGGGCGACATGATCGCTAGATACTGATGTGGGTGTGCTACCAGTTTCAATCCACGCCCCTGCGCGAGGGGCGACTAGCCGGTGAGAACCTTGACAATGGCAACAGATGTTGTTTCAATCCACGCCCCTGCGCGAGGGGCGACCCAGTCATACTGAGTGGGAATGTATTTCAGCATCGGGTTTCAATCCACGCCCCTGCGCGAGGGGCGACTCTGCTTCAGGCGCAAAACAAAGCTGTGTTGCTGTTTCAATCCACGCCCCTGCGCGAGGGGCGACTCATCAGAGCCTCCTGTGTCAGGCTCACTTGCAGAGTTTCAATCCACGCCCCTGCGCGAGGGGCGACGTGCATCAGGTGGTGCTGGTAGCGGAGGATTAGGGTTTCAATCCACGCCCCTGCGCGAGGGGCGACGGGAGACAATAACCGCTTCGAGGTTGAGGCTAGGTTTCAATCCACGCCCCTGCGCGAGGGGCGACCACATACGCCACCAGACAGTCCGATTGGCATTAAAGTTTCAATCCACGCCCCTGCGCGAGGGGCGACACATCCTGTCACTGTTGTTCCGTCCTTCATGGTGTTTCAATCCACGCCCCTGCGCGAGGGGCGACGCAGGTGCAGGCCGAGCAGTATCGAGCCAATCATGAGTTTCAATCCACGCCCCTGCGCGAGGGGCGACCTATGAGGCGCCTTGGAGATAATTGAGACTCCAAGTTTCAATCCACGCCCCTGCGCGAGGGGCGACAAAGCTCAGTGCTGTTTCACTTTTCCCCGTCTATGGTTTCAATCCACGCCCCTGCGCGAGGGGCGACGTCCACAGGGCGCAACTGGCCCGCAGGGTGAGCAAGGTTTCAATCCACGCCCCTGCGCGAGGGGCGACAAGAATGTGTGTGTTGATTGTTGTGGCGATTGCTTGTTTCAATCCACGCCCCTGCGCGAGGGGCGACGTATGATGAGCCGTCATTGTTCACCGCGTCCAGGGGTTTCAATCCACGCCCCTGCGCGAGGGGCGACGAACAGAGATACTTTGTGGTGCCATTATCGGGAGTTTCAATCCACGCCCCTGCGCGAGGGGCGACGGCAGAATTGATAGGTGACGCCGTTGACCTCTTGCGTTTCAATCCACGCCCCTGCGCGAGGGGCGACCAGGAAGGGCTCCATATTGCTGTCAACGAGGCCCAGTTTCAATCCACGCCCCTGCGCGAGGGGCGACTAGTGATGGTGGGGTAGAGTGGAAATATGCACCTGTTTCAATCCACGCCCCTGCGCGAGGGGCGACAATAGCACCGTGACCGCTACTCCGAACTCCCGAAGTTTCAATCCACGCCCCTGCGCGAGGGGCGACCAGCATGATTTGTGAAAGCGAGGTGAATGAAAATGTTTCAATCCACGCCCCTGCGCGAGGGGCGACCGGAGATTCTTGAGGGTGTTAAGAAGATGGGAGCGTGTTTCAATCCACGCCCCTGCGCGAGGGGCGACTGTTGTAGTAATAGTCGGGTGTATTATTTCAGAGGTTTCAATCCACGCCCCTGCGCGAGGGGCGACGATGTATCCCCTCATTTCAAGAGAAGTGAAGTGGTTTCAATCCACGCCCCTGCGCGAGGGGCGACAAAACACTGAGTTATTACGGGACATAAAAAAGTTTCAATCCACGCCCCTGCGCGAGGGGCGACTTATCACAAAGACAGAATATCTGATGGTATAGTAGGTTTCAATCCACGCCCCTGCGCGAGGGGCGACCCAGCAGCAGGGCAAATAAAGTTTTACGGATATGTTTCAATCCACGCCCCTGCGCGAGGGGCGACAAGAATATGCACCTTTAAATTGGATAACATATGAGGTTTCAATCCACGCCCCTGCGCGAGGGGCGACGCCAGGCTCGAGAAAGCTCCAGACTTTTTTCAGGTTTCAATCCACGCCCCTGCGCGAGGGGCGACTACAGTGCAGCTTGAAGTATATGGACAGAAAGCAGTTTCAATCCACGCCCCTGCGCGAGGGGCGACTGCAACATATAGCCTTCTCAGTGCAGGCATTGGGGTTTCAATCCACGCCCCTGCGCGAGGGGCGACGTCTGGTCCACTGTTCACCGGCTTCCATCTTCTTGTTTCAATCCACGCCCCTGCGCGAGGGGCGACAGTAGTGGATTACATACTGAAGATTGGATTTGGGGTTTCAATCCACGCCCCTGCGCGAGGGGCGACCTTCCAATGGAAAAGCCTTGGTTATTCAGGAGGTTTCAATCCACGCCCCTGCGCGAGGGGCGACCTCCAGTGGTAAGCTCATAATGGACGCTTCCAATGGTTTCAATCCACGCCCCTGCGCGAGGGGCGACATCGTTTCCCTGCCAGAGGAGCTCCAGAGCGGCATGTTTCAATCCACGCCCCTGCGCGAGGGGCGACCTAAAAGCCAGAAATGCACTTCTTGAAATCATCAGTTTCAATCCACGCCCCTGCGCGAGGGGCGACGCATAGCCAGTATCGACAATTTCCCACTCGGTATCAGGTTTCAATCCACGCCCCTGCGCGAGGGGCGACCTCTTCCCACTTTTCGTCTGGTCCCATCTCATCCTGGTTTCAATCCACGCCCCTGCGCGAGGGGCGACTTTGACCATATATGCTGCAGTGTTGGGATACTTGTTTCAATCCACGCCCCTGCGCGAGGGGCGACGCTACTACTCTGGTGGTAGCAAAAACATTGTCTGGTTTCAATCCACGCCCCTGCGCGAGGGGCGACTAAATCTTGGAGATCTTACAGATACAAAGACAGCAGTTTCAATCCACGCCCCTGCGCGAGGGGCGACTGTCTGATTATGCTAATAAATCTGCAGTAGATCTGTTTCAATCCACGCCCCTGCGCGAGGGGCGACTAAATCGGCCAGTGGATCACGCAAGACTGCTGTCGGTTTCAATCCACGCCCCTGCGCGAGGGGCGACATGCCGTTGTGTCCATGAGCCCTCTGGCGATTAGTTTCAATCCACGCCCCTGCGCGAGGGGCGACCCAATTCCTCTGCGGAAACTCCAATGTCGCCAAATAGTTTCAATCCACGCCCCTGCGCGAGGGGCGACGAAAAATCTTAAAAATGATTTGGAAGGTGTAGTGGTTTCAATCCACGCCCCTGCGCGAGGGGCGACTAAAATTGATGAACAAACTGGACTTATTTACAAGGAGTTTCAATCCACGCCCCTGCGCGAGGGGCGACAAAATAAAAAGCCGTTGATATGGCTCAACGGCCGTTTCAATCCACGCCCCTGCGCGAGGGGCGACCGTATATATTTTCTCTAAGATGGTATCAGGTTTCCTTTTCAGATTTCTGCGAACCTGATTTTGTTACCCTGAGTTGATGGGTCCATATTATCACAGAAAAGCATAAAATGGCATAGTTCCACCATTTGCGAATCTGCCTGCAAAATCATGTTCATAGAGGGTTCGCGCATGGATTTCTATACTACAAGAGGCCCTTCAGGATCATATGATGGCTTTGCGCCTCGGTGTTCAACACGGCCTCTCCAGTTGCTGCCCAGGTAATAGAACCTGAGACTGTCTCTGCCTTCATCGATCAGAGCAATAAGCTTATTCTGAAATATAACCCATACAGCAGGATCGACAAGGCATTCAAACACTGAATTCTGGACTCTCTGGCCGTGATTTTCACAAGCTTTCGCCACTTTTCTCAATCTTTTACGCCCTTCTGCATCTTCAGTATTCACATCATATGTCACAAGAACCATCATTGCCTTTTATCTCCATAAAAAGGGTGGGTAGCCGTCAATATCGCCTCGTAAATGTCGTGCAAGAAGTAATGCCTGAATATGTGGCAGAAGCCCAATCGGCATTTTTTCCCCAGTGAAAGGATGCGTAATCTCTTCAGCCTTTCTCTTCTGATAAGCCACCAGAATCTCCTTACGCGTCGCGTCATCCATATGAACCGCTCCGGTTTCAGTTCTGGTGAAGCCTTTATTCTGAACCTGTTGTCTGTTTACAATGGACAATGCCAGTCTGTCTGCAAGATAAGGGCGGAACTCCTCAACCATGTCAAGAGCCAGACCGGGACGGCCAGGCCTGTCTTTATGAAGATATCCAACAGCAGGATCGAGACCCACTCCTTCCAATGCAGAAACAACATCGTGTGTGAGCAGCGTATAAATGAATGATAGAAGGGAATTCATATTATCAAGAGGCGGGCGTCTGCTTCTTTCATGAAAGAAGAAATCACTTTTCTGACTGACGATGAGATGGTCAAAAACGCTGAAATATGTTCTCGCTGCGTCCCCTTCCCAGCCTCTAACCGTATCAAGATTAGCTTCTCTCTGAAGGCAGCCGATAACCTGGCCAAGGCGAACCGCAGCCTCTCTCAATAATTCACTATTTGGGCCTGCAGGTTGATCCCTGCATGTCCTGAGCAGCACCACCCTGCAGTTATTCACCTTGGCTGTTACGAAAGATCGAGATATCTGCGATGAAAAATCAGCATCATCAGCCCTCCGGTATTGTTCTCTTCTCAGGAGAACATTACCTGATACCGGCCCATGCATTCTCGCATAAAATCTTCCATGCTCACTGAGGAAGCTGACAGTTACATTCTTTTCTCCACAGAGTTGAAGAAGTTGGGGGCTCGCTGATACCTGGCCGAAACAGACTATTCCTCCAAGTGTCAGTATAGGGACACGCAGCTTTATTTCGTGATCCACCTTGACCGTGACAGTCTCTCCTTCACGGGAGAGATAGGAACCTTGAGTTGTGACATAGAGCGTATTCAGCAAGTGTTTCATTTCAGCAGGCTCCTTTTCAATCAAGCTCATCCTGCAAAGCTTTTGCAATATATGCTTTAATGCTTTTCCCTTTACTGAATATCTTTGGAAGGCAGTATTCTTTCAGGGAGCAGCTTTCGCATTTCTTTTCATATCGGGCAGGAGGCGTCTTATGTAGTTCATTCAGTTCGTGGAGGCGCACTATCAGTGCAAATGTCGATTTCCTCAGATTCTCATCAAAAATAACATCGTGCCTTTTTCTTGGAAGGTTGTAGTACAAAAAACCCTTTGGAATAGAGCATCCCAGCATTTCCTCAAGACAGAGCGCCTGGCCACAGAGTTGCACTTCATCACATATATCCGGCTTGGGTTTGCCCCTTTTGTATTCGACAGGCACAGGTTGCCATAGACCGGGTGCTCCCTCAAGATGTATGGCCTTTGAATCAGAAAGAGTTGCAGTCTGTGTTCCGGATTCCTCATCCCATTTATGAAATTCAACAACATCAGCCACTCCGGCAAGTCCATAATTAATGGATTTAAGACGCAGTGCCCGTGCTATCCTTATATTACCACGCACTTCGAGATCGGGCTGATCCGTCCTTCCGTGGAGAATTAATCCCTCCGCGGTAAGACGGTTCTCAGCCCATATCCCTTCAATGTGTATCAGTGCCCATTGCCGCTCGCAGAATGCGAGATGCTGAAGGCCCGATATGGAGAGAAGATCATCCTCTGAGAAAGGTCCTATTGTCTTTTCCATGTTCTTCTCATTAAATCAGTTGTGTATGCACCAGCATTCCATGAACTCGATTTACACGATACCTCATATCTTCTCTAAAACCTCAATTTCTTTCGGGCACTGATTCTTTATCTCTACTATGGGAGTTACGGCATAATCTGCAAATGATCTGGCAGGGCCATTTTCACCCGGTTTTCTTATGACTTTCACAAGGTCAAAAAGCATATGTGCAGGTGCCGATCCTAGTGCCGAGTTATGCTTGAAGACTATCAGCTTTCTGGTTGACATAAGACCCCTTGCGGCAGAGCGATCGTGCTCAAACATATCTTTCAAGGCATCCCAGAGGCGATTTAGATCTTCCTCGCTAAATCCTGTCTGGTTTGCAAGATGAGCTGAAACGAATCCATGGGATACATACACACCATAGGGGACAGTGTTTTTACGCCCCATAGTCCTGTTGTCGCCACTCTGTTTTTCTGCTTCGGCCTGCGTCGCCACTGCCATGCGCGTGATTGAATGCTCAAGTGTCACTACAGGCTCAATAGAGCGGCCAAATGTCATCTGCACAGGTCCACGCACTTGACCTGCATTTGCACCAGTAGACATAACGGCACCGAAAGCACGGATATCATAGAATTTCTCACACATTTTTTTCCTTGCGCTTCCAATCTCTGTGCCCTGCCCCTTCCCCTTCTCCTTGCGTGTTTTACCATCTTTCTCATTTCCAGGCTTCTCTTCTAGATCTATATTAAGATCTTTGTAGGCTTCGTCAATAAGGTCATTGAGAATGGCCTTTTCCTTCACGAAGATATCAAATCCCTTTGCCGGATCCTGTGTAAGCTGGATGTAATTCCTTATCTTTCGTTTAAGGCAGACATCGGTGACAAGTCCATTGCCGGTCTCAGGATCTACGCGGGGAAGGTTTCCTGCGTCAGGATCGCCGTTGGGATTTCCATCCTGCACATCGAAGATCAGCACAAAATCATAACGATTCTTGATAGGCTCTGACATTTCTTATACCTCCTTACTTTCTGTTGTATCCCGGTCCTTCTTCACAAAAAATTCCTGCCTCTGATGATAATAACCGATTGCGAATCTGCCTTGATCTCCCAGTGAGAGTGTTGCAGGAAATCCTTTCTTACCGTCTACATCGTTGACGATTTCGCCGATTAATTTTTCGAAATATATTCTCCGGCCTGTGTTTTCCATTTTGGCGAGATGGTGGTTTTTAAGTCTCATGAGGTTGGCAAATACAGTTGATGGTGTGCCGGATGCGGCACCATAGAACCTGTCACGAATAGTGGCATTGATGCCGGGATTTGCCTCTTCCTGAATCTTTTCAAATGTTGCGAAAAGCCTGCCGAGGCGGTAGCCGGTGTTCATGTTGGCAGGGTCAAGACCCATTTTCAGCTCCTCCTTTATATGTGGATTTTTCTTTCTCGTCATACGATTGATGCAAGCCTTTACCAAGGCAGCACGAGCGTATGAAACCTTCTGTTCAGCACGGTTTCGCCTCACCGCTGCCTGAAGCAGCGTCAATGGGTAAGGCAGTCCAGCCAGAATGGCCCTCATTGTGTCTCCTGCAAGATTGGGAGGGACATTGTCAAGTTTGCCCTCAAGAGCGATTGACGACAATAATCTCAGCAGGGAGAGCACATCAGTATCCTTCGGTCCATGTACGATCTTAAGATCAATGAAATGCTGTGCGATTTTTTCTGCCATCGCCTTCACAGTATCCACTATCCAGAATCGTATCGAAATCCTTGAAGCATTTGGTGCAAGGCCTAGAACAAAGAAGCGGTTCTTGTCATCTTCTTCATGAAATACTCCTGACCTCACAGAGCTGAACAGGCTTTCAACAGCCCTGACATTCCTGTCTGGATCATCTTTTGGAGGTTCGCTGAAAAAGTCGGCAAACTGCTCTTCAAGTTCTGTGCTCCTTTCTGCCCAGAAGACTGTAGTGGCATCTCCCGCCTGGATTCTCTGCCCTGAATCTCTTGCGAGAAGATGGTTCAATGCAGTCGTATAGGCGAACACCGTTCTCTTTCCGACAGGTGCGTTTGCGCCCTGGGATTTGCCAAATGAACAGAATGCATCTTTATTGAAAGATACTATGTTGGCCCCGCTGGTCTGAGCCCCCCACACACCCTTGATGGCCGGGTGAAGTCTCTCTACAGCGTCTATTTCCCCTGTAATCATACATACAGCCTGTTCGTCTGTACAGAGAGAATAATGCTTTTCGATGATTTCTCTGACAGAAGGCCTTTCAAGAATAATGCCACTGTCTCCAGCAAGTTTGAACGAGAGATTTGCACTTTCCTCACAGAGTTGCTTCCAGGGCTCCTGGAAGACTTCAAGCTCTGCAGCTTTATCAGGTAAATCCAAGAATCGTTTTACTGCATTCAGCCCGGGCTCTTCCTTTGCATCTAAGTCATTAATTCTTTTCTTGAAGGCTTCATGCTGAAGGGCTACGCGAATAGACTTTCCTCGAAGTATTATTCCAAGTGAATACTCAGGATTCTCCCAAAGCAGATTTGATGCAATGCCACTCGCTTTCTTAACACCCTGAGGAACAAGAAACTTTTTCCCCCGACGCTCTTTGCCTTGGCCTTCATAGGTGGTCTCGATGTTAACCGGCTTGCCATTCAGATCCAGGACAATGATGTAAGGGATCTCCTTTTCTTCAAACCCCTCCCTGGGAAGGCCGGGTTTCCTGTCATAGTAGTCTTTTAAAGCCTGCAGTATCATCCCTTCACCTCCTCTGAATCCCTCGGGGGGATAATTATAATACCATTTTCCATCTGAGCCCTGAAAAAGAGCGATCTTATATTATCAGGACTGGAGTAATCAAGATCATAAAGCATCCATCCAAGATCACGCTTCCCTGCGAACTCTTCAGGTATTGCTGCGGGCTCTTTGTCAGGATTGACAAGATGGAATCTGCAAGAGAACTCTCTGCATCCCAGGTAAGGTTGATTGAAGCACTGCCCTTTTCCAGCCCTTCTTTCAAACATGGCGGCATACTTTGCCTCAGTCTCGTCAGGTCTAATATCCGTCTTATTGAGATGTGCCACCTCGTCTGAATTCATAAGCCACTCCGGTACAGGGTTAATTACTGCACTTCTTTGCTCAGGGGGAATAAAGACGAATCGGGCATGCAGTCTATATTTAACGTCGCGGAGAAACAATCCAGCTCGCTGCTGCCTGTCATCTTCAATGAGAATACCGTTTGAGCGGGGAGAGGCTGTTTTATCGACTTCGTTTCTCCTCACAGATATCCATTTGAGCGGGGAGAGCACTTCAATCTTTGTCATCTGCCAGTAAATGGCAGGCTTCCATAAGATGGAATCGAAGATCGCCCTCGCCGCTGAAGGTGTAATTACATCATAGCTGACACGCTCTACTTTCATTTCAGGCCTTGTAAAGCAGGCAAAATCTCCATTCACTTCAAGACAGAACCCTCTCATATCTCACCTCCTTTCCTAAATAATCAGATCTTCAACAGGTAAAGATTCACGGTAAATATCCAGTCCCGTGCTTGTGTATAAATGCGGCATAGTCTGAACAAGAATGCCATCGAAGATCTCTTCCAGCAGACCTTCTGCCTTCATTTTATCAACGGTCCTCGTTGAGAGGTTTACCGCATATCTCTGAAGCTTTCTCATTATCTCCCGCCCCGGCCCTGCAACTCTAAGTCTTTCAATAAGCTCACTGTTTTTTCTGCCATACCTCACAATCACAGGACGTTGAGCTTTGTCATCAATCATGTTGAATTGAAGAGATGCTGAGCGGAACTGGCAGTTCGGTGTATCCTTCACCAGGAGATCATGGAACTTCGTTCCTCTGTCATTAAGCTTATTGTAAAAGATTTCGAAGAAACGCGTGAAAACTCCAGATTCATCCAACGAAACAGTAGTTGCCACACACAGTTCTTTTGCAGTATCCTCGGCCTTGCGAAGAGTGCCTGGAGGAGAAGGCCGTGGAGCCATGAAGACATGTACCTGTCCTCGGCCCTGCAGTGTTCCTTCACGATTACACCTTCCGGCCGCCTGCGCTATCGAGTCAAGTCCTGTAAACGCTCTGTACACAACAGGGAAATCAATATCCACTCCAGCTTCCACAAGCTGAGTGCTTATCACTCTCACAGGTCTTCCTTTTTTAAGTCTCCACTTGATATAACGGATAATCCTTGAGCGGTGATGGCCGCACATCAATGCTGAAAGATGAATTGTGTCTTCCGGCATGAGTCTGTGTAGATCATGACAATCTTTTCTGGAATTGACTATACAGAGCACCTGCTCATACTGCTTCAATTGGGAGGCTATGGACTCCCATTCCTGAGGAATTTTGAGATCCACTGGAAATGTTATATCAGTCCTTTTGAGCCTTTGATAAAGATTCATACTGGAAGGTATTATCTCAGTTTTGTTTTGAAGTCCTGGGAGAGCAGGCTGTGTTGCGGTGCCAAGCACCAGAGTGACATTATAGTTTTTCACCAGATTATTGATAACGTCCACACAGGGATCAAGAAGCTCTGGAGGGAGCAATTGAGCTTCATCGAGAATCACTATGCTGTCGGTTATATTATGCAACTTCCTGCATCGACCCGGTTTTGAGGCATAGAGTGATTCAAAGAACTGGACGTTAGTCGTGACTATTATCGGCGCATCCCAGTTTTCGGAAGCAAGCCTCATCCGCTGAGTTTCTCTTTCAGGATCAAAATTGCTGTGATGCTCTACGACGTTTTCCCTCCCGAGAATATTAGAGAGAATCGCTGCTGTCTGCTCTATAATGCTGGTAAAAGGAATTACATAGATAATCCTCTTCTTTTTCTTTTCATGTTGCATTGCGTGCTCAAATGCAAATGCCATAGAGGAGAGAGTCTTCCCACCGCCGGTGGGAACTGTAAGGGTAAAAATGCCCGAAGGTTTCGCAGCAGCTTTTCTGCAGATATCAAGAATCTCACTGCGGATAAGGTTTACCTCGGTCTTATCTGCTTTATTACTCAGAGTATCCATATAACAGTCAAACTTATCTTTGAGTTCTGATAGTGGAGGGAACCTCGAGCGGAGAGCATTTGAATCGGGATTCATGAAAAGTTCTGTGTCGAGATAATCTGCGTCGACAATACATGAATAGAGCATTCGCACCCAGTGATGAAAGTCTTGAGATCTCAGAAAAGCTGGCGGTTTTACAGGATATTTAAGTGATGCAGTCATTATATCTGCATAATTTCTAATCCGCTTGAGATTCTCTTTACCTTCTTCAATCCGGATCTCTAGAGCAGCAGCACCAGTTTCTGATGGGGCCCAGTCCGGAAGACCGGCATGATGTCCTGCTACAATGTATGCAAGAACTTTGCCAGAAAGTACCTTCAGTTTTTCCATTGCAAGCGCAGCTCCGGATGAAGAATGATTAATCCTTCCTGAATCGTAATTTGAATCATCAAGATCATTCTGACGCATCAGGTAACCCTGAAAGGATGAATCAGCCTTACCAATGTCATGAAGCATTCCTGCAGAATGGGCCCAGTCGCCTGAACCAAAGGCTTGTGAAAATGAGGCAGCAAGAAATGAAACATTGTCCAGATGCTCTTTCAGAGGCTGCCATTCTGACAATGGTTTATCTTTTCTGCTGTGGGCATATAGGATATTTTCTGCAATATTATTGTTCATATTTTCCTGATTTCTATTTTATTTCATGTCTTATGTCTTTACAGTGTATATTACAATGATATCGGTTTATATGATGCTGTAAATTGCCTCAGCCATCTCCTCCATCGATTTCAAATTATCTCAATCATAGCGCCCAAAGACCCATATGTTCAAATTGAGTCATTCGTGTGATAATTTCATTGATAAATCCACCTGTCACTATTTTGCCACAATCCACTGACACCATGTGTGTCAGTAAAAAACAAATCTTGTTAAAATTTTACCTGAGGGATGACATTTGCTGCGATGTGATCCTGAAACAAATGCAGGAGATTATGTTATTACTAATTTAGACTATCTGTGTACTTATTCTTTCATTCTGTTTTTCCTTTTCCGTATTATTTTGATTCCAGATTAACTGTTATTAATTAAGCACAATGGAATATGATCTTTTCATCAAATCGTTTGATACCAGCCCGGTTTTTCAATTGCTCAGCTTTCAATACCATTACATGATCTTTGAGACTGGTTATATTATAAGACTGACCAGTGACATCTATTACGTAAAACAGGAGTTAAACCTCTTGAAATAGTAGCTTCTACCGAGGCTGATATTCCCAGAATGGGGGCGAAATAGGTGATGGCGATTTAGCGAGAATACTGAAGGATGAAGAAGGTAGTCCCGATATAGGATCTATTATTTTTATGTGTCTTAAATTGGGAATCGAAAAGGATAATCGAAGAACTATTGAATCCAATGATGCTCAAGAAACACAGAAGATTTCAACCCGATAGAAGCGTTTCCATGAACATCCAGGGTGGGGGAGGAACTCTGCTGGGAGATAGAGTAAAATGCGCGGTTAAAGCCGATCCTGTAATATATAAGTGCTCCCTGTTCATGAACTGTTCATTAAACAGCGGAGCACTGGATGATCCCTCTTCCGGTCCTTACAGGCAGGGCTCTTCGAGCTGTGGTTATACTGTATTCAGCTCCTAAGTCTGCCTTTCAAGCTCTATCTTCGCTTTTTCACCTAACTGGTTTATCCTGAGAATTTTCTCTCCCGAATCCATCAATGTATTAACGCCGGTGACAAGATGCTCAAGCACTTCATCCTGCAGATAAAGCTTCAGCTCAGCGATTCCTTCATCTGCTTTTATCACACTGTCATCCATCAGCTTTTTGGTCTCTTCATAGAGCATCTCTTCATCTTCTGTAAGATTCTGGGGTTTGGTCAGTTTTTTTATATCCTGTCTGGTTTTTTCTACAATCTCCTGATACCATTCTATATCATTGCTGAATTCTTCTTTAGTGATCTCTCCTCTGCCGACTCTCAATGCAGATTCGTATATCTTCAGTATATTGGGAGGCACCGCTCTCTGGTTTTCCGGCTGCTGGATTCCTGTGTCATCTGCCTTGAAATCCAGAGCTGTTTCTTTCTCAACTGTTTCATCAGGCAGAGGGGGGAGCAGTGACTTGCAGCCTGTACAGTACCTGTCTGCGATAGGAGTCTTCGCTCCGCAGCGGGGGCAGACCCTCTGTGTTCTGGCCTCTGCAATCTGGCTTATCTCCTCTGCAATCTTCTCCTGTATTTCATTGATGATCCGGGAAGCGTTCTCAATCTTTACCAGTGAAGTTTTCACGCTCTCTTTTTCGTCCCGGGTCTCATTGACGAAGTAACTATCGAGCTCTTCAAAGCCTGCTTTCATTATCTCCATGTTTTCTCTTATTCTCGGCAGTTCCTGTTCCAGGGTCCTGGTATCAGGTGGAGCTTCCGCCATATTTGAAAAGACAGCATATGTCTCTTCAAAGATATCTTTCACCACATAGAACCTGACCTTGAACGGTTCAAGCTCAAATTCACCACTGCAGTATCCCAGTCCAACCCTTATCAGGTCGTTTATGAAGGGGGATTTTGAGTGAACTTCCTGCGTATCTTCCACTTTCTTGAACTTGTCTGTGATCTCAAATATTTCCGCACTGTATTTTTTTATTTTTTCAAGCGGCTCAATCAGATATTTCTGATCCTCTCCTTCAAAATACAGCTCCATGGTATCCAGCTCATCTCTGAAGCGCTCGAACAGCTCTTTCATCAGGATAAAATCTTCTTCAAAGCCCTCACTCTTGGGCTGTGTCAACTTCAGGGCATCTGCAGTCACTCCAAGTGTTTCTATCATCTCTTTCAGAGAGTCCAGATGAGTATGCAGCTCTTTGGGCTCTTTTCTTCCTTCCCTGATCTCCCTGCACACCCTTATCAACTCGTTCACATATGGAGAACGTGTAAACTCTTCCTGATCCATTCCTCTCTTATCATAGCCGGTTTCCATATTATTCACCTCTTCTCACTTTTGATTTGTTCTTCTATCAGTTTGCTAAAACTCCTTCAATATAAGATCGTGCTGGGCATGGGAAGAATTCCATGCCCTGTAGAAGTTGAATCTGCTGTTCTTGTATCTGCTGAGTGTGGTTGAAAGAGAAAGTCAACCCAGGCAAATAAAAAGCAGAGGAAGAGCCTCTGCTTTTGAGATACGTGACTTCTTATCCAGATTTACCATCCGGAGAACAGCTTGCCAACTCCTTTTGCAATTCCTCCGACTACATCCTTTACGCCATCGACAACTCCGCCAACTACGGAGCCTACGCCTTTGGCTACTCCACCAACCACTGAGCCTACAAAGCCGCCTATTGCCTTGCCGACCTTACTGCCGCCGATGGCGCCTCCGATACCACCAAGAACTCCGCCTATTACTGTTCCAACTCCCGGGAATATCATTGTGCCTACAGCAGCGCCGCCAAGAGCGCCTGCACCAGCACCGGCCACTCCGCCTGCGACTGCTCCAACACCACCGCCGACATTGCCGAGAACATCTACAACATCTGTAGAGCGGGGAGCTACAGCGTGATGCTGTGAGTAGTTGCCATAGTTGCCATAGTTGCCACCATAGTTGCCATAGTTGCCATAGTTGCCATAGTTGCCATAGTTGCCACCGTAGTTGCCAATGTTGTAATTTCCAGGATAGTTCCCTGGGAACTGCATCGGGGTAGGCATCTGTGTGCCTTGATTAAACATCTGGCTGTTCATGTTGGGCATCATCGAATAGTTGCCCTGACCCTGCATCATCATCATCATCTGCATCATCTGCATCATCTGCTGCATCATCTGCATCTGCATCATCATCATCATGGGGTTCATACCCATCCCCATACCCATTCCGCCAATCATCATCATATTATTCACTGTATAGACCCTCCTTCAATATATTATATGTCTTATCATGTATATCACGAAAAAAATTTAAAAGTAAAGAGGATATAGAAAAAAATCTCAGAAACTTTTTTTATGATGAAAAAAGGCCTTCTTATCAGCTATAACGGGCCGCCGAGGGAGATATTCAATCTATTCCCTGACAACGGTCTTGCCATTCTCGCATCTATCATGATATGTGAAGGCCATGACATAAAAATCATGGACTTCATAACACCTGAAACATACAGGAGGTTCTGCTCACCCCGAATCAGAGAGACTCTTGACAGGCTGCGCCTCATGACTGGAAAAGCATCAGGAATTGTTGAACAGCGCTCCACAAATCCTCTGCTGAGAGAGCTGCATACATTATACAGTCAGGTTGAGGAGGAGATCGCAGAGGAGATATCCAGAGAGGTTGAAGCATTCGCACCGCTGTTCATAGGCTTCAAGCTCTGGGGGGGATGGGGTACTGAAGGCTCGTTTCGTATAGCACATATTCTGAAAAGGAAATATCCCGGAATAATCATCCTGGCCGGAGGGCCTCAGGTAGATGTATTTCGAGAAGAGATTCTCGCTTGTGCTCCTCAGATTGACTTTTTGATCCGCGGAGAGGGAGAGCAATCACTTCTCTGTCTGCTTGAGGCTTTCAAAGGAAAGCTTCCATTTGGATCTGTTCCAGGACTGATCTATAGAGATGGAAGCACAATAAAAACCAATAAAACAGGTGATTTTGTCTCTATCTCGGATCTGCCCTCTCCTCTCTATGCTCCCTCTGTCTATCCGGCGATGGAAGAGGGAAAGATCAGGATTTTTCTTGTTGAGGAAAGCAGAGGCTGTCCCAACAGCTGTAATTTCTGCATTCATCCAGGGAAAAGTGGCAACTGCCGTCGCACTAAAAAGACTGAAGTCCTGGAAAGAGAGATAGAGTCCACTGCCAATCTTTTGAAAACTGCTTTTTTCCGCCTCTCCGGCTCAAACCCTCCACAGACATTGCTTTCCGAGCTGGCAGGGAAGATCAGCGGAAAAGGATATACGTATTCTGCTTTTGGAAACATAAACCTGGCTGATATATTCCCTGTGCTTGCAAAGAGCGGCTGCGCTTCCCTTGCTTTCGGTGTGGAGAGCGGTTCACAGTGTATATTGGAAAAGGCGATGAATAAACATATCAATCCTCAGAAGATAAAGGAAACACTTGCCAGCTCGAGGGAGGCAGGCCTTTTTACCATCGCAAGCGTAATTGTTCCTGCACCTTATGACGATGAATCGACAATTGAAGAAACACTTTCCCTGCTTAAAGAAGCTCATCCTGATTCAGTCACTACACAGTTTGCACTTCTGACGCCTGAAACAGCCTGGTGGGAAAGGGCAGATGAGTTCGGCTTCAGATATTCTGATAAAGCCATGCTCAAGAGAAAACTGCTCACCTATAAGGAAGACTTTCTGCTGCCTGTTGATTTGATTGAACGGATTCCCTACCGAATAGGCAGATTCAACCACAGTGCCATAATTGGTACTGCCGTCAATTTTAATGAAGAGCTTGAAAAATCTGGTATTGCCACAGGTATAAGTGATTTTCTGGTTCTATGTGCTCATTCGCTTGGAAAGGACCCTTTAGAGTTTCGCAGCATTACTGATGAAATACTGGGTAATCTAAGATGTGATGACCTGTCTTTACTTGTCAGGGAGATAAATGATAAGGTTAATTCAATATATCACGATTGTGTAAAAGGCCGACATGATTCTACTGAGCCGAGTCTGCCCATAAACGAATGATGCATATGCTGCTCTATCTGATCAGGAATGCGAAGATCTGAGTGGCCAGTATGGAGAAGAAAAGCGACAGAGGATAGCAAGCTGCGAAGATGTTCGCGGGCTCTTCGCTTCTTGCCAGGCTTATAAGGGTGGTGAGGCCTGTTGAATTGACCATACCTCCGCAAACACAGGCAAGGCTTCTGGTAAGATCCATCCTGAACAGCAGATATGCTACCAGAAAGATTGCAGTCATTGAAAGCAGCAGCATCATTGAAGCGACGGCAATCATAGTCAGTATCTGAGGGAGATGCATCAAGACCATGCCGGCCCCTGCCGACGCACCGATTCCTGCTATGAACAGGGAGAGCCCCAGCTCTCTGATAACAAGCTTTGCCGAAGGTGACATCTGGCCGGTAAGGAAGCCAAACCGCCGGACATATCCCAGAGTGAGCCCCACAAGCAGAGCGCCTCCTGAAGTCCCGATCGTGATGATGCCGATAAATGGTATCGGTATCGGTATCTTTCCCAGGATAATCCCCATGGCTATGCCGAAGCACATGGAGAGCAGATCAATCTCAGCCAGGGTTTTTTCCTTCTTCCCGAGAAAAGTGGCGAGTCTTTCAAGGTTACCGGTCTTTCCAACTGCAAGAAGTGAGTCTCCCAGCTCCACTGCGAAATCTTTCGAAGGCACGAGTTCCATTCCGCTTCTCCATATTCTTGTAATGACTGCGTGATAATGAGCGTTGATGGCAAGGTGCTCAAGACTTACGTGGTGCAGTGAAGGATTGGTGATCAGAATCTCCCTGGCCACCACTTTCGGGTCTATCTCCATGTCATCGTGGGTTTCGTTGCCAAGGAGCCTGTGAATCTGTTCGAGCGCTTCTTCTGTTCCTACAGCAAGGATGATGTCTCCGGCCTTCAGCGTCGTCTTGCTGTGAGGTATGATTAGCTTCCCCTTTCTTCTGAGCCTCGAGATATTAACTTCCCTTCCACCCTGCAGATCAAGCTCACCGATTGTTCTGCCAATTGAATCAGGATTTTCAACCATGAACTTCCTTGCAATGAGGTGGGCACTTTCACCGGTCTGCCTGGCGTTGTCCTTTGCGAACTCTCTTGCAAGATCCTTGCGGAGAATGCGAGGTACAAGCTGAACAAAGAATATGACGCTCACCAGGCCTAGAGGGTAGACGATGCCGTAGCTGGGAAGCGGTGTATTTCCCCATTCGCTGTCCATCAGGATGGCCAGTGCTGATGAATTGTTCAGGCTTCCTGTGTATATGCCGATAATCGTTTCAGGTGCAAAGTGGAATACCAGGCTTCCGATATATGTGAAGACTGCTGTTGATACTGACATTGTAAGTGCTATGACTATATAGGGGAGGCTCTTCTTTGACAGGGCGTTGAAAAAGCTGGGGCCTCCCTGTATGCCGAGGGCGTACATGAAGATTATCAGACCGAACGTGGTGATATACTTTGACGTGACAAGACCCAGCAATCCGAACAGGAAGCCTGTGAAAAACACTCCTGAGCTGCCCAGGGAAAAGCCCTTCAATGAGAGTGAACCTAGAGCAAGACCCAGGAACAAGGCCAGAAAGGTCACGAAGACAGGGTCAGAAATGAGTTCATAGATAAAAGAGCCGATATTCATGACAGCTATGATAGTATACCAGGATGGCCGGAATTGCAAGGCCTCCGGATAAATTCACGCCGTTTCATATAATAAACACGCCCCATTATGGTGAAGCGTGTTTTTTAATTACTTTTCCAGTCTGAATTACCTGGCTGCCGGTGTGGCTCCGCCGCCTGCGTTGGCACGCAGATCCTTGAAAGGAGGCCACGGTGGCGGGAAAGTCGGAGGCTCGGTGAACTTGGAAAGATATTTCCGGAGTATCACTGCAGCTGTCGGGGCGTCTTTAGCTTTTGCATATTCATCAAGCGCCATCTGGGCAAATTCCTTCTCGCTCGATGAAGATGAGTTATCTTTTATCGAGCGTGTGAAAGTATAGCCGACTCTGCACTTGTCCTTGGCGCTCAGGCTGTTGTCCATGAAGCCCACAGCTGTTTTTGCCATAACCACCTCGAATGGGGCATAGCTCCACGGTGTCATGGCCTGCATTACGCGGTCGAGCAGAGAAGATGCTGAACCGGCTGAGCCCAGTACCGAATATGCACTGAGAGCTGCACCGACCAGCTTCTGTTCTGTGCTGTCGCCTGATTTACGTGCAATTTCAGTACAGAAGGCTGTGCCTACACGGCATTTTTCTTCTGCATCTGTTGCGTTTGCAAGTGCATCGTGGCCTACTCTTCCCAATACCGCACCAATCGGGCCTTGAACACCTCCGGCTATGGCGCCGAGGGACACGAAGAGCAGTTTGACTGCGGAGTTGATGTTCTTGAGATTGCCATAAGCACCCAGTGTTGCCTCGGCAATTGCCGACTCTGTGTCGCTTGCTCCGTTGGCATAGAGTATGTTTTCAGCGACCTGCACTCCTATATAGCACTGCTCCTCAGCGCTTTTTGCATTCTTCATCGCTGCCCAGCCTTCTCTGGCCATCTGACCGGGTGTCTGTGGACAGCACCAGTGATTTTCATAAGTTGGCCGAGGCTCTGACCCGCCTATGTTTCCAGGGCCTCCTCCACAGAAGGAATCGACAGGCTTTTCAAAATCTGAATGCAGCGCTCCGGCACTGATCTGAGACTCAGATGATGCATCAGTGCTTCCAGTTAACACTGGCGGCAGTTGAGCATTTGAAGGTATATCGGTCTTAACCTCTGGAAGGTTAAAAGCCTGAGGGTTTATCGGTCCGACAGTCATATTATCACTGCCTTTCTATTAGATCGTAGCCTGTCAGATAAGTAATGAAGAGACAGGCAATACAGTCCTGAGAGAATTGTATCAGAAAAAACCTTTACATGCAATTAACAAAATATTAATGAATGGATCGATTTCAGGGATGATCTGAAGTAACAGAGAAACAGCGTGCATGAAATTTATCAGGAAGGCATCTGTGCTGAGGCTTCACCTGTAGCAGTGTTGGATATGACAGCCGGCGGTGGCGGCGGAACAGGTGGCGGAAGAGCAGGTGGCGGCGGAACAGGTGGTGATGCGGTGAACCTGTAAAGATATCTGCGGAGCACCGCAGCTCCGGCGGCAGCATCCTGTGATTTGGCAAAATCGTCGAGCGCTTTCTGGGCAAGAGTTTTCTCGCTTGCAGAATTGGTATTGTCTCTTATGGATTGAGTAAATGAATAGCCTATTGCGCATTTATCCTTCACCAGTCTGCTCCTGTCAATGACATCAACTGCAGTTTTTCCCATCATTACTTCAAACGGGGCATAACCCCAGGGGCTCATGGATTGCATGATGTGATCGAGCATATAAGACGCAGTGGCAGAGGTTCCCATATGAGGATACGCATTGATAGCGGCTTCTGTGAGCTTCTGTTCTATGGGGTCGCTTGATTTCTGGGCAATTTCAAGACAGAATGTCGTCCCGATGCCGCATTTGTCGTCCGGATTGACTGCATTTGCAAGTGCATCGTGGCCGACTCTTCCCAGCACCAGCCCGATCGGGCCCTGCACGCCTCCGGCTATCGACCCGAGGGTTACAGCGAGAAGCTTGACTGCCGATTCGATATTTCTGAGATTCCGATATGCTTTGAGTGTTGACTCAGCAATGGCGTGTTCGAGACTCTGTTCCCCACTGGTCCGGAGAATTCTTCTGGCAGCAGACTCTCCTATATAGCATTGTTCAGCAGCGTTCTTTGCATTCTGCATTGCTGCCCGGCCTTCTCGGGCAATCATTCGCGATGTGTTGGAGCAGCGCCGTGTGTAATTCGAGGATGGATGTCCTTTAGAACTGCCATCCTTCGCCTGCTCCGCTGCGCAGTAAGAATCAGTGAGATCAACAGCAGATACAGGCATATCTCCAACATCGGCCGAGCATGCAGTTACAATATCGTCATCGCCTGAAGAAGCAGGCAACGCTTCTGCAAATACAGGCATGTCTGTCTTAATTTCTGAAAGGTTGAATGACGGCAGATTCAACGGTCCGAATGTCATGGCATTGCTGCCTTTCTTTTAGATCTCCTCACGAACTGACTTATTTGTTTCTGACATGCAGCTCTCATCCGGAGCTACATCTTCATCTCCTCGTCTGCCGATGGTCCGTAAGTGGCTGGTACAGGGATATCGTTCAACCGGCGGTAAACACCGAGCTGCGCGCGGTGGTGTATGAGGTGATTCATCACCATGCCGCGTAAAACCACCATCTTGGGCATTGTCATCAGGACCTTTCCTCCCATCATTAACTGCCAGGGCTTTAAAAGATGCTCATCCGGGGTGGATGCGATTGCTGCCCGCGCCTTTTTCACCCATCCGTCAAAAGTATCCAGAAGCTCTTTTACTGTGTTCAATCTGGGAAGATCATAAGGAGGCTCTCCAGGAGGTGCAAGATCCAGATAATCCTTCTCTATGGCCATTACAGCCCATTCAGGGAGAGTTGCGACGTGTGCTGCAAGTTTGCCCATAGTCATCGATTTTTCATGTGGTTTCCAGGTAAATTTATCTTCAGGAAGACCTTCCAGCGTTCTTCTTGCAATTGCCATCTCGTTGTCAAATTCAGGTAGTAAGAAGTCTCTTATAGCCATGTGCTCCTCCTGTGTGCATAACAAAAGCAACTTAATATTCCAACAGATATTGTATCAGAAGAACTCTGACAACGCAATTAACAAAATATTAAAGAATGGATCGGAGATAACATTTCCTCTTGCATGCAGACTCATCCTGCCAGTTCAGATATCTAACGCCCTGTAGGAGATACGTGCCAGCGCTCCCAACCTCCCACCTGATTATTCACCTTAAAGCCAAAGCGGTTTGCATTCTTCTGCAGGTAACTATCTGCACCTGGCTGGTTGAGATCGAAATCCACTGCAAGTCCCTTTTCATGGTTGCTGGTACCAGGTTTTGCAGCTCTGCCCGGACCGTATTTGTTATAAAGAGCCTGCTGTTTTGCAGTGGAGCGATATCCTGATGTTGGTTTCAGGTTGATGCCCTTCGACTTTGCATCATCGATCATAGCCTGCATGTTATCCGCTATGCTTGAATCGACCTGGACTCCTCCGACATTCTTAAGGTTTCCTGTGCGCTCGCCTATATCAGAGACGTTATCGTCTTCCTTTTTCTTGCTTTTTGCTTCCTCTTTGGCTTTTTTCAGCTCTTCCTTCGCCTGCTGGGAAGCCTGCTTTGCCTTCTGCAGTTCCTGCTGATTCTTCTGTAGCTGATTCTTCGCCTTTGTTTGCTCATCCTTGGCCTTGCTCTCTTCCTGTCTGGCCTTCTGCTCTTCCTGCTTTGCTTTGCTCTCTTCCTGCCTGGCCTTCTGCTCTTCCTGTTTAGCCTTCGATTCTTCACCCTTGGCTGTGTTCTGATCGTTCTGAGCCTGCTTCAGCTCATTCTGTGCGCTTTCCACGCCGCTGTTGTCAGCAGTCTGAGCTCCGCCTCCCTTGGGGTCTGAAGCTGCAGCCTGCTGCTGCTGGGCTTTCTGCTGCTCAGCCTGCTTGACCTTCTGCTCGGCATCCTTTACCTTGCCGTCAGATGATTTGACCTTTTCCCCTGCCTGTTTTGATTTTTCTCCTGCCTGTTTAGCCTTTTCTCCTGCCTGTTTAGCCTTTTCCCCTGCCTGCTTCGATTTTTCTCCTGCCTGTTTCGCCTTGTCGTCTGCCTGCTTGACCTTGTCCTGGTCTTCATTGACCTTGTTCTCCAGATTCTGGAGCTTGTTATCAGAGTCATCGACTTTCTTCTGGGCCTGCTTGACCTTCGGATCGTTGGCTATCTCGGGATCTTCGTTTTCTGTCTGCTGAGCTTCCGGGCTATTGGATGACTTGTTGGTATGTTTGTCTGGCGTAGATTGTGGCGTGCCGCCTCCCTGTGGTGTACCGCCTGCCTGTGGTGTGCCGCCTGCCTGTGGTGTGCCGCCTCCCTGTGGTGTGCCGCCTGCCTGTGGTGTGCCGCCTCCCTGTGGTGTGCCGCCTGCCTGAGGTGTACCGCTGCCCTGTGGATTTGTCTGCTGAGGGAAGCCTGAGCCCACAGGGGATTGCTGGCCTGCTGCAGGCTGGTTCGCGCCCATCGGGGTCATGCCGAGAGGCTGGTTCATTCCCGGATTCTGAGACTGATTGCCCTGGCCCTGCTGACCAAGACCGTTCTGCATCATCATCTGCATCATCTGCATCAGCATCTGCATCATCATCATCATCATCTGCATCATCTGCTGCTGTTGCTGGTTTCCCATCATCTGTGAGTTCTGCATTCCCATCATTGATGGACTCTGCATGCCAGGAACCATTCCCATGCCGCTGCTGAATCCGATACCAGGCATCTGGCTGTTCCATTGATTTACAGGGTTAAAGAAGCCGGAGCTTCCGCGCTGGAATGCATCCTGCGAGAACTGGCTTCCGTCAAAGCCGAATGCGCCGGAAAGCCCGGATGAGCTTCTCATAAGGCCTGAGCCCGGCAGACTGGCTTGAAGCTCCCCGGTCATCATAAAAGCGAAGGGCTGCTGATTCCCTGATATGTTATTCATCATGATAATGTCCCCCTGTCACTTGACAATACTTCCTGTTGTATTTATCACATCTTTTTGAAGAATGTCTAGCCGGTGATGGCGGTTTCGGGAAACTGTGTGCAAAAACTTACAGAAAGCGTCTGCAACCAGATTACTACCCCTTCGGCATGAACACCCGGAACGATGAGCCGTTCAGGTTTGTTATCTGATTTCTCATTATGTCGCTGGCTTCCTTACCGTCTCCCATTGAGATTGAGATATGGCCGTGAGGGTTCTTGGGATTGGCAGCCCATACCACGATGGCACCTGCAGGAAGAGTCTTGAGCTGTTCAGCAGTAACACCCTTTATCTCCTGCACCTTCGGGTTTGAAGCGAGTTGGTCGGCCGCCATATAGGCAGATGCTCCTGATGTATTGATCCCGTATTTGGCCAGATCCTGTGCTACGTTACGGAAGCAGTGTCCGCCGTCTCCGGTCCCGTCGGTGGCGTGCTGATAGGCTGTCTGGGCGAGCTGTTTGCCCAGCGCAGAGCCTTTTCCGATATTAGCCGCATCTGTTCCATTATTATTTACAGCTATGGCGCCTTCTGCATTGTTGTTGTCTGCGTTATTGACGGCGTTATCAGTGTTGTTCTGATTTGATCTGAAGTAGTTCAGGAACTGCTGCATCAACTGTTGAAAAAGCTGTGTCATCATTGACATCAGCGAGCTTTGATTTGTCTGGGCACCGTAAAGCTGGTTCTGAAAAGCTCCGGCAGAAGGGTTCATCAGATTACCGGCTTCTCTGCCTAAGGCCAGGCCATCGCTGAGAGCTGCCACGGAAGAGGGAGTGTAGCTCTGTGTATTCGCGAACGCGGATGCACCGAAATACTGGGGCTGGGTTGCGGTTCTGAAAGATATGTCCTGTAACACGGCAGTTCCTCCTCTGAAGTTCTACCAATATATCCAGCAGAGGAATTAAAAAGTTCTAAAACAGGGCTGAAAAATATCTGTACAAAGTTAAATATATGTAACTATTTTTCCGGAGATTGTTAACGTGGAATGGAATTCCATCTATCAGCCTGGGTTTCACAGCACAGCTGATTGTTTAATCCTGATTCAGAGCATCAATGCTGCCCGGCAATCTTTGCTGTTTCCATGATTATCTGATCAAGATCTTGAAATTCAACAGGTTTTGACAGGTAATTATCCATGCCTGCTTCCAGGAATCGTTCCCTGTCATTGCTCATGGCATATGCGGTGAGAGCTATGATCGGAATATGCATACCAGTTTCTTTCTCTTTTTCCCGTATCTGTCTTGTGGCTTCCAAACCATCCGTACCGCTCATGTGGATATCCATCAATATCATTTCGAAATTTCCTTCCGCGAGCTTTCTGAGTAATTCCTCCCCGTTGCCTGCCGCGGTGACTGTGTGACCCTGTTTTTTCAGTTCTCTTCCCTGTTTTCATGTTCATAGTACCTCGGGATCACTACAATCCCCGTAGAGGTCGTGTGGCCCTTAGCCAGCAGCTTTTTGAAGATGCCGAGGCGCCATTGCTGCTCGGCTTTGTAACGATCGAAGTCGGCGATGTCATATTCATAGCCTATATGCTCAGAAAGATGGACATTCCCGCCTGTGATTACAGTTCCGGCAGGCACTTTCACGTTCTTGTCGATGATGACTCTCTCCAGCACACATCGTCGCCCGATGTCGACATTATCAAAGATTATGCCCTGTGATACACGTGAAAAGCTGTTTATCCTGACTTCAGGGGAGAGTACTGAGTTTTCCACGTAACCGCCGCTGATGATGCAGCCGTCGCTGACCAGCGAGTTTACCGCTTCACCGCGCCTGTCTGAGCCTGAGAATACGAACTTGGCAGGCGGCAGATGATCTGTCACTGCCGAATAGATGGGCCAGCTCCTGTCATAGAGATTGAATGTCGGGTTCACTCCCACGAGGTCCATATTGGATTCGAAGTAGCTGTCCACTGTTCCCACATCGCGCCAGTAACCGATCTCTGATTCCTTCACCGGCTCGCTTGACCAGCGGTTGTCCATGAAATCGTAGACGAAGACCCCTACACCTTTTTTCTTCGAAAGTCTGGGGATGATATTCTTTCCGAAATCGTGAGATGTCTCACTACTGGGGAGGTGAGCATCGTGCTCGAGAGCTTCGGTGAGCACTTCCCTGTCGAAGATATAGTTCCCCATTGAGACAAGAGCGTGATCAGGGTCACCGGGTATGGGCTTGGGATGGGCCGGCTTCTCTTCAAAGTCTATCATCCTGTAATTTTCATCTACCTGGATGACACCGAATCCTCTGGTCTGCTCGATGGGGAATTTCCTTGCACATACCGTCAGATGGGAGCCTTTTGAATAGTGAAAGTCAATCATCTGCCTGATATCCATCTTGTATATGTGATCGCCTCCGAAGACTGCCACCAGATCAGGCATCTCCTGGCGAATCTGGATCATATTCTGATAGATGCAGTCTGCTGTTCCCCTGTACCATACAGGCGGGGCAGGCCCGATGCAGCGAACGTATTCGCTTCGCGAGCCGAACTTCCGGTTCCAGCTCTTTTCCACGTGATCCACCAGGGAGAATGATCTATGCTGAATGAGAACATAGAGGCGTTTAATACCGGAGTTGAAGAAGTTGGTCAATACAAAATCTATGATGCGGTACTTCCCGCCGAAGGGAACAGCAGGCTTGGCTCTTATGTCGCTCGTCAGCATCTCCAGCCTTCGCCCCTCGCCGCCTGCCATTATAATTCCCATTACCTTTTTCATGGTATTCTCTCCCTTTCAGATAGTCAATGTTCTTTACTGAGCCACAAGATGAAGCACCGTGTCGTAGAAGCGTGGCACAACCACTATGCCTGACCTGGTTGTATGGCTGCGCTCCACCAGGCCTCTGAAGATCTCGGCATCTTCCACATCTCTGCCGCCTGCCGCTTTAGCGGATTTGCGTGCAGCCTTTACAGCCTGTTCGACCCTGCCTCCACGGATGATTGTGTTGTCAGGCACTGCGACACATTTGTCGATGATGGTCTTCTCAATGATACAGTTCTTTCCTACACAGACTCCGTCGAATATGATGCTTTCCTTCAATCTGCTTCCCTGCTGCACTGTAGAGCCTGGGAACAGAATGCTCTTTTCGATATGGCATCCGCTTAGTATGCAGCCGTCACTGACTATAGAATGCGAGATATGCTGGGGCGCTGCATCACAGTTCCCGTAGAATCGGGGTGGAGGCATGTTGTCGGTATTCACTGAGTAAAGCGGCCAGTCACTTCTGTAAATATTAAAGAGAGGCTTCTCTTCCAGAAGGTCCATACTGGCCTCGTAGTAGCTTTCGACACTTCCGATATCGCGCCAGTATATCGGCTCCTTTGCAGCTCCTTTTTCTGTGGGAAGCCCTGTGAATTCATACACAAAAGTCTTTATACCTGCTGTTTTCATAAGTGTCGGGATAATGTCTTTGCCGAAATCGTGGGAAGAATGGGGCTCCGAGACCCTGGAGTCCTTTTCAAGTGCATCTATCAGGACTTCCCTGTCGAAGATATAGTTGCCCATCGATACCCACATATGCTCATCATCGCCTGGAATTGGTATCAGCCGCGATGATTTTTCCTCGAAATTGAGGAGCTTCCCATCACTGTCACGCTCGATTACACCGAACCGTCCTGCGGCTTTTCTGATCGGATAGCGGATAGCGCATATGGTAAGATGGGCTCCCTTGTCACGATGAAACTGTACCATCTGGCGGATATCCATCCTGTACACGTGATCGCCTGCAAAGACTGCAACTAACGCTGGATTCTCTATCTTTATCCTGCTCATGTTCTGGTATACGCTGTCTGCAGTGCCTTTCTGCCAGTGGGGAGGCATGGGGCCCAGCACTCTGATGAACTCATCTCTCGATCCAAAGCGATAGCTCCAGTTCTCTTCTATATGCTGCACGAGAGACAGGGATTTATGCTGGATCAGAACAAAGATCTTCTTGATCTCGGAGTTGAAGAAGTTGGACAGGGCGAAGTCAATCAGCCTGTACTTCCCGCCAAAGGGGACTGCTGACTGGGCTCGCACATTGCTTGTGAGCACTTCGAGCTTGTGACCTATCCCTCCGGCAAGTATCATGGCAAGAACGCTTTCTCTCAGTGTACTCATGGCATTATTGTACTTTCTATTGGATTTTGGGGGTAAAATAGCTGTATATGTTCCCCCCCATGAATAAATTGTAGAATCGATGAAATATCTCCTTCTTCCCAGGAAATCCGCATACGGCAGTTATCAACACGAATGACGCAGATTTTGCGCATTACATGAATGAGAAAAAGGGGTAATGTGCACCGGTGTACGTAGTATAACTATCCTGCGAAAATTTTCTGATACAGACAATGGCTTAGGATGACCTGAAATCTTATTCGTGTCATTCGGCTTTATTCGATATTCGTGTTTAAACAGGGGGGTGGAGAGCTGTTGTTTTCAGCAAAGGCAGAATGGTTTTTTCCAGTGCAGGTAAAGCGCTCCCATTCGAATAGATAGGCCAGTAGAATGAATATTATAAGAGTGCTCTGAGCGCTGTTGAAGACAGTATCTGCCATATTGCTCACTGCAAAGCCGAGGAGACTCGCCTTGACCGCCATCAGAAGAGTGCTGTCCGAATTTTCTGTTATGGTGAGATTCTGCAGAGCTTTCCATATATCGCATATGATCCATATGAAAAAAATATATCCCAGTATTCCGAGAGAGACCAGAATCTGCAGGTACAGGTTGTGCGGGTGCGGATCGAACATGCCTGGAACTTTGATGATACCTTTTATATATAGCTGAGCGGCATATGCATTTTCCCTGGAAGTGAAGATTGCATTTGAAAAGCCGATCCCAATGAGAGGGTAATCCTTGAAGATATGTCCTGAGATGATCCACATATTGATCCTGCATTGCATGCTCGTATCTGCAAGAGGATTGCAGAGTGTCAGGAAGCGATGGCGGGAAAACGAAAAGAGGCTTATGAGAAGAGCGAAAGAGACAACAGAAACAAGCATTACTCTGCGGATTGTCCTGTTGTCTGTTTTCCAGAGGAGATAGAGAAGAACAACTCCGAAGCTTATCCACCCACTCCTTGAGTTGCTGAAAGCAAGTCCTGCAAGCATAATGATTAAAAAAAACAGATAAAGCCATTTTTTTCTGTGCTCTCTGAAGAGACAGGCAAGCACAAGTGGAATGCCGATCAGCATGTTCATTGCCACATGGTTGTGATGAAGATAAGGAGTGTCGAAAAAGGAAAAGTGCTGCAGAAACGCGGGTTTCATAATCACTCCTCTTACTATCATAAGTGCCATGGCACCAGAGTAATATGGCCAGAAGCGTGATGACATCTCGGAAAAATTTCTGGAGAGGAGGTATCTGAATATGTAATACGCAAGCAGTGCAGGGAGATAGAGGTCAAAGAAGAGCGATGAGTCTTTGAGGGGATTCCACGTTATTGAGAGCATCGCCAGAGCACCTAGCAGCAGCAGAGGATCACGCCAGAACCTTGAGACGGATATGTCTTTCTGATAAAGCCTGCAGAAAAGATAAAAAAGAAAGAGAGGGAAGAACAACTCCCATGTGCATCCCTGTATGACCATCTTTCTTGCGGAGCCGGCTGGAATCTCAACAGGACCCCAGCCAATGAGGAGCACAGAAAAGAGAAAGAGAGCCTGGAGAAGTCTTTGCAGCGCTCCTCCGGAGCTCTCTTTCCTTTTCATCTTGATTATGGTCAATTAATACTTTTTGATCAGCACTATGCAAGAGAGAGCCAGCATAATCGCCAGTCCGAAGGCAATTCTTCTGGTGCCTTCCCTGCTGCCTGCCGCACCGAACATCCCGTGGGTGGGAGAGCCTGAGGGTGAAGGAGTGACTGTGCTGGTGGGGCTCGTTGTTGGCCCGCCTGAGCCTGTGATATAGAGATACAGCACCTGACCCTGAATAGGTATCACATTTGTCAATGCAGCAAAGTTGTAGGAAGTCTTTGTTGCGGTTATGGCATAAGGACCGCCTGTTGGATTGACCTTGTAAAAGAATGCCTTGCCCTGTTCTGAAGTGGCTGTGGCACCGAAATCAACTTGATTTGAGGTACTGATATATCCTTTTGCGAGGTAGCTGGCTGGAGAGCAGTTCATCTGCACATCTGCAACTGGAGAACCGCTTACAAGGGCCTGTACTTCCAGGTAACAGGACGTGGCATCGTAAGGATAGCCTGAGTTGCCCATATAGGTGTTCCAGTCATAATAGCTGATGCAGTTTGTGTCAAGCTCAGTGTTTTCTGTAAGAGTAAATTTCATTGTGGTAGTTACGTGTTCTGATTTCGTAACTACTATCGTATAATTGCCGAAAGACAGGTTGTAAAATACGTATTGGCCTTCTTCATTAGTTATATATGTTACAGTGACTGATTCGTCTTTTGCTTCACCGGTAAGTGTGCATGTAGCTCCGGCAACAGGTGTTGTATTGTTCACCTCTGTAACTCTGCCCGATACCATGGCAGTCCCGGCCCATCCTGTAGTATTCCCGCCGCCTCTCAGGGCTTCAAGATTACTCGAGCTGGTGCTGCATCCAAATGGCACAAGTGCCACAAACATAGCCAGTATGAGCAACCCCATGAGTCCGATAAAGATATTTTTGTTCCTCATGTTCCCTCCTTCGAATATTTAGAATTCGTCTGTAACGAATTGCCCGCCCTAACTCATCTCCACGCAGTGCGCCAACCGCACATGGGAAGAATTTGAACAAAAAGATTCTTTATCTGTTTAAGAAAGTCCTTCTTTTTTATTGTAAAATATGTTGTTCTGCAGTAAAGACTGCTGTAACAGTAATTTTATGTCTCGGAACTTCTATAGAAACATTGTAACGACCGCGTTTGCCTGTCCCCGTCAAGGGGGGAATGATGGAACACTGGAATGGTGGAATGATGGGGAAAAAAAATGGTGAACCCCTCAAAAAACTATCCTTTATCCATGTTCACTAGATCGGAACCCTGATGCCTGAGATTTCGTGGAAATGTGAAATAAACCCCATTG
>Ga0302251_1000541_pt1 | contig 33425 bp, 34 predicted proteins | sample AAG_RA_Gln_MG_FD_193534 | JGI IMG/M metagenome (GOLD analysis project Ga0302251, IMG submission 193534) | Enriched activated sludge microbial communities from anaerobic digester in WTTP, New Holstein, Wisconsin, United States - AAG_RA_Gln | ecosystem: Engineered > Bioreactor > Anaerobic >... | reverse complement strand
TCCGAGAGGTTCAGTATGAACCTCGAGGACGAGAAGATTTTCATGAGAAAATCTTCGAATTCTTTTTTCTCCGAGAGGTTCAGTATGAACCTCGAGGACGAGAAGATTTTCATGAGAAAATCTTCGAATTCTTTTTTCTCCGAGAGGTTCAGTATGAACCTCGAGGACGAGAAGATTTTCATGAGAAAATCTTCGAATTCTTTTTCTCCGAGTGGTTCATTCGTATAACCCCGGGGTTCCACTCAAATGATAAGCCGGGGGAGGATACGTTTCTTTCAGATTCGTTATGACCACGGGCACACGGATACTTGTCCTCTCATGCCTCTTCATCCTCGCCGCGAGCCTTGTCGGCAATGCGGCCGCCATGAGCATCGGGATCGACTGGAGGCAGTCCCCCTACCTTCCCGAGAGCGTCTTCTCCGGAGTCACGATAACCCCTGACGCATCCACGGCATTTGCCGGGGGAAGCCAAATCCTGGTACGGAACTGGAACGGGAACATGCGCTGGGGAGGCCAGCCCGGGTTCATCACCTCCATGAGCCCTGACGGTGAATGGATTGTAATAAGCAACGGCATCACCGCAACGCTCTACAACCGGTCCGGCCAGGAGATGTGGTCGCGAAGCATGGGCGGGGCAGTCCGCGCTGTGGCAGTAGCCCCAAAAGCTGCGTTCGTCGTCATGGCTGATGAGATGGGCAACTGGATCACCTGGAGCCGGAACGGGGAACTCCTGAACCGGAACAAGACCGAGGTCGCAAAACGATTAGCCATTCCACCTGCCGGTAACCTGATCGTTGCCGCAACGGAGAACGGCCTGCGGTATTACTCCTCCACGCTCACGCCCCTCTGGACTGACGCGCGGGGAGGAAGCCTTGATGAATACATCGTCATATCAGCAGACGGCTCGACTATCCTCTCGTACGGCGGCAGGCGGCTCTCCTCGCATACGAAAGATGGGGATCTCAACTGGCAGGTGGACGTGTCCACTGAGGCCATTAACGATGTTGCCTGCAGCCATGACGGATCGTTCATCGTTGTCGGCAGCCAGGACAACACAGTCCGGGGGCTTGACCGGTACGGGAAGATTCACTGGACCTATAAGACCGTACAGTGGGCGAACGCTGTCGCGACCTCGGCAAACGGGGTCGTTGTTGCCGCGGGCGTGAATGACGGGAGCGTCATCATTCTCGATCATCACGGGAAAGAGCAGACAAAAAAACAGTTCGATCCCCGCATCCAGCCGCGGACGCTGGCCGTAAGCCGCGACGGGACAAAGGTTGTTGTTGCCGACCAGCGCTACCTGTACGGCCTCTCCCTGCATGACGACAGTGCATCCGAAACCCCGGACGAGATGATCTTTATTGCCGCCCCGCTCAACCCGGTCCCAAAGACCACAGAGCCGGCAATGGTGCCCACGACCGTGATACCGGAAGTCACGATGCCCGAAGAGGCACAGCCGATCCCGGTGACAACAAAGGCATCCCCTTCCGGTGCATGGGCACTCCTCCCGGCAGCCGCGGGAGCCCTCTGGCTTGCCGTGCGTGGACGCATCTGAACAGGGAGGTTGCTGGTGAGAGCCCGGAGCCTCAGGTCCGTCGTGAGAAGGAGACGATCCGGTCGACCATCGTGTACTGCTCACCCGAGTAGAAGAGGACCGTCACCACAACCCGTTCAGCACTCCGCGTCCCGGTGACGGTGACTTCGGTCATCCCCTGTGACGGGAGGAGATGGTCGGAATCGGTTGTCCCGTCCGGGTGGAACACTGTCACTTCGATATCTTTTACAACGTTCCGCGACGGGCCGGTAACAGTTACTGTCACATCCCCGGTCACGACGTCTTTGAATACTTCGAAGTGGAGCGTGTACTGGGGGGGCAGGATATCAACCTGCTCCGGTGTCTCAGTGGCTGCGGGAGTTACTGCCGGGACTGATGGGGCAGGAACTGAAGTCTCCGTTACGACGGGCGCGGGGGGAGCAGTTGGTTCAGGAGTGACAACCGGTGTTGCAGTGGCAACCGGCGTTGCCTGCACGGCGGGAACATTCGTCCCTGACGCACCGGGACCGTTCAGCACCGGCAGAAGGGCAACAATCGCGATCGCAATCAGGATGACTGCCGCAATGAGCCCGATAGCCAGGAACTTCTTTTTCGATGAGCCGGGCTTTCGTGGCGCTGTTGCCGTGGCCGAAGCTGGTTTTTTCGGGATGGTCGTTGTAGCACCGGCAGGACGTTTCTCTGGTCTGGAGCCGATTGGTTCCTCTGGTTCAAGGCCGAGCAGGAGTTCATCAACCGGCCCGTCGCGGGATTCCTTCAGGATAGCGGCTGGTCCGGGTTCCTCTGGTACGTGTCCCGGTTCTTCTTCCAGCTCATCTGGCAGTTCTTCTGCCTCTTCTTCCTGCAACGCTTCTTCTGATTCTTCTGCAAATTCGTCTTCCGGTTCCTCCCTGGGATCAGCTTCCTGAACGGGTTCCGGCCCGGGTCCTTCATCCCTGACCGGTTCCGCACCTTCGGCAGCCGGCATTACCGGAGCATTCACTGGCCCGGATTCCTCTGAAACCCCGGGACCGGCCACCGCAACCGGTTCTTCCGTCACGATCAGTCCCCGCGGCAGGGCGGGTTCTTTGGGAACAGGCTGGACACTGGAAAGAGGAGACGGGGCGGCAGATACTTCTTTTTTCACCGGGTCGCCGCAATTCTCGCAGAAACGTGCATTGGGCAGGAGAGGTGTGCCGCAGGAACGGCAGACCGGTGCCTGGGATGGGGTTGAGGGAGGGGAGATCTTCTCACCGCATTTCTCGCAGAAACGGTCGCTGGCATTGACCGGGGAGTTGCAGGCAGGACAGGTGGAGGCGGTTTCAGGCGCCCGTTCTTCGCGCATCATGGGTGGTTCCCTGTAGTAGAATGGTGGGACTCATAGCTGATAAGTGCTGACATTTTTGTGCGGAAAGCGGAAAGAAAAGAGGGGCAGGTATTGTTGTGGGTGACGCTGGTGCACAGGAACCTTGCAGCAGCGCACCCCGCGTTACGGCGGATGCCCTATCCTTCAGCCACGCTCTTGGCCCGCTTAACCCGTTCCTTGGTGGAGAAACCCGTGACCGCGTCAAGGAACTTCCGGAACCGCTTATTGGTGTCGATGATCACGACATCGGTTGCGCCAAGGTCGGATTCGGTATCGATGGTCACCGTCTTGCCGCCGGCCCCGATGATCACGTCCAGCCGCTTCAGGGCGCCAAATGCAATCCGGTAGCCCTTGCCGGTCTTTTCGGGCGCAACGCCAAAACAGTTCTTCAGTTCCGCTATGGCCCTCGTCTCCAGGTCCTTGGTGAGCCCGCGCTTGATGGGATACTCTTGCATAATACTTTTTTAGTACTTGGTCTATGTTAAAGTAATGACGGAAGATGCTCCCGAGCTCGGAGACAGGATCTCAAAAAAACTGGACAGCGTCCACGCGGATCTTGTCACAATCGCCTCCAGAAAAGACCTCAATATCATCTCGCAGCCGCTTCCGGAGAACGGGGCTGTCCTGCTGGGCTTCCCGGGCAGCGGTCTTGTCGGGACCATTGCGCTCCAGTATATGGTCGACCAGCTTGAGTTCGAGCAGGTCGGCTCCATGAACTCGCGCTACTTCCCGCCGCTCGCGATGATGAACAAGGGGCTCATCAACGATCCGGTCCGCATCTATGCCAAGAATACCGGCGACATGAACCTTGCCGCGATCGTTGCCGATATCCCCATCGCTCCCCCGATCTGTTACGAGATCGCAAACGGCATCATGGACTGGCTGGAAACGTTCAAGCCTAAGGAGGTCCTGACCATTGCCGGTATCGTGACAAACGAACCGGAAAAACGGGTCTTCTCGGTTGCAACCTCACCACAGGCCCTTGAACGGATCCAGGACATCACCCTTGTCCTGCCTATCGGGAGTATCTCGGGAATTGCATCCAGCATCCTCACCGAATGCAAGGCGCGGAAAATTCCGGCCATCGGGCTGTTGGGCGAGACCGTCAATGCACCTGACCCGCGGGCATCTGCTTCAACCATCGAGGTACTCAACAAGATGTACAACCTTGCCCTGGAGACCCAGCCGCTGATCGAGCAGGCCGTGGAGATCGAGCAGAGCATGGGCAAACTTGCCGAGGAAGTGCAGCAGTCGGCGGAGACGAGCCCGAAAAAAGACTTGCCGATGTATGGGTGACCTGCCATGAAGTGCGCTGCTTTAACCAGTATCTCCCCCGGCATCATCAAAGAACTGAAGTCGGGGAGACCGCGGACGATCGAGCTCCAGAGCACACACAACATCGTCACGGTTGCTGAGGTCGAGCCCGGCCCTGACACCCACATCTTCATGACCTCGACCGATGTCGAGGACCTCTCCCCGGGCGACGCGGGGATCTGCGTCTTTGTCCTCTCGACAAGCCTCTCCATGAAACGGGTCGTGGAGTTCTCGCAGGGGGGGACAATGTATGAGGAGCGGGAGCGCGTCTCTGCAAGGGTGCAGGTGAAGTTCTGTGCAACATCGGTCATCAAGGGCGTATACCGCGACGGGCTGATGAAGCCCACAAAGGTCGAAGTCCTCAAGTCCTCGTGCTACCATGCGGGGTGACCGGTTCTCCGGCCCCACGATCACTCTTTTTTTCAGCACTTCTCTCTCACACAGACAACCCGGCCCTCCGCTCACTGAAGTGCGGGCGATTAACCGGGGAGATTCAGCAGCACCCGCAGGGATGCAGGTAATTCTTGCCGTTACACGAAGATCTCAAAAGAAAAAGGAGAGGAAAGACAGGTGCCGTTACTTCCTGCGCAGGGCAACCAGCGCAAGGCCGATGCCGCCGACAATGACAAGGGCATCCAGCGGGGATGCGGGCGTTGGAGTGTCACTCGGCCAGGGAGTAGGTGTCGCGCTCGTCTGTTTCCTTGTCACTTTAATGGATGTCGGTATCGTGGTCGGGGTTGAGGTGGGTGTTGCCGTGGTGGCAGTGGTTTTGACTTCGAGGTTTGCCGTATAGGATGCCGTTGTACCGTCCTTTATCGTTACCGCTCTCATCCAGTCGGCATAACCATCTTTTTTCACCATAATTTTGTAGGTTCCGGCATCAAGGTCGTCAAGGGTTATCGGCGTTGTCCCCTTACTTACCCCATCAAGATAAAATGTGGCACCTGAGGGGGATGAGGAGACCTCAATGCTGCCAACGGCATCGGAGGTGACCTTAAATGAAAGCCCACATCTCTGCGTGCCGTAATTGTCCACAACACACACCTGGTAGGTATCCAGGCTTTTTCCGGTCAGGTCTAATGTAGCGTTAACCCGGGTAGCCGATACATAGGTTGGGTTCTTTGCCGAGGAGTTGGTGTAATCCGGGCTATAGAGAAATACTCCTGAAATATGGGAAAGCCCCTCCCCAACAACTGAGATTTTTGCACTCACGTTGTTTGTACGCCCGCTCACGGGGGATACGGATGACAGGGAAATGGCCTCACGCTCAATGAAGATATCGACCAGCTTGTTTGACTCACTGCTGTCTGTTTTGTTCCACACGATAAGACTCCAGGTACCAACTGCCAAATCTGAGGGGAAAGTACAGGCAATCGTTGAAGCAGTATGTGACACTATCGGGATGTCGCTGATGTTTGTTGAATCTTTCATCAGTTTTACACCCACAGAAGAAAGATCGAGTTCTGTCCCCGAAATCGTGACAGTCGTCGGCGTTCCGGTATAGCCATACGTTGGACTGATGGAACTGATTGATGGTCCCGCAGCAACAGGAACCGCAATAAGAAGCAGGACGAGCAGACTAAGTATTATGCTGATGGTCTTCATGGAAAACACCCACTGATAGTATCAGGGTAGATGATAGGAACCCGAATAAGATATATTTTATTAAATTTATTCGGTGAAACACTCCTTGCGGCGTTTTCCGCGTGAGGGTTTAGGGGCCCAGCGTGAAACAGATTAATTATCCACGAGCGCGAAATTACATGGCACAAGGGCCTGTGGCTTAGCCTGGACATAGCGCCGGGCTTCTAACCCGGATGCCGGGGGTTCGAATCCCCCCAGGCCCGTTCACTTTTCGCAGTCAGCACAGCGTAATTGCAGAGCGTCCGCTTTCTGATGAGATCGTGTAAGAACGGTTAGTAGTTACCGTCAAAAAAGGATTTACAGGCTGTCCTCTGTACCGGCGGCCTGTCCGTCCATCGGTTTCTGGAGGATCTGGACATCGGCGATGTTGTGCTGGCGCAGGGCGAGCTTCTTTGCCTTGAAGATGTTCTTGCCTTCCTTGCCGATCGCAATGCCGCGGTCCTCGTCCCGGACTTCCACGGTTGCGGTCTTCTGGTCGTCCTCGCCCTCGAAGAGAATGGAGGTGACCTGGGCGGGCAGGAAGCAGTTCTTTAAAAACTGCTCGGCATTGCTGTTGTATTCCACGACCTCGATCTTCTTGCCCATGACCTCGGAAGCCTTCTTGATCGAGGCACCCTTCTTGCCGATCGCAAGCCCCATGTCGCCGGGGTTGATGACAAAGATAAGCCGGGCATTGCGGTCATCGACCACGCAGTCGCGGCTCCCGGCCCCGGTCAGGCTCTCGAACTGCGAGATCAGGCGCATGCAGTCTTCGGTCAGTTTTACTTCGACCATAGATTGCACCTGAGGTTACGCCCTCTTGAGGGAGAGGATATCTGACTCGCCCGGGCTGATGATGGCGAGGGTGCTGACCATGAACGGCTTACCGCAGGCCTTGCCGAGCGCAACGCTCGATCCCTCGAACGTGTGAATAAAGAGATTTTCGTAGCTGGAAAGTTTCTCTTTGAAGGATGCCGGGCAGTTGCCGGCAACGACGATCATCTGGGCTTTGCCTTCCTTGATGCATTTCTCGGTGTTGTTCTGGCCAAGGATGACGTTTCCTGTCTTGATTGCTCTTCTGAGTGAAGCATTAAAATCCATGTACAATTCCTCGTAGGTTTGTGCAATTAATTCTCGTTCTGCCTGATTGCTATCAGTTTTACATCGCCGGTGCCCAGCTGGATTGGCTGGCCCACGATGACGTTCTCGGTTACGCCGCTCAGTTCATCAACTTCATTTGCGACGGCCGCGTCGAGCAGGTGGTTGACGGTCACTTCGAACGCCGCACGCGAGAGGACGCTCTCCTTCTCGCCGGCGATACCGTGACGGCCGATCTGCTTGACCTCGCCTTCCATGCACATCATGTCCGAGACAAGCATGAGGTGGCGGACATCCACGGCGATACCCTGTTCATTGAGGGTGGATACCGCCTCATGGATGACCGCGTTCCGCGCTGCCTCGATACCGAGTACCTGGGCGATCTCGCTGATATTGTTGGTGCGGGTCCTTGTGGTGTCCACACCAACGACATCAAATACGTCCTTAAGGTTGGATCCTTCAGTATAAAGTATATACTCCCCGGTCTCCTTCCTCACCACAACACGGATGATGTCGTCAATGCCCTGCACGATGACGTTCCTGACGTGCTCGGCAAGCTGGAAGAGGTTCTGGTAACTCTCCTTGTCCTTGGGCATGAAGATGATGGTCGCGGTCGCCTCATCGATCTCGTGCTCGAAGTCGCGGTAATGCCGCCGGTCGCGGATCTTCTTGGGGGCGACCTCCATAATCTCGGAGGGCGCGATCTTGCGCTTGTCGCAGACCTTGGTGTTTAAGTGGACGACAACCTGCATGTTCTCCATGTCGGTCGTGATGTCGCCGAACTCGTGGAGCGGGGCTGCCTCAATCTGCCAGCTGACTTCACGGGCCTTGTCACGGTCATTTCCGTAATCAGGCTCAAGGAACACCGTCATCGTGGGCGTGCTGGGCTCCTTCCTCGCGTCCATGATCTCGATGAGACGCGGGAGACCGAGCGTAACGTTGATCTCGGCCACACCGGCGTAGTGGAAGGTACGCATGGTCATCTGCGTGCCCGGCTCTCCGATGGACTGGGCTGCGATGATACCGACTGCCTCGCAGGCCTCGATCCGGGTGCTCTGGTACTCGTTTAAGACCCGTTCAAGGATCTGCTTGAACTGGGTGTCGGTGATCTCCTTGCCGTCAAGGTACTTGCGGAGCTGCTCTTTTGTTTTGGGGGGGAGGGCTGCGGCCTCGATCTTCTTGTCGTATTTTGCATCGAGTGCCATAATTATACCTCCTCCTTGAGGATACTCTCAACAATACCCTTGACATCCACCGGGTCGCCGAACGCACTCTTGGTCGGGTCGGTGCCGTCCTCGCCGTACTCGAACTGGATGATCTTGCCACCCGTTGAACGCACGGTGCCGTCGTACGCCACCTTGAGGTCCTGCAGCGCATTGATCATCCGACGCTGGAGGTACCCGCTCTGCGAGGTACGGACCGCAGTATCGACAAGACCTTCACGGCCACCGATTGCGTGGAAGAAGAACTCGGTCGGATTGAGGCCGCCCTTGTAGCTGTGCTGGATGAACCCGTGGGCATCCGAACCGCGGTCGCCCTTCTTGAAGTGCGGCAGGGTGCGGTCGTCGTAACCACGGACGATACGCTCACCACGGACCGACTGCTGGCCGATACAACCGGCCATCTGGGTCAGGTTCAGCATGGAACCACGGGCACCGGAGACTGCCATCACGACAGCGCTGTTGCCAAGACCCAGGTGGCGGCCGGCGATCTGCCCGGTCTGGTCACGGGCCTTGCCCAGCACCTGCATGATCTGCATCTCGAGGGTTTCCTCGACGGTACGACCGGGCATGGGTTCAAGCTGGCCGTCCTCGTAGATCCGGATACGGCGCTCGACATCGAGAGCTGCATTCTTCAGGACATCGTCGATCTGGCCATATTCGGTCTTGCTCAGGTCTTCGTCATCAATACCGAACGAGAATCCGTCCAGCATGATGCCGCGGATCGAGAGCTTGGTGAAGTCGTCGATGAACTTCGTTGCCCGCTTCATGCCCTGCTGGCGGATGATGCGGTTGACCACCTGGCCATCGAATGCACCGATGGCCTTCTTGTCGATGGTCCCCGACTCGAGTTTCCCGTCGATGATGCGGACATACGCATCGCGTTCGCACATCTCCTTCTTGCAGGTGTCACAGTTCTGGCAGGAACTTGCATGGAAGACCATGTTGAGGTTGTCGGGGAGAATGACGGAGAAGACCTGCTTGTTGCTCCAGTACTCAACGCCGTCCTCAACCTTACCGGGCTCGGGCATGCGCTCAACACCGGTATACCGGAGGAGATAGAGCGCCTGTTCTTTGGTGAACCAGCGCAGGTCATGCGTGAGCATGAAGATACCCGAGACGTGGTCGTGGATGCCGCCGATGATGGGGCCGCCGAAGCGCGGGGAGAGGATGTTCTCCTGCACGGAGATGAGGATGGATGCCTCGGCCCGGGCCTCCTCGGTCTGGGGCACGTGCATGTTCATTTCATCGCCATCGAAATCGGCGTTGTACGGCGGGCAGACTGCCGGGTTGAGCCGGAAGGTCCGGCCTTCCATCACCTTGACGCGGTGGGCCATGATACTCATCCGGTGCAGCGAGGGCTGCCGGTTGAAGAGCACGACATCGCCGTCGCGGAGCTGGCGTTCGACCGTGTAGCCGGGCTCGATCATGTCCGCAACGGTGTCGAGGTTGTCGGCACCAAGGCGGAGACGGCGGTTGTCCGGGCGGATAACATAATTCGCGCCGCAGGGGGCGTTGACATCCGGGCGGGTCGGGCCGTTCCGGACAATCTGGCGGAGCTCCTCGATGTTATAGGTGGTGACGCGGACCGGTACGGTCATTTCGTTTGCCACTGCGCGGGGCACACCAACCTGCGCTACCGAGAGGTTCGGGTCAGGGGAGATAACGGTACGGCTCGAGAAGTTCACACGCTTACCCGAGAGCGAACCACGGAACCGTCCATCCTTGCCTTTCAGGCGCTGCGAGAGAGTCTTTAAGGGCCGGCCGCTGCGGTGGCGGGCCGGGGGACAGCCGGCAACTTCGTTGTCGAGGTAGGTGGTCACGTGGTACTGCAGGAGTTCCCAGAGATCCTCGATGATCAGCTGGGGCGCGCCTGCATCCTGGTTCTCCTTGAACCGCTGGTTGATACGGATGATGTCCACGAGCTTGTGGGTAAGGTCGTCTTCCGAACGCTGGCCATTCTCAAGAATGATAGAGGGGCGCATCGTGACGGGGGGAACCGGGAGCACGGTGAGGATGGTCCACTCGGGGCGGGCGACATCCGGGTTGATACCGAGCGGGATTAAGTCCTCGTTCGGGATCTTCTCGAGACGCGCGCGGATGTCGGCGGGGGTGAGCTTGTGCTCGACCTTCTTGCCGTCCTCGACCATGAGCTCGGAGAAGGTTGTCGGCTTCTCGAAGTTGATCTTGAGCTGCTGTTCGCCACAGTGGGGGCAGACGCGCTCCTTCTTGACGTCCTTCTCTGAGAGGAGGTCCCCGGTCTGGTCGTCTTCTGTACCAACGACCTTCTCTACTTCCTCGGGGGAAAGAAGCACGCGGCCGCAGGCACGGCAGGTGACACGCAGGAGTTTACGGATGAGCCTCGTGTACCCGACATGGATAACGGGCTTTGCAAGCTCGATGTGGCCGAAGTGGCCGGGGCATTCGCTTGCCTTCTGGTCGCAGGTTTTGCACCGGAGGCCCGGGTCGATGACGCCGAGATTCAGATCCATAAGCCCCTGGGGGTAGGGGAACCCGTCGTCATCGTAGGTGTCGGCCCAGATGATCTTGCGGACGCTCATCTCGCGGATCTCCTTGGGGGAGAGGAGGCCGAACTCGATCTGGCCGATTCGTTTTGGGGATGGCATGTTACACCACGTCCTGTAACTTCAGTCTGGGTGCTATACCCATGCTCTTCATCTCGTCAAGCAGGAGCTTGAACGCGTAACTCATCTCGACCGAGTAGATATCGGTCTCGTTGCCGCAGGCAAGGCAGCGGGTCATGTTGCGCTTGCGGTCGAGCATTGCTACCATGCCGCAGTGTGCGCAGACATATTCCTGCACCTTGTCGGACTCATCAAGGAGACGTTCCTTTAACGCCATGGCGGCGCCGTGGCCGATCATGACATCGCGCTCCATCTCACCGAACCGGAGACCTCCTTCACGGGCACGGCCTTCGGTCGGCTGGCGGGTTAAGACCTGCACCGGGCCGCGGGACCGTGCGTGCATCTTCGACGATACCATGTGGTAGAGTTTCTGGTAGTAGATGACGCCAATGTAGATATCGGCCTTGAAGACCTTGCCGGTGATGCCGTCGTACATGACTTCGCGGCCATTGTGGGAGAAGCCGAGGTTCTTTAACGATGCGCGGAGGTCAGCCTCACTCTCGCCGCCGAACGCGGTTGCATTGATGCGCCGGCCTTCGAGCGACCCGACCTTGCCGCCGATCATCTCGAGCATGTGCCCGATGGTCATACGGCTCGGGATGGCGTGCGGGTTGATGACAAGATCGGGGGAGAGGCCGCTCTCGGTGAAGGGCATGTTCTCCTGGGGGGTGATCAGGCCGACAACGCCCTTCTGCCCGTGGCGGGATGCGAACTTGTCGCCGACTTCCGGCACACGGAGGTCGCGGGTGCGCACCTTAACCAGGCGGGAACTGTTCTCTCCCTCGGTGATGATGACCGTGTCGACAATACCGTGCTCGTTGGAGCGCATTGTGACTGAAGTGTCGCGGCGCTTCTCGACCGCGATCAGTTCGCCGGAGGGTTCTTCAAGGAACCGGGGCGGGGAGGTCTTCCCGATCAGGACGTCCTTCTCCATGACAACGGTCTCGGGGTTGATGACACCGTCTTCGTCAAGGTTCTTATAGGACTCGGCACCGTGGGCACCGGCAACGTCCTCCTCAGGGACCTCGATGCGGTCGATCTGGCCGCCGGGGTACCGGCGCTCTTCGCCTTCGTAGGTCCTGAAGAAGTGGGACCGGCCAAGACCGCGCTCGATCGAAGCCTTGTTGAAGATGAGCGCATCTTCAATGTTGTATCCTTCGTAACTGAGGATGGCGACAACGAAGTTCTGCCCGGCCGGGCGGTCGTCAGAGCCGATCAGTTCTGAGGTCTGGGTGTGGGTAAGGGGCTTCTGGCAGTAGTGGAGCAGGTGGCCGCGGGTGTCCGGGCGAAGCTTCATGTTTGCGGCACCGAAGCCGAGCGCCTGCTTGACCATCCCTGCGCCCATCGTGACACGGGGACTGGCGTTGTGCTCCGGGAACGGGACATGGGCTGCACCGATACCGAGGATCAGGGAGGGGTCGATCTCCAGGTGGGTGTGCTCGGGCGTCGCGTTCTCGGGATTCATCGCGATGTAAAGGTCTTCTTCCTCTTCCGCGTCAATAAACTCGATCATCCCATGCTGGACGAAGAAACTGATATCGATCTCCTTTTTTGCAAGGCGGGCAAGGTCGTCTTCGGTGATGAGCGGTTCTCCGTTCTTTAAGACAATCAGCGGACGGCGGGCGCGGCCGCGGTCGGTCAGGATCACAACATCGCCATTGTACTCCTTGTGGGAGACATTGACTTCTGCCGAGAGCGCTCCCTGCCGGCGCATGTTCCGGATATTGGCGACAAGCGCCTTCGGGTCGTCGACAAGGCCGATGAGGGCACCGTCAGCGAATACGCGTGACTTCTTCACTGGACCTCACCCCGGATGTGCTCGACGCCAAGGTTATGCAGGATGCGCATGATCTCTTCCTCGTCGTCAACACCCTTGCTGATCTCCACCATCTGGGCGAAGTTTTTCACCAGACCGCAATTGGGTCCTTCAGGGGTCTCGCTCGGGCAGATCCGGCCCCACTGGGTCGGGTGCAGGTCACGGGCTTCGAAATGGGGCTGTGACCGGGAAAGCGGAGAGATGACGCGGCGGAGGTGCGAGAGCACGGCCATGTGGTCCACGCGGTCGAGGAGCTGGGAGACACCTGTCCTCCCGCCCACCCAGTTGCCGGTGGCAAGCGGGTGGAGGAGGCGCTCGGTCAGCACATCGGCGCGCACTGCGGTTGCGATCGACAGGTCGCGGTGGCGCATGCTGGCGCGCTCGAGCTGGTACTTGATATCACGGGTAAGCCGGTTGAGGGAGATACGGAAGAGGTCCTCCATCAGGTCACCGGCAAGTTTCAGCCGCTTGTTCGAGTAGTGATCCTTGTCATCGATCCTGCGCTTGTTCAGGACCAGGTCGAAACAGGCCTCTGCCATGCGGCCGAGGAAGTGTGCCTTTGCAAGACGGACCGAGAGGACCGCCTCCAGGTAGCCCTCGTCACCCTCTTTTAAGTGTGCCGGCATAGCGTAGTTGAGGTGCGGCAGGAGGTAGTTGTCCAGGACGAACTCGGCGCGCTTCCTCTGGTAGTCCTTGGTCTGGTTCGGCGCAAGCTTCTTGCCCACGTACATGACGCCGCCATCAACGGAGTCGCACTCGCTCTCTTCGAGGTTCTGCATCATGAAGGTCAGGATGTCCTCGTCGCTTGAGACCGCATTCACGACTTCCTGATCGTTTGTCATGCCCAGCGCCCGCATCAGGTCCACGAACTTTAAGTGGCCGGCAACGGACGGGAAGGAGACCTCGAGGAGGTTCTTCTTGTTCCGCTCGACAACCACCAGTGCGCGGTACCCGCGGAACTGGGAGAATACCTTGGCCACGTAGATACGCTCATTGTAGCGCTCGGTGAACTCGGTCATGATCTTGTTGGACGCAAGGTCCTCTAAGGTCATGAGCACACGCTCAGTCCCGTTCACAATGAAATAGCCGCCGGCATCGAATGCATCCTCGCCATGGGAGACGCGCTGCGCGTCATCCATGCCATAAAGGTTGCAGGCAAGCGACCCGACCATGATCGGGAGCTGCCCGATGGTCGTGACGATGGGCTCCTGCCGGTCATCGCCGTGCACGAGCGTCAGGCCCAGCTGGATAGGGGCTGCGTACGTCAGGTTCCGGAGACGGGCCTCGCTCGGGTAGAGTTCCCCCTGCGAACCGTCTGCCTCGCGGACGAGCGGCTTTTTCACCTCGATCGATCCGAGCTCAACCCAGACCGGGTCATTGTTCCTGCCCCGGTTCTCGATGTCGGTCTCGATGATCCGCTGCTCGTTTACCACTTTCTGGAGATTGTGTTTAAGGAAATAGTTGAAGGAGTCAAGCTGGTGGCGCGCAACATGCTCCCGTGAAAAATATGCCCTCGATAAAATACTTCTGTCAATCAGACTGACCAACCCCAAAGATCACTTTTTCGGTTTCCTGATCACGAGCCGGTATGCCTCGGCCCTGCCGGCCGTGTGGCTCGTCCGGATGATCCGTATCACATCATCAGCTTCGGCGCCGATCGTTTTGACTGCAGGATCGTCATGATAAATTTTCGGTAATTGTTCGGTTGTAATGTTGTAGCGGGTGAGGAGTTCTGAAACCTCATCCTCGCTCATGATTTGATGATCCGGCACCATCACGTGCTCTAACACATTCAGTTTGGTGCTCAATGAAAAACCCCCTCACAGATGAACAAATTTCCTCTCAGATGCATCACCGCAAAAATCCCACGATTGCTCGTGGCAACGGGCCCGGAGGGATTTGAACCCCCGACCACCTGGTTAAAAGCCAGGCGCTCTACCTAACTGAGCTACGAACCCATGGATACTGTTCAGTCCAAGATGTACAGCATTATAACAATGCCAAAAAACTATTTAAATATTCTCCCTGTACTCATATACCTGCTGTTGGGAGCCAGGGCCGGGTTCCGAATGATACCGGTGCATCAGGCCGCCGGGGAATTGGGGATCTTCCCACTCAGTTCTTTCAGCCGGACCTCGTCGGCCTGGATCTTTTCTTCAAGGTTTTTGATGGCGGCGAGATCTTCGGCCGGTGCCTCTCGCCCGACATTGCTCATGTCACATGCTTTTTTGAGCACGCAGAGCAGGTTCCTGTCCACCTCAATGCTTTTCCGGAGCGCAGCATATTCATCGATGATCCCGCTCTCCACACCAGCCGCTTCTGCACCCTGTTTCTCCGCTTTCACATCACTCCTCCGGGTGAAGATCTGCTGAATTGCATCCAGGAGCTGTGCCGGGTTTACCGGTTTTGAGACAAAATCTTCGATGTTGATGGCATGCTGCTGTGCCTCTTCGGGAGTGATCTTCTTTGCTGAGAACATCAGCACGGGGATCTCCCTCGTCTCGGGGGAGGCCTTGAGGCGGTCGAGCGTCTCCCAGCCGTCCATCGGCTCCATCATGATATCGAGGAGAATGAGGTCCGGTTTTGTCGTAGCCAGGAGCGCAAGGGCTTCATCGCCGCCGTGAGTGGCTATCGGGTTGAATCCTTTTCGTTTGAGGAGTGCAACGAGTCCGTCCACGATATAGGGACTGTCATCAACAATCAGGATTGTATCGTTCATAGCCTAGTCTCCCCGCAGCCATCGCGGGCATGCAGCAGAAGGGTATGAAGAACGGCGATTCTCCTCCTGCACCCCGTGTGCCGGGTAGTATGTGCCCCCATAATATTTCAAAGGAACCGGCTCTCCGGTACACTTCACTTCGGTTGAGGAGAGCCGGACAGTTCTCCCTTGATCTGCTGGAGACGGGACTCCTGGAACTTGATGTTCATTTCCATGCTTTTTATCGCACGGGAGATCTCATCGCTGACCCGCGCCTTGGAGTCATTGAAGTTGTAAGTGGTCTCGAGGATCTTCATGAGGCGTTTGTTGACATCAATGCTTTTTGAGAGACGGGCATACTCGGAGATGATCTCGGTGTCGAATCCCGACTGGCGCGCCATGTCCATGTCGGACTTGATGGCCTGCCTCCGGGAGAGGACATGCTCGATCGCATCATACAGCTCGCGATGGGTGATGGGTTTTAAGACATAATCTTCGATATATATCCCGTATTCCTGCGCTTCGGTCGGGGTGAGCTGCTTTGCGGTGAGCATCAGGACCGGGATATCCTTTGTTGCCGGGTTCTCCTTGATCCGTTCGAGGGTCTGCCATCCGTCGACGGGTTCCATCATGATATCCAGCAGGATGAGATCGGGGGTAACGGTTTTTAAAATCTCGATGCACTCCTCACCCCCATATGCGGCAACGGTCCGGTACCCGCCCCGTTCCAGCATGGTGACAAAGACATCGACAATAAACGGGCTGTCATCTACAACAAGGATCGTGAACATTACATAGCCTCCCCAATCTTCTTTGCTACCGGGAGCAGCGCAGCATGGACCGCATCCGGATTCGCTGAACCGGTAAGGATGACCGCAATAAGGAAATTCTCCCCGGCACCCATGACAACAATCGTGGTATCCGCAGCGCGAATGGTGATGGATTCCATGGATTTCATCTTTATGATACTCCCGACGGACTCAGCAGATGCAAGGATCGTTGCGGAGAGGGCGCCAAACCAGGGTTCGTTCAGGTCGCGATCAAAATGCTTTCCGGCAATGATCCCGTCACGGGAGACAAGGGCACATGCTGCGACCCCGTTTATGGACCGAATCGTTTCAATAAAGGCAGAGATCTTCTCTTTCAACATGCTGCTGCTCCTGCTGCTGCATAACCCTGTGTAATTGATAATACCCGATAGAACCATAAATACATATTCTTTTTTCTGGTTCTATGATAACGCAGATTTGGGAAAAATAACAGGGATATCGGGGTATGCAGGCAATCGCGGATTTCTTTTCCGTGTTTTTGTACTTTTCGGAATGCTTTGACGAAAGCCGCTTTGAAAAAACAGCAAATCCATAGGGATAAATAGCTTTTTTGCCAACCGAACAGAATAGTGCTCTAATGATCCGGGCCTACACCATCACTTCCGGGAAAGGGGGCGTCGGGAAGACCACACTCACGGTCAACCTTGGCATATCGCTTGCCCAGCTGGAACGGGAGACCTATATCCTTGATGCGGATATCGGCATGGCAAACATGGCCCTGATCCTGGGGATGGACGATGTCCCTGTCACGCTCCACGAGGTTCTTGCCGGGAAGGCAGACATCGAGGACGCAATATACGAGGGCCCTGCCGGTGTGAAAGTTGTGCCGAGCGGGATCTCCCTGCAGGGATTCCAGCAGGCAGACCCGGACAAGCTGCGGGACGTGATGCACAAGCTTGTCGACCGGTGCGAATTCCTTCTTATCGACGCGCCAAGCGGGATCTCCAAGGAAGGCGTTGTCCCGCTCTCGGTCGCCGACCAGGTAATCCTTGTGGTCAACCCGGAACTTGCGTCGATGGCCGATGCCCTGAAGACCAAGATCCTCTGCGAGGTCATGGGAGGACAGGTATATGGTGCAATCCTCAACCGTGCCGGGGAGGAACACACCGAGATCCGCTCCCATAGCGTGGAGGATGTGCTGGGCGTCCGGGTCATTGACGTGGTACCCGAGGACGCAAGCGTGCGGAGGGCTGCGGCGTACAAATCTCCCTGCGTCCTGAAGTATCCGACAGCACCCGCCACCAAAGCGTTCAAGCGGATCGCTGCCCAGATGTCAGGTGTGGACTATGATGAATCGATTGCCGATGACCGTCGCGAGGAGAGCTTTGTAGACCGCCTTGCACGGGCGGTATTCCGGTAACGGGGGCAGGCTATGACATACGAAGGATACATGCTGGTGCTGTTTGGCGCGGTCATCGTGATCCAACAGCTGATCATCTACCTCATGTACGTCAGGATCCGCCAGCTCCTCCACGAAGTCGATACCATTGCCGGCAGGATGAAACTCACCGATACGGAGCTGGAGAACCTCATCTGCCGGGTCGAGGAGTTCAAGAAGAGCAGGATCTGACCCCCCGCACATATCTCTTCTCCCGCACCTGCGAACGATAACATAGATAAGTGATATCATCCAACAGTATGAGAGCGGGGCCATAGGGTAGCCTGGCCATCCTAGGAGACTGGGGGTCTTCTGACCTGAGTTCAAATCTCAGTGGCCCCATTTTCGCGTTGTTTTTCTGGTGTTCCCCGCATGAAGATTACCGATACCTGCACTGACTGCCTCCTCTCCCGCGTCAGCATGGAGTGTTCTCTCTGCGGAGCGGACATGCCCTTAACCGAAGAGACTGTCAGAGCCTGCCGTCAGGTCATGGAGGAACTAAAAGATCAGCCCCTCTCCCACCCGCAGATCGCAAGCCGGATCCACCGCAGGGCGTACGAACTCCTCGGGAACCGCGATCCGTTCGATGAACTCAAGCGCTCCGGCAACCTGCAGGCAATGGACGTCTGCCGGAAGGTGCGGGGAAGCCTGCACACGTTCCGCGACCATGTCCACGCGGCAGTCATCGCGAATATCTTCGATTATGCAGTCAAGGGTCATGAGGTCACCGATGACTTTTATTCATTCTTCAAAACCGAGATCCAGAAACAGCTTTACATTGACGACACGGAGAAGATCCTCCCACTCTGCCGGCGGGTTGTGTATCTTTCCGACAACTGCGGCGAGATCGTCTTCGACAAGCTGTTGATCCGGTATCTCAAATCACAGGGCGCACACATCACCCTCGCGGTCAAGGAAACGCCCATCCTGAATGATGCAACGCTCGAAGATGCCCAGGCTCTCGGGCTCGATTTGATGGTCGACCATCTCACCTCATCGGGTGGCGGCGACCGGGCAGAGATCGGGTTCAACCGGGACCTCATACCCGACGACCTGAAGGAGGCCATCGATTCCTGCACGATCATCATCGCCAAGGGGATGGCAAACTTTGAGTCCATATCGGAGATGAACGATCTTCCCCCTGTAGCCTACCTCCTTGCCGCAAAATGCGGCCCGGTGGCCGCCGAGCTGGGTGTTCCGGTTGGCGTGAAAGTGGCAAAGCTGCGGATGTGAAAAACGCCCCATTTCTTCACCGGGTATCTGCGCTTTCACACGGCAGAAGGGCAGAAATTCTCTTTTCAACCACAAATTTTAATAATTGACCGAGGATAGCAGCCCATACTTTAAATCCGCCGGCAACGGAACAGTAACCATGGTACTTCTGGAAGGAATTGCCCTTGGCTGGCTCCTGATCGTGATCGGGGCAGTCCTCCTCCTCGTGGAGGTCCACAGCCCCGGGTTCTTTGCCACCGTGCCGGCAACGGTCATGATCATCTTCGGGATCCTGCTGCTGCTTGGCATGGATATCTTCAACAACGGGTGGGGTATCGTGATCGGCGTCGTCGTCGCGATCGCTGCCGCAGCATTCACGGTCTGGATGTACGGCCGGGTCACCACGGACGAGAGCCCGACGACCATCAGCAGGGACTCCCTTGTTGGAAAGGAAGGGCGTGTTGCAAAGGACGTGGACCCCCACACACTTTCCGGAAAAGTATTGATCGGGACCACCGAATGGAGCGCACGCTCGAACGGCCCGGTCATCCCGAAAGGAAAAACCGTAAAAGTCGTGGACTCCGAAGGGGTCCATATCATCGTCGAAGAAACAGCATAAAGAGGTAACAAAGCATGGCGTTTATCGAAACACTGATTGTCATATTCTTAATCCTCGTCATCATCGCGATCTTCGCGAGAGGTGTCGTTATCGTTCAGCCGTATGAACAGGGCCTCCAGATCCGGCTCGGGCAGTATATCGGACGAATGAACCCCGGCTTCCGCTGGATCGTGCCATTCGTATCGGAGGTCCACAAGCTCGACCTCCGTACCCAGGTCATGGATGTCCCGAGCCAGGAAGTGATCACCAAGGATAACTCCCCGACAAATGTCGATGCCATTGTCTACATACGGGTGATCGATCCCGAGAAGGCGTTCTTCGAGGTCTCGAACTACCGGATTGCTACCATTGCCCTTGCCCAGACCAGCCTCCGTGGTATCATCGGCGACATGGAACTCGATGAAGTCCTTTACAACCGGGATGTCATCAATACCAAGCTCCGCGACATCCTCGACCGCGAGACCGACCAGTGGGGTGTCAAGGTCGAGCGCGTTGAGATCAAGGAAGTCGATCCGGTCGAGCAGGTCAAGAACGCGATGACCGAGCAGACAGCCGCAGAACGGGCGAGGCGTGCAGCCATCCTCCGTGCTGACGGGGAGAAGCGCTCCGCAATCCTCAAGGCAGAAGGTCTTCGCCAGAGTATGATCCTTGAAGCGGAAGGAGAACGGCAGAGCAAGGTGCTCCGGGCAGAAGGAGAACGGCTCAGCAGGATCCTGCAGTCACAGGGTGAGGCACAGGGCCTGCGCATCCTCTCGGTGGGAGCCGCACCTCTTGACCGGAAGGCGATAACCGTCCTCTCATTGAACGCACTCAAAACCATGTCCAACGGACAGGCCACCAAGATCATCTTCCCCTTCGAGGTCTCCGAGCTGATCCGCCAGGGTGCAAAGTTCCTTGGTGCAAAGGATGAAACCGCTGACGAGATATCCGGCCGGCCGGTCATGGATGACACTATCCTCGGGGATATCCCGAAACGGGAAGCGGTTGATGCAATCCTCAAGGAGATCCAGGATGCAGTCCCGAAGGTCACCGAGGACGAACTCAAGGACACGAGCAAGCGGAAAGTCCCGCCGACGGAATAAAAGAGAAGATAAGAACACGACATAAGAATGTCGTGAACTATCTTTTTTGTTTTTTTAATCAACGTTTCAGCAACAGAATTGCGGGAACTGTCTGGACACGTCAGAAAAAGAATAGTGAATGGTTGCGGAGTTACGGCCCGCCCGGTATCGTACAGATCCCGCCCTTGCAGGTCAGTCCCGATGCACAGTCGGTGCTTCCGCTGCACGAGGCTCCCGGGGCACCGGTATTCCCGGGACCAGCGGCGCCCGAGGTGGATGCGCCCCCGTTCGTGCCAGGCGCTGTGGAAGAGGGGGAACTCCCTGCCGACTTCGGATCAACGCAGTACCCTCCGCTGCACGTGAGCCCGCCCTTGCAATCGGAGCTCCGGGTGCAGTCTTTATTGAAGGTTTTTTCAGCGCCCCAGGTATCGCAGTTCTCGCAGGGTTTGCACGCATGATATTTCCAAACGGTTCCCGGATCGTCCTTAAGCTGGGATTCTGCGGAATAGACCTTCCCCTGCCCGATGGCGATATACCCGACACCGATCTGGACATCCCAGTAATCCTGGGTATTGTCCGAATCATGCCAGATAACCTCGTACATTTTCCCGTTGCCGGAACGGGTCAGCTGCTTATCATCGAGACTGATGAAGGATTTTTTGATCTTCGAGGCGAAAAAGGCCTTTGCATCGGATTCGCTTATCGTCAGATCCGGCAGGGCATCGATCATTGCCGCCTGCGACGTTCCGGAAACATTGGTATAGAAAACCGCAAGCTGGTACTTTGAGAAATCCACAGAATCAGCGGACTGTTCGCCCAGGTTTCCACCCTGACCTTTGGGAATTTCCTCCCAGTATCCGATGATATAATAATCAAGACCGGGAGTACGGGGTGGTTCGCCTGTGCCCGACCACCCGGTTGCCTGTGCATCGATGGCAGTACCAAAGGCCGTTGAAATATCGTAATAATATCCCGGGTATGGATTACCCGCAGGAAGAATCTTGGTCTGCCAGTTGGGAGCACGCAGCGACTCCGGCGGAGAGACAAGGATCCTGTTCACCTGATCACTGAATTTCTGTTTGATTGCCGGAGTATCGCACGGAGTGCCGGTGCTGAAATCTCCTTTGCCTGCGGATTGGGCTGCCGGTGCACCGCCCATAGCCCCGCCGCAGGTTGCCGGATTAACGCTGCAGAACTGGTCGCATTCAGTCGTGTGCTGCTGGCAGTACGCGGCACAGCTTGCCGCCGAATCGCAGCCGCCCGGACCTTTTGCCGTACCTGCAGCCCCGCCTGTGCCGGGTTGTGAACAACCCGCAATCATACAGGTTGCCACAACAAGGAACACAAGGACAATCCACGGTAAAGAGAAAACACCCCGGTTTTTATCCATAGAAAGGATGGTGCACCCTGCTGTGATAAAAAAATTATGAAGGATGCGGGGGGCGTGATGTTCCTTCACATATGAAGAATTTTTGGCAACAGGAAGATCGCGAGGATCACGACCAGCATGGCATAACTGACCGCTGCAACCACGTGCCCGGAATACTTCAGCAGTCCTTTTTTGTCGAGAATCCGGTCAACGCCCTCCTTCATGATATACCCGCCGTCGAGCGGCACCAGCGGGAGGGCATTGAAGGTCCCGACAACCAGGTTCCACCATCCACACCAGAAGAGGAGCTGGATGGCGAGCCAGAAATGGGGGAAGGGCGTGTTCCACATCACCGAGCCGGCGCTGTCGTTCATGAGGATCATGAACGAGCCGTACGTGGCAGGGTCGAGGATCACCCAGATGGGGATGGCAAGGAGAACAAGGAATCCAATCGGGGAGAGCAGGTTGTCAAAGATCCGTTTCAGCTGTCCGGCATCGTAATACGCCACGCCCATGAAGCCGCTGGTCTTGTTGCTGAGCCCGGCCGGCCATGCGGAAAGGGTCAGCGAATAAGGAGCTGCTACCCCGTCCTTCTCAACAAGCAACGTTGCCGTATCCCCAGGCCGGGTAGAGTCGAGGACCGATGAAACATCGTCCCGTGTGGATATTTTCATGCCGTTCACCTCCTTGATCACCGAATTCGCCGGAACACCTGCGAGAGAGGCCGGGGTATCGGGATAGATACCGCTGATAAGCGGCGTCGAGAGCGGGACTGCAAACCCGAGCAGGATCACGAGGAGAGAGAAACACGCGATACCAAGGACGATATTGTTGGTGATGCCGGCACCGAACATCCGCATCTTCGCGAGACCTTTTGTCTTCTCCTGGTCCTCCTCGTCCGGCTCCACAAAGGCGCCAATGGGAACAACCGGAATGAGAATCCCCATGGATTTCACGCGGATCCCCTCGATGCGGCAGAGGATGGCGTGGCCGAACTCGTGGACCACCATCGTGACAATGAGGCCGAGGAGGACAGCGATGGTCAGGGGAATAAACTCATTGACCCCGGGAATAGCAAGGACGTTTCTGAGCTCATTGACCGCTGTCGGCTCGGGCTGGTGGACGATCGTTGTCTGGAGCGAGAGGACGAGCATAACGGTCATCAGCACCGAAACCACGATGACCATCACAACCCCGATTGTGCCGTAGAACCGGAAGAACCGGCTATAGCGGGTGAACCAGTCAAAGAACCCAACCCGGTCCGTCTTGATCGCCAGGATCGGCCCGTAAAAGACAATGTGGTCTTCCCAGAGCCGGAATGTCTTGATGTAATACGCGATCATCGCGTATACTGCGATAATAACGCCAACGATCAACAGCCAGTCCATTATCATATATGGCAGTTCCGGAAAGATAAAGGGCTTCTGCTGATACCAACAGGCCATCAGACCCGAAATAGGAGAGGAGCCGAAGGCTCTTCGAGTTGCCGAGGGTTGAAAACCCGAGGCAGGAGAAGAATTGCGGAGCAATTCTTCGACTTGCTGAAGGCCATCAGACCTGAAGCTTTATTGTTACACCCATAATAATTCTTGATAACCCAAAAATGGAGAGCAGGCTACAGATCTTCGAACTGTTGAGGGTCATCAGACCCGATCTTTAACGATCAGTTTCAGCCGAAATCCATCAGACTCTTCTGCGATCTCCGGGCAAGGATCGCACCAACAGTCTTCCAGCTCTTACGGGCAATAGGGGGCGGCGTCCGGTGCTCATCAATCCAGTCATTGAGGAACCGGATCGTGACCGGATCAGAGGGGTACCCGCTCCCCAGGTCACCGTATTTCTTCGAGAGTGTGGCAATTGCCCGGTCCCTTGTCACCTTGGCGATGATGCTCGCTGCGGAGACCACGGGGAACTTCTCATCGGCATGGTGCTCTGAGACAATCTCGCAATGGTTGTCCAGGTGGCTTTTCACCATCTCTGCGTACCGGAAAATGTTGACATCGCAGGCATCGACATAGGCACAGTGAGGGGAGAGCTTCGTGATGACCTGGGCATGGGCCCGGGCAACCGCGGCGTTCATGGTCATCTCGGTACGGATCGCATCGATCTCGTTTGCGTCGAGCCGGACCGTTGCGACCTTGCACCGTTTCCGGATAAGGGTGTAGAGCCGTTCCCGCTCCTTTGCTGAAAGGAGTTTCGAGTCCTTCACCCCGAGGTCGTCGAGAGCGTCCTCCGATCGCGCTCCCACGGCGGCAACCACCATCGGGCCCAGCACCGAGCCTTTTCCTGCTTCGTCGACCCCGCAGATCACATCAACCGGTTGATGCGCAAAATATTTCAATGGCGATGATGGTAACCGGTAATCATGTATATTGTCATCGTGGGGCTTGGCGGGATCGGGAGAAACCTTGCCCGGCAGTCGGTAGAGCATGCACATACCGTCGTTGTCATCGACCAGGACGAGGCCCGGTGCAGCGAGCTGCTCGAGCACTATGATGTTATGGCCGTGACCGGTAATGCAACGGACAAAAGCGTGCTTGAGGAGGCCGGTATGGACCGTGCGGACGCCCTCATCGCAACCACGAGCGACGACTCGGTCAACCTGATGACCTGCTGGCTCGCAAAGAAGTTCCGGGTCCCCAACGTCGTCGCCATTGTCAACCAGCCCTCCCACTCGGACTTTTTCAAGGAAGTCGGGGTCCGGATCAGCGAGAACCCGGACGAGCTCGTCGCGGCACGCCTCTATTACTGGACCCAGAACCCGCAGCTCCAGCAGCTCGCATCCATTCCCGGTGGGACAATCTTCGAGATTGTTGCGGAAGCCGGGGCCCCTATTGTCGGCCGCGAGATCCGTGAGCTCAAGGTGAAGGACTTTGTCTTCATCGCAATCCGCAGAGTGGGGGGAGAACTGATCATCCCGAGCGGGAACGTGAAGATCCAGCCGGGCGATATCTTTACCGTGTTCACGAAAAAAGAGGCCGAGGACGACTGCCTGCGGCTCCTCAACAAACAGCTCAAAAAATCAGCGGAGTGAGGCCGCAAGGGCCCCGAGTTCCAGCACCAGTTTCGGGTTCACCCGGATAATCTCTTTTACCAGGTTTAAGGTGGTGAACTCTGTCATATCGATCTTCGAGACCGAGTGGATGATCTCGTTGAGTTTCTCATCGGGTTGTTTAATCAGGTATTCCTTGATGTGGTAGTTACGGTCGATGGTCTTTCCCATCTTGGAGGCACGCCAGGCTTTGTCATAGGCCATGAGGGCCTTCTTCGACACATCGCCCTTGCCGATGCAGTCTGCAGCGGTCTGTGCCGCAAGCTTCCCGGTGAACATCGCATTGTAGATGCCACCTCCGGTCAGCGGGTCGACAACGCGGGCAGCGTCGCCGGTCAGCATCAGGCCGTCAGTAACTGTGCATTCGAGCGGCCGGCAGACCGAGACACCGCCGGGGATATATTCGATGGTCTTTCCCTTCGGGAATGTCTTCTTGACAAACTTGTCAAGATAGTCCTTTGCCCGGTGCCCGTCGCCGCTCTTCTTGCCGGAGATCCCGATCCCGACATTCGCCGATTTAGGCCCCTTGGGGAAGACCCACAGGTACCCTTCCGGGGCAACCTCGTTGCCAAGATAGAACACCGTGGATTCCGGGTCGATGTCAATTCCGGTCATCACGTACTGGACGCCGCTCATGATCTCCCGGACCGGCACGGTTGTGTCGATCCCGCACCACTTCGCAAACTTCGACTCAACGCCGTCAGCAGCGATCACGACTTCTGCACGGACGCTGGTCACCTTGCCGGCATAGTCGATTTTTGCGCCTTTTACAACGCCATTCTCCATGATGGGGGCTGCTGCACGGGATTTGACAGCAACATCAGCACCGGCATCGGCAGCTCTCCAGACCAGCTCGCGGTCGAAGATCTTCCGGTCAAGGACATACCCGACCTTGCCGCCGGCCATCTTCGAGGAGAGCTGCATGACGAATCCATCGGGAGCAACGATGGTTGCCCCGGCCATCTCCGCCGATATCCAGCAGGGGTCAGGCTCGATGAACTCCGTGAGTGCTTCCTTGCCGATCCCTTCTGCGCAGCGGACCGGTGATCCGATTGCGGGGCGCTTCTCGACAATGCAGGCAGAGAGGCCTTTCTCCACGGCGGTCTGTGCTGCGAGTGCGCCTGCAGGCCCTCCGCCGATAACGAGGACGTCATACCTGCTTTTCATGGACAACCTCCAGGGCCCCGAGCGGGCAGACCTTTGCACAGACTCCGCAACTGGTGCAGTTCTCTTCAACGGACAGGTACGCATCGATCAGTTCAAGGGCGCCTTCTTTACAGACCGAGACGCAACATCCGCAATATCCACAGATATCCCGATGTACTTTGAGCATTGAGAGATCATGTTGGTGTGCATCTTCCATTAATGTTTACGATATCCGCGAGGGGGGAACCGTCGTAAGATGCAGAGGACCCGGGGGGTCAGGATCACGAGGGGCGCGAGAAGAGGTGCGCATGGCGGGCGATGTCCTCAGGGGTTGCGTAGATGATGGCACTATCCCCACCCATCAGCTGTGTTTCGCCGGAAAGGCTGGTGATGGTTACATCGCCCCGCCGGATTGCAAGGATCAGGAGGTTTGTCCGTTTCCGCAGGTTGAACCCCCCCAGCGTCACACCGTCAAGGGCGGAACCGGGCTCTACCGTGAGGGGGGTGATGGTGATATGGGGGATATGGCGCACGAGGTCGTTGAGCGTCCCTTGTGTCTTGCTCCCGCTCCGGAGCATCTGGTACCCGTCGGCCCGGATATCGTGGATGAAGGTCTCGATCTGGTCCCGGGGAACGAAGTACTTGTTTAAGACAACCGTGAAGATCTCGATGGATGTCTCGAACTCCTCGGCGATGACCTCATCGGCACCAAGGGAATGGAGGTCTTTTGCCTCGCTGACGTACCGTGTCCGGACAATGATAGTGAGCGCCGGGTTGAGGCTGTGGCAGAGGGCAACAATCTTCCGGGTAGCCACGGGATCGTTGATGGCAACAACGACAATCCGGGCTGAAGGGATACCGGCATGCGAGAGGACCCCACCGGCCGTTGCATCGCCAAAGACAACGGATTCCCCCTCGTTCCTTGCGGCTTTGACAAGGTCGGGATTGAGTTCAACGATGGTATACGCAACGCCTGAGCGGGCTGCCGTGCGGGCAAGATTCCTGCCCGTGACGCCGTACCCGATGATGACCAGGTGATCGGCCTTTTCCGGTCCTTTCCCGTTCTCGTCGACAATGCACGTGCCGCGGGCTATCCGGGCCAGCGACGGTTTGCTGCAGAGCCAACCGGTGAGCGGCTGGCCGATCCCCAGCACAAACGGCGTGGCAGCCATGGTCATCAGGGCAACGATGAGGAATGTCTGGTAAATCCCGGACGGGATGATACCAGCAGCAAAGCCGCTCTGGGCGATGATAAAGGAGAACTCCCCGACCTGCGCAAGCGCAAGGCCGGTCATGACCGCCGTGCGCAAGGGATAGCCAAGGGCAAGCGGGGCAGCGGTGGCAAGCAGTGCCTTAGCGAGGATGGCAATCGCGATCAGGAAGAGGACGATCCAGATATTGGCAATGAGGAAGCGGATATCGACCAGCATGCCGACCGAGATGAAGAAGAAGCTGGTGAAGATGTCGCGGAATGGCAGGACGATGCTCGTTGCCTGGTGGCTGTATTCGGATCCCGATATGATCAGGCCGGCAAGCAGGGCGCCGATGGCAAGGGACATGCCGGTAAACGAGACCATCCACGCAACACCAAAGCAGGTCAGGATGACCACAAGGAGGAAGAGCTCCTGGTTGCGGGTCCGCGCGATCTCGTGCATCACGCGGGGGATGATCCATTTCGCGAGCACGATAAGGACGAGGACAATGGCAAGGTCCTCGATGACAAGCGTTACAAGGGCTTCCGTAGAGAGAAGGGGGGTGGGATCCAGCTGGGGGATGCTTGCAAGGAACGGGATCGCCATGATCATCGGGATGGCCATCAGGTCCTGGAAGATGAGGATTCCAAGGGCGATGCTCCCGTGGGGCGAGTCCATCTCTCCCCGCTCGTGGAGGAGCTTGAGGACGATTGCCGTGCTTGAAAGGGAGAACAAAAAGCCCATCAGGATCGCCTGGTTTATCGGGAGACCAAGGACGAATGCCAGCCCGAAGAAGAAGAAGAACGAGAGCAGGACCTGGAGCATCCCGCCGACAATGGCAATAGCCCGGATCTTCCAGAGGTCCTTGAAAGAGAACTCAAGACCGATCGTGAAGAGCAGGAGGATGATACCGAGTTCCGCGAGGCTTGCGACCTGGTCCTGACCCTTGATGATTGAGAAGCCGTACGGACCTACGATCGCCCCGGTGAGGATGAAGGCAACGAGCGGGGGCACCTTTATCCGGTTGAAGACCATCCCGACAAAGAGCGCAACGGCAAAGACGATCAGGATGTTTGCAATCAGTCCGAGTTCCACGGGTCTCTCTTCCTGTTAGTAATGATGCGGGGATCGGGAAAAAGGATGTGCCTGCTGGCAGAAGCCATCCTGAAAAGAAAAATGAAGAGTGCCGGGAGGATCAGCGGTCCCCTCGCAGCGAGAAGGTACCGTACTTCCCGCCGCCACCCGGGTGGAGGGTGAGCGTGCCGTCCCGCAATGCCTGGATCGCGTCCGCAACCTTCGGGTGTACCGCCCGGATCGCGGCAGCGGGTGCATCAATCAACACAGTAATCTCATTTCCGAACGACTCGATGATCCGTGCATACAGTGCTTTACACTTCTTCGTGTTCGGGGATGATGCCCCTTCCATGGTCTGGATGATCTGCGCGAGCGGGACGACACGGACATAGGGGGGACGGGGCCGGGCTTCGCTGCCGTGGGCAAGCTCCTTTGCCCGGTCGGACACCCCTTTCTTGATGATCCCGCCGTCCGCCGGGCACCTCCACTGGTGCCGGATTGCCTCTTCCAGGGAATACTGCGTGTAGCACCGGGTGCAGGCCGTGCGGTTGTACTTCCCTTCTTCCGGGAAGAACCCGGCGTTCATCTCGATCTCCCCGGCCCGGATCGCGGCAAGCACGGCCTTTGCTGTCGACTGGCCGACACAGATCCGGTTGAACTCCCTGCCGAGCTTGTCGGGATAGGGGCTGTGGGCGTCCGAGTTTGTCAGGAACGGGACATCATAGAGGTCGGGGATTGCCGCACCATAGGAGCTGTCGGCCGAGAGTCCGAGTTCGAGGAAATCAATCTTCGCAGTGCCATAACACGCCGGGACGGAATCGAAGTACGCGTACATGGCTGTCCACGGGGTAAACGCATGGGCCGGGCCGACGAGCGCACCGACATCGTGGGCGGCATTGGCGATCTCCTCGCCGCTCAGGTAAACATGCGGCCTTCCCGCAGTGACAAAGCTCTTACAGGTACCGGCAAGCAGGTCGCGGAGCTGGTCGAACTGGCCCGGATCTGCGGCAAGGATCACGTGGTGGACCCGGTTCTTGTCCTCGATCTCCCCCTGCGGGACTATCACGATGCCGGCATCGTTGTCGTAGAACGGCTCCCAGCCGTTCAGCCAGTCCGGCTGGAGGGCATCCCCCGTGCCGAGAACCTGTATCCCCTTCGTTACACAGCCTCTGATGAGCTGCTCAGGTTGCATGAAGCGGGAGACCGCAATGGAGAAGGGGGAGTGGATATGGAGGTCGGCGGTGACATGCATTGTTATCAGACCATAGGAAAACACAGGGGTTAAAACCACGGGACGGGCTCTAGTGTAACCCGGCCCTCATTCAGTATTGGAGAGGCGTTTTTTCAGTTCAAAGGCCCCTTCCTTTCGTGCCTCCATCAGTGCAGAGATGACCGCATCGGAGAAAACCAGCGCAAGGGTCTCGAACATTGTCCCGAGCGGGGCAAAGGAGGCTTCCACTGACCGGTACTGCCCGGTCACCTGCCGTTCCTCGAATGTCGCGGTATCGCCATGGTAATACCCGGTGAGGTCCCCGAGGTTCACGACACAGTCGGCCATCCGGCTCATGGTCGATTCGGGCGATGCCGTGACAAGGCAGACAATGCCCCCGAGCCCTTTGACCGTCTCACAGAACGTTGCCATGGTGTGGGTCTCCCCGGATCCGGAGAACATGACCAGGGTATCGCCCGTGCGGAGGGCCGGGGTGATGGTCTCTCCGACCACGTAAACATCGAAGCCCAGGTGGAGCAGGCGCATGGCAAAGGCCCGGGCAATGATACCGGACCGTCCGGCCCCGGCTATGTAAATCCGTTGTGTCGAGAGGAGGCGGTTGAAGAACGCCGAGGTCTCCTCTCTGCTGATCATTGCCGCGGACTTCTTGATCGAGTCGGCCATCTGGTCCATAAAGAGGGGAATGTCGGAGAACTCTTCGGTCATAATACTACCCGGATATTTCAGATGATCCGATATCAGGGTATCGGTACAGGATCCTGCGGAAAAATGAACGGGATCTGGATCATGCTCTGCAGGACCGGAATTGGCAGGATTGATGGGAGCAGGGGTCGGGCGGTGTACTTCTTGCAGCACGCCACTGGTGCTGTTGAGGGGATCCGGTAGAATGAGGGGAACGATTTTCGTCGGTAATCTCCTCCGGGAAACCAGCATCGTTGTGCGAGCCCGAATGCATCCGGCCCTGTTGAAAATTTTAGTACACCGCCCGACCCCCCCAGCCACCCATTGAAAAAATCGGAATTTCCCGTGACATCACACCATTTTTACTTCGGAGAACGGGCGTCAGCAGGGCAGTTTCAGGATATATCGGGTTGGGGGGGTCGGACGGTGTACCTTTTTTCCCAACCCTGCCCTGGAGGTAACTATCACTACCCAAATACTCATCACCTCCCGCGACAACGTCCCGATCAAGGTGAATCCCTGATGCAGGCAGGAATGATACAACCCGGTGACACGGCCTTGAACTTCTCCTTAAAGGACCAGAATGACAAGACGTTCGATCTTTACGAGCAGGCGGGAAAACGCGTGTTGCTCTCGTTCCACCCGCTCGCATGGACAGAGTTCTGTGCAGCGCAGATGAAGTCGCTCGAAGACAAACGGGACGTGATCCTTAAGAACAACTGCGTGCCCGTGGGGATCAGCGTTGATTCCATTCCCTGCAAAAAAGCATGGGCACAGAGCCTTGGGATACAGGAGACGCCGCTCCTCTGCGACTTCTGGCCGCATGGTGCTGTTGCCATGAAGTACGGGATATTCCGGGACGCAAACGGCTTCTCCGAGCGGGTGAACATCATTGTTGATGAGAGGCAGCGCGTCATCTTCGCACGGGTGTACCCAATCCATTCGGTGCCGGATATCGGGGAGATTATCGCATTCCTGCAAAAAGGATAAGCCGGACTAACTTTTACGAAAGGGCGTATGGATCTTCTGCTTCGTTACCGGTTACTGGAGGAGCAGCATCATATTCGGGACGGGGACAAAGCCGGTCTTTTCATATACGGGGGTTCCGGCATTACTTGCGAAAAGGTACAGCCTTTTGATCCCACGGTCGTGGCAAAAGTCGGCCGCTTTCCGTGCGATACAGGTGGCATGATGCCGGTGCCGGTATTCTTTCTCCGTGTAGACACTGTGGAGAAAAGCAACCTGGCACGAGAGATCGTGGGGAACCGGAACATACTGCATAATACTGATCGCACCGCTCGCAATAATCCGGTCACCGTCGCCAGCGACCCATGAAATGCAGGTTCCGGATTTGAATTCGCGGGCAAGTTTTGCTGCATATTCCTTCTCCAGTAGCGTCATAACTCCGGGATCCGGAACGGTGCCGTTACTCTCCTGGATCTCTTCAAACATCAGCCGGTGGTGACGGGCAAGCCAGGGGATATCCTCTTCGTTGGCTACTCGTATACACGAGTCCCCGCTCGCAGCAATAGTATCCATTTCACTGCGCCTGCTCATACTGAATGAACCCTGGAATGAAGGGTGGAGATCAAAAGAAGAATAACATTCCGTTCATTACGAACCGGCATCACCCGATATAATTCAGTTCCTCGTCCTTCCCCTTCTCGCCCTCGACCATGCTCTCGATGGCCTTCTCCATCTCGGCGGCACGGTCGTTGAGCTTGGTCGGGTCCACAGGCAGGTCGATCAGTTTCGAGAGAACCGACAGGACGCTTGCAGCTGCCATCGGGTCCACGAGATATCCGCTCGTTTCACCCATGAGGCATACGGCATCGATCCCCCGGGGGGCACTGAGTCCGAGGATCAGACCGGCGGCTCCGACAATCCCGCCACCGGGTTCGTCGCGGTCGAACGTGACGCCGGCGGCTTCCAGCGGGGGACGGAGCTCTTTCTTGTTCACTGCCCCGAGCACCCGCGGCCCGTTGACGAGGTGACCTACCCCGAAACCGCCGAGGGTGTAAATCTGTTTCACGCCCAGTTCCTCTGCAATATCGCAGTAACAGTCCGCAAGGATATAGTGGCCTTCGCCTGACGTGCTCTGGTGGTCACCCACAAGGAAAACGACATCGCGCTTCCCCTCCTCGCGGTGGAGGAAGATCTCGTTTCTCGCCAGCCGTGCAAGACCGTCTTCTTCAAGAACAACCTGAGGGGGGAAGTAGATAGAGTGGATCTCCCCGATCTTTTCGGCCGGGAGCATGTGGATCATGTACTCGGCAACGAGCTTTCCTACCTGCCCAATGCCAGGAAGCCCTTCAATCAGGATAGGGTTAAGAAGGGGTTTTTCCGGGTAGCCATCGGCATACCGGACCGTTATGTCCTCAATCATGTTTTGCCAGCCTGCGGTACCTGCCGTACTTGTCCACGGGTGAAAACCGCGCCGGGTGGGCAACAGTTGTCGGTTTCCCGCAGGCAGGACAGGTCAAAGAAAGGGTATAGATATGGTCTGCCGGGCAGTGCCGTATACGGCCGGTCATTGTATGTTACTTCCCGGACTTGGGTTTCTTGACGAGCTTCCCCTCGCCACCGGCCTTCTCGAGAACCGCAATCGCTGCATTGGCAGACTTCTCGATCGCTTTCTCGGCTGCCTTGTAGTCCGGGGCCTTTACCTTGATGCGGTACGTGGGTGCGCCAAGGTATAACAGTTCAATCTCTGCACCGGCGCTCTTTGTTCCGCTTGCCTTCTCGAGCGCCTTCCGTATCACCTCAACGCCGTCCGGACGTGTCGATTCCAGGATAAGGTGGCCGGTTACTTCGACATGGGGGACCTTGACACTCTCGCCAGCCACTTTCTGGAGGATCTCGGAGATCTTTTTGGAAAAACCGAGTTTCTTTAACGTTGTGTCTGGATCAATGACGAGATCCTCAAAGACCGGGTAGAACGCTCCGTACTTCTTATAGATGACATCCTCAATCGAGACAAGTGGCTCTTTTGTCTGTTCAGCAACAAAACCGAGCCACTTCTTCGCTTTGGACTCATTCTTCCAGTCACGGATCTTCTCGCGGCGCTGGTGCTCGTTGACGTCTTTTAAAGAAAGGTCAATATGGCCGCGGGACCGGTCAACATTGAGGACCTTGCAGACAATCTTCTGGCCCTCGCGGATATGGTCGCGGATATACTTGATCCAGCCTGTGGCGATCTCTGATATGGGGATGAGCCCCTGGCGGCCGCCGTATTCATCGAGCGAGACGAAGGCAACAAAGTCCTTGA
>Ga0302251_1000538_pt1 | contig 33492 bp, 29 predicted proteins | sample AAG_RA_Gln_MG_FD_193534 | JGI IMG/M metagenome (GOLD analysis project Ga0302251, IMG submission 193534) | Enriched activated sludge microbial communities from anaerobic digester in WTTP, New Holstein, Wisconsin, United States - AAG_RA_Gln | ecosystem: Engineered > Bioreactor > Anaerobic >... | reverse complement strand
TAGTGGGAAAAGAGATGATGCGGGCCTGTGGCGTTGACGTGGAGAATGTCACGCTCGGCATCATGATCGAGATCCCGGCAAGCGCTATCATGATCGAGGACTTTGTCCGGGCCGGGATAAAATTCGCGTCGTTTGGGACAAACGACCTGATCCAGTACACGCTCGCCATCGACCGCAACAACGAGAACGTGGCGGACATGTACAACCCGAAGCACCCGGCAGTCCTCTCCCTCATCCACAACGCGATCCAGGTCTGCCGGGCCTACAACGTTGAGTGCTCAATTTGCGGACAGGCCGGTTCCGATCCGAAAATGGCCACCTGGCTTGTTGAACACGGCATCACGAGCATCTCGGCAAACATCGACGCAATACCGAAGATTCGCGAAGCCGTGGCAAAGACGGAAAAGCGCATCATCTTAGAAGCCGCGAGAACCAAAGATGCTATATAAGGGTCAGTCCGAAGAAGAACTCTTCACCTTCCTTGCACAGAAGCGGCAGGAAGACCTTGACCATGATTTTATTTTAAGTTCCATGTGCACGATCCCGCACTCCGTCGCGGTGCGGGCACACTGCCTGTTCATGGAGACGAACCTCGGAGACCCGGGGCTCTTCCCCGGCTCCTTCTCCTTAGAAAAACTTCTCGTGCAGCGGTTTGGCACGCTCTTCCACTGCGAGAACGCCGGGGGCTATGCAACGAGCGGGGGGACCGAGTCCAATATCCAGGCGCTCCGGCTGGCAAAGGCGCAGTGCAGCGATATCGCAATGCCCAACGTGGTTGTCCCGGAGTCCGCCCATTTCTCGTTCAAGAAAGCCTGCGACATGCTGGGCCTTGAAGCACGGCCGGTCCCCCTTGGCAGGGACTTCCGGATGGACGCCGACGCTGCCGCAGGGCTTATCGACAAAAACACCATCTGCCTTGTCGGGATTGCCGGGACCACGGAGTACGGGATGATCGATCCTATTGCCGCACTCGGGAAGATCGCCGTGCAGCACGACCTCTTCTTCCACGTGGACGCTGCCTTTGGCGGCATGGTCATCCCGTTCCTGGACCGGCCATCGCCGTTTGACTTCGCCGTCGGGGGGGTTACGACCATTGCAGTTGACCCGCACAAGATGGGCATGAGCACCATCCCCTGCGGCTGCATCCTGACGAGGGACCCCGACCTGCTGAACTCGCTGAACATCGATACGCCGTACCTCACCGTGAAGCAGGAATACACTCTTGCCGGCACACGGCCCGGGGCCCCGGTGGCCGGTGCACTCGCGGTCCTCGACTACCTCGGCGTGGATGGGATGAAGGCGGTAGTTACCGGGTGCATGAAGAACACGGAGCGGTTGATCGCGGGTATGGAGACGCTCGGGTATACGCGGGCAGCGACGCCGGACCTTAATGTCGCGACTTTTTCCTGTGCAAAGGAGGCGATACCGTCCCCGTGGCGGGTCTCGTGGACCCGTAAGGGCCATCTCCGGATCGTCTGCATGCCGCATGTCCATGCCGGCAGGGTCGAGGCGTTCCTCCGTGCCATCCAGGTACACAAAAAACGGTGAAGACTATGCTTGACAGACTCGTTGAATCGCTTGAAACCTGCCCGATGGTGAAACGCGGGGAATACAATTACTTCATCCACCCGATCACCGATGGCGTACCGATCGTCGATCCCGCCCTGCTCCGCGACGTGGCTGCGGCCATGGTCAAGGTGATGGACTTGAACAGCGTGGACAAGATCGTGGTCGTCGAGGCTATGGGCATTCACATCGGGTCCGTCCTCTCCACCATGACTGACATCCCGATGACGGTGATGAGGAAGCGGGTGTACAACCTCCCGCATGAGGTCCCGGTCCACCAGACCACCGGCTACTCGAAGGGCGAACTGTACCTGAATGGTGTGTACAAGGGCGACCGCGTTGTCATCATCGACGATGTCGTAAGCACGGGCGGCACCATGAAGGCGCTCTTGAAAGCCCTGGAGATTGCGGGTGCTGAAGTCGTGGATGTCTGCATCGCGATCCAGCGGGGCGAACCAGACATCGGCCGGCCCTACAAGTCCCTCGTGAAGATTGAGGTGGACGAGCGGGTCCATGTTGTCCGGCGATATATCTGAACTCACCCGGGAACTGAAGAAGAGGGGGGCCCGCCGGGTCGCCCTCCAGTTCCCGGAAGGGCTGAAGCGGAAGGCTGCAGGGTACGCAGCAGCGCTCAGGGAGGCAGGGTTCGAGGTCATGGTCAGCGGCGACCCGTGTTATGGCGCCTGCGACCTTGCGCTCGATACTCTTGCGGATGCCGATGTGCTCGTCCATATCGGGCACACTCCGGTCGATGACCAGGACCGGGTCATCTTCATCCCGTATTCCGTGGACTTCGATGTCACAATCCTGCAGAAAGGCCTCCCGCTCCTGAAGGAAAAAGTCGTCGGCCTTGTCACCACGGTCCAGCACGTCCATCTTGTCCCGGCCATGGAGGAATTTCTCCGTTCACAGGGGATCGATGCGAGGGTCGCTGAAGGCAAGGGCAGGACTCCCTGCCGGGGCCAGGTGCTCGGCTGCTCATTCTCCGCTGCAAAGGACACGGGGGCGGATGAGATCCTCTACGTGGGCACCGGGCTCTTCCACCCGATCGGGATTGCGCTCTCGACAAAGAAACGGGTCGTGGCCCTTGACCCGCTCTCGGGGATAGCATCGGAAGTGAGCGGGGAGACGCTGCTCCGCAGGCGCTTCGCCATCATCGAGAAGGCGAAGGCGGCAACGAGTACCGGGATCATCCTCAGCACCAAGTCCGGGCAGGCAAGAAAGGAGCTTGCGGAGAGGCTTGCTGAACTCTCCCCCGGGGCCGTCATCGTCACGATGCAGGAGGTCAGCCCGGACGAGCTCACGAACCTCGGCTTTGGTTGCTACGTGAACACCGCCTGCCCCCGGCTTGCCTATGACGACCTGGTGCGGTTCCCGGTTCCCGTCCTCTCCCCACAGGAATTCGAGATCGTCTGCGGGAAGCGGAGCTGGGAAGACTACGCAATCGACGAGATCCCATGAAACTCAAACAGCTCGAGATGGCCCTCCAGCGCCTTTCCGGCTTCCCGCGCCCGAAGGCTGCTCTTGAGCAGTACCAGACACCGGCACCCCTTGCAGCCCGGCTCCTCTACCACGCCCTGATGAAAGGGGATATCGAAGGGAAACGGGTCGTTGACCTCGGGTGCGGTACCGGTATGCTGGCCATCGGGGCCGCGCTTCTGGGGGCCGAATCTGTTACGGGCCTGGACATCGACGAGGGAGCCCTTACCGTGGCACGGGAGAATGCCCGGCTCCTGGATGCGGAAGTCACGCTCCTCCCGACTGACCTGCGGGAGGGGGGCTGCGGGGAACGGATCGGCGCCTGCGATACGGTTGTCATGAACCCGCCGTTCGGTGCCCAGAAGGCCCACGCGGACCGGCCGTTCATCGACTGCGCTTTATCGGTTGCAGATGTTACCTACAGCATCTTTAATGCAGGTTCCATCCCATTTGTTGAAGCATATACTGCACAGAAGGCAGAGGTCACCGAGAAGATCGGCGGGGCATTCCCGATAAAACGCACCTTTGCTTTCCACACAAAAGACGTGCAGGAGATCGAGGTCGAGATCCTACGGCTGAAACGGACTGTGTAACCCCACCCCGCAGCGTGAAGAACACCATCACGGGGCTTGCCGCTGCCCACATGATCACCGACATCTACATGCCGGTGCTGCCAGCGATTTTGCCGCTCCTGATTGCCCAGAACGGTTACTCCTATCTCACCGCCGGGCTGCTCGTGACGGCCTACAATGTCACGTCCTCGTTCACCCAGCCGGTCGTAGGCTGGCTCTCCGATAAGCGCGGCCTGACCATCAGCGTGAGCATCAGCCTCTTCATCAGCGCCGTCTTCGTTGCCCTCATGGGAGTGGTGCAAGACTATTACCTGATGATGGCCTTTGCTGTCCTCGCCGCCCTGGGTCATGCCTGCTTCCACCCGACCGCATTAAGTCTCGTCAGCCGGCTGTGTTCCGCAGAGAACCGGGGCCGGATTACTTCCTACTTTGTGGTCGGAGGTAACCTCGGCTACGCCATCGGCCCGGTGCTCGCTGGTGTCCTCGTCTGGTGGCTGGGGCTGCCCGGGCTGGTGCTCATCGTCATCCCCGCCCTTGTCATGCTCGTTATCCTCCGGCGGCTCCTGCCGGGGGGGATTGCCGCCGCACACGAAGCCCATGCTGTTCCCCTTCACCATGTTGCCAACGTGCCATCGAAATGGCCGTTTGTCATCCTGATGATCGCGTCCATCCTCCGGGCATGGGCGGTCTTTGCAGCCATAACGTACCTGCCGATGTACCTTGTCTCGCAGGGATACAGCCTCGTGATGGCAAGCATAGCCCTGACGCTGATGCTCCTGACCGGTGTTGCCGGGCAGGTTGCCGGCGGGCACATCTCCGATCGGGTCGGGAGAAAGGAGTTCATGGTCTTCGCCCTTGCAGGAGCAGTGCCGCTCTTCTACCTCTTCTTTGCCACAACGGGCATCCTGCAGCTGGTCATCCTCCTCTGCTTCGGCTTCTGCCTCTGGTCGACCTTTGCGGTGGCAGTAGCCATGTCGCACGAGCTCCTGCCCGGCAACGTCGGTCTTGCCTCCGGCGTGATGCTCGGGCTTGCCATCGGCTTTGGGGGTCTCGGCGTTGCCGTCAATGGTATGATTGCCGACACATACTCGCTTGCAGCGGCGATCGGGACAATCCCCCTGCCGATCATCGGGGCGGTGATCCTGATGGCGCTCCTGCCCTACCCTTGGAAGACGTTTCATTACCGCAACCACAAGAACGTTTAAATAATTTTACCGGAACATCTCAACCCGGGAAACAAAAAAGCAGGTCGCAGGGATATATGCATCCCGGATAGCTGTTCCCTCGCGACCCCCCGACTGGAAACAAGGACCTCAGGTAAGCACATATCTGTGCCGGAATGAGGGGACGAGTGCCATGCAGTTCATCTTCGATCCCATTACGGTTATCAATCTTCTTTTCTGTATTGGCATCGTCATTATCAGTGTCTGGTGGCAGAGGAGAGCAGGGAGCTTTACGCCACTCTATATCGGTCTTGCGTTTGGCCTGTTTGGGATCTCTCACACGGCAGTCCTTCTCGACCTCAAAGCCCCGTTAGAGATCCCGCTCATCTTCGTCCGGGGTGCAGCCTATGTCCTTGTCTTTGTCGGCCTGTTCTTTATAGCCCGTGAGGTGCTCACGCGCCAGAAAGCTGAAGGCGAACTGCGCGAAAGCGAGAGAAAATACCGGGACATTCTCGATAATATCCAGAATGTCTTTTACAGGACCGACGGGGAGGGCAGGCTTGTCATGGCCAGCCCGAGCTGGGCGCGTCTCTTAGGCTACGCTTCCCTGGAGGAGTGTTACGGCCGGAATATTGCCACCGATTTTTACCAGTTCCCGGAAGACCGGAAACGGTTCCGGGAGCGTGTCTACAAAACCGGATCCATCAGTGACTACGAAGTCGAATTAAAAAAGAAAGACGGTTCGTCAGTCTTCGTATCCACGAGCAGTCATCTCTATTACTCAGATAACGGGGCTGTTGCAGGTATCGAAGGGATCTTTCGCGATATCTCCGATAAGAAACTGGCAGAACGGAACCTGATCCTGGCCAACGAGGACCTCCGTTTCGCAAACGAACAGCTCCGGACCGCGGAAGAGAGCCTCCGGAAGAACCTGCAGGATCTGGCCCGAAGCCAGGCTGCGCTTGAGCAGGCCAGGAAGAAACTGAATGTGCTGAATACCGTTGCGTTCCAGGACATCCGGAACGCGACGTTCACGCTTACGGGATATGGAGAGCTGGAAAAAGAGAAAGCAACCGATAAACGGCTCATCATGTTTTTCGAGAAACAGGAGGGCATCCTCCGGACCATCTCTGATTCGCTGAAATTTGCGGAGTATTTCCAGAGCCTGGGGCTTACTCCCCCGGTCTGGCAGGCTGTGCAGAATACATTCCTGATAGGGATCTCCCATCTCGACCTTTCACAATACTCACGGAGCCTGGATGTCAGGGGACTGGAAGTGTATGCCGATCCCCTCCTGGAGAATGTCTTTTTTACGCTTGCGGAAAACGTTGTCCTGCATGGCGAAACGGCAACGGCCATCAGCCTCTCCTGCCGCACGGTTCAGGGTGGAATCGTCATCATCTTCGAGGACAATGGAGTGGGCATTTCCTATCCTAAAAAAGAGAAGATCTTTGAACGGAGGTTTGAGAAGAAGAGGGGTATCGGCCTCTTTCTCGCGCGGGAGATCCTGGAGATCACCGGTATCACCATCCGTGAGACAGGGGAGCCCGGCAAAGGCGCACGGTTCGAGATCTTTGTTCCCGAGGGAGTTTACCGGTTCACTGGCGACAGGACACCCTGACTGGAGGGAGAGCGCGAAAAAAGAGACGTACCGGGCCGGGGAGTCCGGATAACGGAAAAAGATGAGACACAACAGGCTTATATCATTCGGGAAAAAACGTGATGTGAGGAAGAATTATGGACAAAGTTGGAGTCATTGCACTGATCATCGGGATCATCCTGTGTGCTCTCGGCGTGTATGGGATCTGGGTATTCCTGCCTGAAGTCATCTACGTGATCAAAGGGCTGGCCGGCATCGTCGTGCTGCTCTTCGGCCTGATGCTCGCCATCTTCGGCATCCTGATTGTTAAGGACTGAACAACAAACTAAAAACACTTTTTCTCAGACCTTTACAACAAGGCACTGTGACCCGGCGGTTTCCAGAACGGGTTCAGTTTTGCTTTCGAAGAAGTCATCGAACGCCTTTTTTACGCCGGGCGCCGTGATGTAGTCGTGGGAGATGATGATGCCACCCCGGCTCATGCGGGGATAGAAGAACTCGAGGCTCTGTTTTGTGCTCTCGTAGCAGTCCACGTCAAGGTTCACAAGCGAGAACTTCTTGTCTTTTACCGGCCCTGCGGTATCGGGAAAGATTCCCTTGTAAAAGTGGACGTTCCTGCTCTCCTTGAGATAGTCCCGGACACTCTCGAACGAGGCGGCAAACTTACCCTCGTAGAACGGCCAGACCATGTCGATCTCGTCTACCTGGGGCAGCCCCTCGAACGTGTCAAAGAGGTGGAGGGCCTTGTCTCCCTTGGCAGAGCAGATGATCTTGGCCGAGCCCCCGCGGTAGACCCCCACTTCGGCAATGTCGCCGGGTACCTTCTGGGTGGTCTTCACTGCCATGTAGATGTGGTAGGCCTCGATGTCTTCGAGAAGGAGCTCGGTCTCTTTCCGTATCTTCCGAAGGTTTTTGGCAAACTCCTTTCTCCGGTCGCAGCCATAGTGGGAGAGCCGCCCGCGGTTAGCGATATCGTTTCCCATGAAGGGCTCGAAAAAGACGGCTTTCCGGAATTTCAGAAGGTATCTGCTGGGAATAACAGAATCAACAACAGAATAGATTTGTTTCTTCTGAGGCAGGCGCATGTCTTATACAATACGTCGTTCTGCAATTTATAAATCTCTGGTTGAAAAAGGAGCGGGAGAGAGCGAATTGGGGATCAGGTCTTTTTTGGGATCTCCACAAGACCGGGTTTCGGGCTTTCGGCTTCCAGGTCCAGCTCGTCCAGGAACGGCATCAGGCAGGTGGCATACGGTTCAGGGCTGCTGCCCTGTCCAAGCCGCTCCCCGGTCCCGATGATCTCGACCATGAGCGGGAACTCCTCAAGTGTCTGCTCGAACGAGGGATCGTTCTCGCGGGTAAACCGGAGGAAACTATCCACGAGGATTACCGGGCGCTCATATTCGGGGACGCCTGCGAACTCGGTAAGGACGGATTCAAGCGGTTGATCCCGGGCCAGGTCTTCCTCAAAGAAGAGCCAGATGGAGACTCCGTAGTTGTCTGCAATGCTTGCGCACTTGCGGATATCAACAGTTGTTCCGGGGATGAGGCCGAGGCGCCCGAGTTTTTCTGTCGGTGTCATTCCCGGAACCTTGGCCCATGCAGCGGGTTTCAGCATTGCAGTACATGGAGCGGCCGGAGGTGTAAAGATGACGATAGGCACATGGAGGAAAAGGGAGATGTGATATTTACGCCTGGCCGCGTTCAGGAACGTGAAGCCGCGAGAAAGAACGCATCAGCGTTTTCCTTTTCGGCTTCACTGCCTTACGACGATCTACTCCCGACCAAACTTATTCAGGAGAGTGAAGCCGACACCGAAGAACAGAATAGCCGCAACCGGCCAGATCGACCAGGTGATCCTGCCGTTCATCATGAAGTCCATACCGAGGAAAAAGACCGAAATCAGCAGCATTACGCCGATACCGTACCACCACTTCTTCCGGCCGGTTCCACAACACCCGTTATCCATCATGCTCATACTATCATGAGATAATGGGGGCAGGTGAATAAAAAAAGGAGCGGAAAGGATTCCTCCACTCTGGTTCAGATAGTGCCAGGCCCTGCCTGCTTTGGCAGGAAAGCATTCTCGATTGTATCCCGGTTGAACGCGGCAGGGACCGTGCCGGTCATTGCATACGTGTAGAGCGCGGTCACGAAGATGCCCTGCATCGCATAGTAGACAATGGCGAGGACCACGATCAGGAGGAGGAAGAGGACAAGGGCTGCGTAAAAGAGGAGCTCGATGCCAAGGAAGAGCGTTCCAAGAACGCAGAGCCCCCCGAGTATGCCAATCACGACAAACACAACAGCCATCCCGCCGGCTCCGATGATGCTCTCGCCCCAGGTTTTCCGGATCAGGGAAAAAGACTCTTTTATCGACTCAAACACGCCCTTATCCTCGATGACAAGCACGGGAACCACAAAGAAGGTGACCAGCGCCCATGCACCACCGACAAGGGAGAGGGCAATCTGGCCGATGAAACCGGAGCGCTCTTCCAGGAGGTGGAGGACAAGGCCGACCGTTGCGGAGATAACCGCCCAGCCAGCGATTGCCGGAATGTGCTTTGCTGCGGCAGAGAGCCCGTCCCCCACGGTCAGGTCCCTGCCGTTGAGCTTCGCGTTCACGCACGTGATCAGGGCGGTATTGAAGAAGATGACGACAAAGTAACTCACGATGTAGAAGAGGAAGAGGAGCCCGTAGTACACGAGCGGGCCAGCGTGTGCCTTCCCCATGAGCGCCCCGGAGAAGAGGAGCGGGAGGATGAAGGTGAGCACGACAAGAATCGTAACGATTCCCGAGAGGATAGGGAATACGAGCAGTTTCTTGTCGTCCATCAGAATATTCCAGCTTGTCTTCACAAGCTCGATGCTTCTGCCGATACTTTCAAACATAGGATCAGCGTGGTTGCGGCAACGAGATGAAGATTGCGAGGATATCCTGTGAAAAAGAGGTTTTTGTCGGGGAGCCCGCAGGATTAATGCCGCCGGCGTATCCAGACGATGCCGGCTATCCCGGACGCGAGAATACCGATCCCTGCGGAGAACGCCGGCGACCTGGTCACGGCAGGGGCGGCCGTGGTTAGTGGGGGAGTCAGGGTGGGGACCGTAGTGATGGCGGGTGCCGTGGATGACCCGGCAACCGGCTGGCTGACAATGATCTCGCTCCCTGGAATAATATTCCCGGTGTTGTCGATCTCAATCAGATCAATGACGGTAACGGAAGCGGTTGATACCGACGGGACAGTACCGGATACAGTGACGGTAAACCGGACATCGTGGTTCACTGAATAGGAGAGTATCATTCCGTTGATGAAGGCAGCGGTACCCGATGCTGTCTGTTGTGCAGAATTATGACCATCGACCACCACCTGGATGTTCCAATTCGCGTTCTCAAGCTGCGTTGTCATCTGGATCTCGTGATCCCGGGGAAATGTCGTCCCACTCGGGATGGCAAATGTTGCGACAACTTCCTGCTGTCCCCCGGGAGAGAGCGGGGGATTGGGAGTGAACGACTCGCTCGCGAGCATGGGGCTGGCTGCTGCCGGGACAAAAACAATGAGAAGCAGCAGGCACCCGCACAGAAGAGGACGGAACAGGGGATTCATGGTATGCCGGAAAGAGGGTATACCCGGCCCGAGATAGCCATGTCGGTTCGTTGCAGAGGTATTGACACCGGGTCAGCGGCCCTGGATGCTGCAAATGAACGAACCGGCATGGTCTACAGCTTCCTGGCCCTCGGGAAGCTGGCCGGCAAATACCTGCCAGCAGTGATACATGCCCTCCCAGATCTCCACCTGAACCGGTGCACCAGCCCACCGTGCTTTCTCAACGAACGTCCCGATGTCAGAGAGGAGGAGTTCATACGTGCCCACCTGGATATAGAGGCGGGGGAGGTTTTTGAGCGCGCCGCGGACAGGAGAGGCAAGGGCATCCGATGCATTGCGGCCGGAGAGATAGGCAGTCCGGATTGCGTGGAGGCGGTCGGCCGTTATCGCGTCCCGCTGCCCGTTTTTCGTCACCGATTCACCGGCAAACTGCATATCGGTGATTGGCGACATGCAGACTGCTGCCCGGGGGAGGGTTAACCCCCGCTCCTTCATCGAGAGGAGCGAGGCAAGGACGATATTTCCCCCGGAAGATATCCCCAGCGGGACGATGCGGTGGGGCGGGTAACCTTTTGCCTGGAGGAAGCGGTATGCGGCAACGGCATCCTCGACCGGTGCGGGAAAGGAGTGCTCGGGGGCAAGCCGGTAATCAACGGAGAAGACACGGGCCCGGGCGGCGCGGGAGAGCCGGATGCAGAGACCCAGGTGGTCGGCCGTTGATCCCATCGTGAACATCCCGCCATGGAAGAAGAGGACTGCATAGTCCGGCTCGGCTTCGGGAACCGAGATCCAGTACCCGGAGAGGTTGTCGCGGATTGCTACCTGCTCAACAGTATGGGCCCCCTCGCTGACAATCTCGTCCTGCATCTCGCGGTAAAATTCAGAATATTCCTTCCGGGCGGCAACAAGGGGCTTGTCCGGGCCGGGCGCATGAGACCGGATGATCGAGAGAAGTTCTTCCGGGGACTCGCGGATCATTGTGTTCTGTGTTAGAGAGGCCGGGTAATAAAGGATGAGGGTACGAGTGGCAGTTCCGGGCGCAGTACGGCGCGGGGATGCAAAACCGAACGCATATCAGGCACTGTGCAGACCGGTACCCATGCAGGATGAGAGGAGCCTTGAGGAGAGAACGGTGCGAAAGGTGACCCGCCGGCTGCTCCCGTTCCTCTTCATCCTCTATGTCATCGCGTTCCTCGACCGGGTCAACGGATGCCGGCCTTGTCGCGATCGGCGCATGTCTCATCCTCTGCGGGCTGCTCACGCTTGCGGTCCGCAACACCCGCAGGATAGAATTATAGGAACGAAAATTTTTCATGAAAACATCATTCCGGGCGTTCATTCATTAGATTTAAAAAAGAGTAAGCTAATATACCGCAATAATCATTTCACGAAAAATCCGGCAGCCATTCTGAAGGGCGCCGACCGTGATCTGAGCAGTACGGTGGTATCATCATGACGTTTTCCAAAATCGGCATCATCGCCATTTTCCTGGTTGTGATCGCAGTCACCGTTGCCGGGTGCAGCGGGAGCAGCCAGCCTGCACAGCCCGGCACCGGAGCTGCTTCGGCGGGCGGAAGTTCGCCTGCAACGGGAAGCAGTGGCGCAGCCACCGCAAGCGGAATGGATCTCCTTGGCGGGATAAACTATGAATGGGCGGAATACAAGATCACCAGCAATGCCGGGGGAGAGAAAGTCTCCATGTTCTTCAAATACAATCAGAAGACCGGCAAATGCACCATGCGGATCGAGGGAATGGAGGACGAGACGGGCATGCTCTCCAACCTGGACTGCAGCTCATCAGGCAGTACCGGTTCCGCATCCGATCCCAATGACATCGGCTCCGATGTCAAACTGGTGAAGGTTGCCACCGAAACAGTGACCGTCCCCGCGGGCACCTTCGTTGCCGACAAGTACATGACGAGTGCCAATGGCGTTACAGCGTACTACTGGATCGCATCCGGCAAACCTCTCGTAAAGATGGAAGGGGGCAGTGCTGAAGGGACCGTAACAACCGAACTGGCCGGCTGGGGATAATCTCCCATCAGTCCTTTTTTCATTCTTTTTCATGTAAACCTGAACCCGGTGGACATGGTGCATTCCTTGCTGCACAATGCGCTGCCTGCACGATACGGGCTGTCCGCAGGAGCGCAAGCGGCCTGATCCCGGTTTAAACCGGGGTAAAAAAAGAGATTGTCCCCTTCAGAAGTAATACATCAGGACGGTCTGCTGGTACCCGTTCTCCCAGGTCCCGATAATGTTGGCTGTTACCGGAGTAGCAAGCCCCTGGTAGGTAAACACGATTGATTCGCCGGGTGAGGGGGTTAGGACCGTGCGCTCGAAATCATCAAGGTCCTGGTTGTCAATCCGGACTTTTAGGGCAACAAGGCCTCCTGCATCGGGGCCGCCGGTGTAGGTGATGTTCACGGCTTTTTGCGTTTTGGACACGTCAAACGTCAGGCTTTTTTCGGGTATGGCAGTGGTCGTGAGCGGAACGGGAGTAGCCGGGGGGGGGATCGGTGTTGTAGCAGATGAAGTCTGGGGTGCCGGTTGGGTGCAGCCGCTCACAAACACGAGGAGCAGGACAAGGAAAAGACAGGAACAGAATGCACGTCTCATGAATGGATGGTGGGGTATGATGGGAAATAAAGGTTGGGAGGTGATGTTACCGGGCCGGAGCCGGATTGTCGCCGCGAACTGCATACCGCGACCATACAATCCCGTCTTTTAATACTTCAGTGCTTTTGTGGACGAGAGGGGCCTGTAATCCAGTGATACCTGCCTGCTCCGGGTCACAGAGCGTGGGGGACGATCTCCCGCCGGCTATGATCGAGTGGATGAGGACGCTCATCTCATCAACGAGTCCATCGTGAAGAAGGACACTGTTGAGTGTGCCCCCGCTATCCACTCGGACGGTCTTAGTGCCATAGTCACGGTTCAGTACTTCCAGCGCTTCCCGCATATCGATACGTTCATCCCCGGTGACAATCGTTTTGATGTGGTGTTCTTTCAGGAACTCCAGGTATTCCTGAGGCGTTACACGGGAGCAGAGCGCGAGGACGTCCCGCATGTACGGCCATTTCCGGATCGCGTCCCAGCAGCGCACCTGCCCGCGGCTGTCGGCGATAACCAGCAGCGGACGCGGGTCCGGCTGCCCTGCTGGCGGCACAAACATCTCCTCGTGTTCCGGCGGGACCTCGAGTGCGGGATTGTCGCGGACTGCAGCAAGGACAGTCCCGCTGCCGAACAGGATTGCATCCGGGTTCCATTGCCCGGCAAGGGTGTAATACAGCTCAAGGTCGGCGGGGAAGTTCGTGATGCGGCCGTCAAGGCTCATCGCCGTATGAATAATGACTCGGGGTTTCATGGATGATTCCTGATTACGCGTTGGGCTGGCAGGAGATAAGGTGGTGCTGCGGGGAGTGAAACTAACAATGCCTCTGCCCGTTCCATGGCCATCCCGCAACATATATAGTGTCAACATTCCAATGTTGACACATGTTCCTTGCAACGGACGACCGACAGTTCGGGTTCTGGGCACTGCGCCGGAGCGGGGAGTCCAATATCGGGATTGCTCACCGGTTTGGCATCTCCCGTCAGGCCGTATCGCGGGCACTCCACCTCATAGACGAAAAGATCGAGAGCACCCTCCGCGCGATGGCAGAAGCAAACCAGATCTCGATAGAGAGGGTCAATGCCGGGCGGGGAATCCTCCTCGGGAGGTCAATCCCGTTCCAGACCGCTGCGATCATTTTTGTGTCGGAAAAACACGGGGTGCAGGTCTGGTACGAGCATGACGGGGACTGCGGGGCGTGCCAGCGGTATACCGAATGTGTCGAGTTACTCTGGGACTATGCCACCGAACTGGGCGTCCGGATCGAGAAAACCGCCGACCCGACAAAGATGGCGGAAGAACTTTTTACGAACGTGAAGGCGATGATGAAATGATGCGGGTTTCCGAAGTTATCCGGGGATGGCTGGGCTGGTGCCCGAACGGACATATGATGAATATAAAAACACGGGATTCCGGTTATGGTGTCTCTGCCTTCAGCCCGGGGATGAAGAGCGCTGGTGCTTCTGGAAGCGACGGGGCCGGTGCACCGGACCGGGATATATACGAGCACACCCAGCGCGGCATGCTCATCATCGGGGCAGTGTCCGCTGCAATTCTCCTGATCCTCACCATTTCCATAGTTATGGGATTCGTCTGGATTGTGGGTATGGTGGTCGCAATCCTCGCCTTCATGCTTGCGATTATGTCTACCCTGACCATATCGGTTGGCAGCGACAGGCTCCGGATCCGGTTCGGCCCCGTCGGACTGGTCCGGAAAGAATGGCTGCTGTCTGAGATTGTCTCAGTCAGGGCCGTGACCAATTCCTGGTATTATGGCTGGGGGATCCGCTGGACGCCCCATGGCCCGCTCTACAATGTCTCGGGATTCCTGGCCGTGGAGGTCCACCTGGCGTCCGGGAAGGCGTTCCGGATCGGTACGGATGAACCGGATGCGCTGAAGGCAGCCATCGAACGTGCAACGGCAACAACACACCAGTGACACTGATATCCATGATGCATACCGCTTTCCAACAACTCCAGGTCTGGTTCGGGTGGTGCCCGAACAACCCTGGGATCCATGCACAGAACCGTGACCAGATAACCAAACACTCTGCCCAGAAAATGATCGATCCGGAATCCCCGCAGCCCGACACCCCCGGGGCGACCATTACAGTCAACAACTGGATGGCCATAGGAGCGCTTGCGATCCTGTTTGCCACCTGCTTTATCGGCGGAAATATCTTGTGGCCATTTTTTGTAGGGGCCGTACTGATTGCCGGTATCGTATACTGGCATTACCGTCATGGCAGGGAGGTCCGGTAACATGGCACAGATCGCCACTATCATCTGGGACGCAATGGGCTGGTGCCCGATGCATGCAACGCCACGCGATCTGCAACCTGCCCCGGACGGGAGCGGGCTGAAGACGCGTGTAGCTGGTGACAGCGGTGCGGTTGCCCGACGGTCTGCCCGGTTCATGCGTCTTGCCTGGGGCGTTGTCATCCTCGCGTGGGTCCTTGCGTTCCTTGCCCTGCCCCACCTGCCGGAGGTCATCCCGGTTCACTGGGGCCTGCACGGGGAACCTGACGGATTTGCCGGCCGGCTGCCCGGTGCGCTGGGCCTGCCGGTCCTGACTACCTTCTTCATGGTCCTCCTGCTTGTCATCCCCCGGTACGACTCCGTCCAGATCTCCCTCACCGCGTTCCGTGACAGTTATGCCCTTGTCATCCTTGCAACCGTCTCGATGCTGCTGTGCGTTGAAGTGATGGCGCTCCTTATCGGTCTCGGGGTTAATGTACCGGTGGTCACGGTCGTCCCGGTGCTGATCGGCCTGCTCTTCATTGTCATGGGAAGCATGATGCCCCATATCGGGAGGAACACGACCATTGGCATCCGCCTGCCGTGGACGCTTGCAAGCGAAGAGGTCTGGAAGAAGACACATGAGTATGGCGGAAGGCTTTTTACGGCGGCGGGAGTGGTCGTGATTATCGGCAGCCTCGTCACCGGCATCTGGGCAACCGCGCTCATGCTGGTCGTCATCCTCGGGACAACGCTGTATGTTTGCATATGGTCGTTCCGGCTGGCGAAGAATATCCCGGTTACCCGGTAGCATTCCGGCCCCCCGACCTGCATCCTTTTTCCTTTTTTTCGAGCGGGAGTCCTCCCCGATGATCCTTCACCGTGTGCCACATGTATGAATGCAGGAAAAACACATGGATAAGTTTTATATTGTAAATATCAATATATTTACATATGTTCCTTCCAACCAGCGAAAAACAGTTCGGGTTCTGGAAGATGCGGCGCAACGGAATGTCCAATGTCTCAATCGCAAACCTGCTCGGGATTACCCGGCAGGGGGTCTCCCAAGCTCTCCGTGTAATGGACGAGAAGATCGAGTCCTCGCTCCGGGAGATGGCAAAGGCAAACCGCATCCAGATCGAGGGGATCGATGTGGAGAAAGGGGTGCTCTTTGGCAAATCCATCCCGTTCCAGACCAATGCATACATCTTTGTCTCGGAGAAGCACGGCATGCAGGTCTGGTACGAGCACGACGGCGACTGCGGGTCGTGCGACGAGTACACCCAGTGCATCGAGTTCATCTGGGACTTTGCCTCAGAACTCGGGATCAGGATTGAGAAGACCGCCGACCCGACGAAGATGGCTGAGGAGCTGCTCTCAAAGATCCGGGAGATGAGCAGATGATTCTCATTTCCGCTATCGCAGAATGGTGGTTCGGCCTGTGCCGGAAACCCCCGGTGTTTCATACGGCACCGGCAGTTCTCATGGCCTCGCCAGAAACAATTCATCCCTCGCAGCCGGATGGCGGCGACCCCTCTGGTCGTTCCGGCCGGGTCCGGCAGGGTATCAGCATTGCTGCAGGAAGCTTAAAGACGATGGTGAGGGAGCGACAAATGCTCTGGTTCTCACTCATCTCCGGGCTCCTGATGTTCTTCCTTTTCGCCCTGATGTACTGGACCAGAGGTAACGTGTATTACGATCCCTTCCTTATCAGAATCCCCCTTGGAGATTTTATCCTGTGGTTTGATCCAAGACTCATCCCGATCCTGGCGTTCTGCTTTTTCTGTTTCACATTCCTGATAGCAGGTCTTATCCAGTACCGGAACTGGATTCATACTGACCACCCGATCACCATCCGCGAGGGATTATCCGGGGCCCGCGCCCATGCAGGCCCGCTTGCAGCCCTGTCCATTGCAATGGCTTTTGCCGGCACAGTCCTGATTGCGGTTGTTACGAGTGATAATCTGGCCGATATTTCCCTCCAGGTGATGGATTTCTTCATGCCCTATATCTGGTTCCTCCCTGATTCGCTCGGGTTGTCGATTACCTTTTGGCTCATGAGTATTATCCTGTGCATTACTATCATCCTGTTCCTGGTGGTACTCTATGTAGTGCCAGTCATTGTACTGGAGAATAAGGGGCTGGTTTTTGCCCTGGCAGGATCGATAACCCTCATACGGAAGACAAGGCGTGAAATACTTGGCTGCATCCTTGCCTATGGGGCACTCGTCCTCCTGGCTGGGGCCATAATGCGGGTAATGATTCAGTTACTTTTACACTACAACTACGATCCTGTATTCTGGTACCCCGATAACCTGATTCCCATCGCAGCACTTGTTTATGAGATCGTCCTGTTCTGCTTCGCGGTTCTGATAGCGGTATGCTCTATGGCTGTGGGTGTTGCAATAGGGGATCTCTACCGAATCGGAAAGAGCGAGAAGGTATCCGGGATACCGGAAGGGAGCAGGAAACAACCGGAGCGTGCCTCATGACCCGGTTATCGGAAATTGCAGAAAGCTGGTTCGGTCTCTGCCGTAAACCACCGGTGGTCCGGACAGTGCAGGCAGATTTTATTCACCTGCCCACTACCGCTCATGAGGGCCTCCCGGATGGCGGAGGCGGAGGATCGGGTGTAATCCGCCGGGGGATCGGGGCAGCATTCTCCGGGATGAGGACGCTGAACCGGAACCGGCAACTCCTCTGGTTCGGGCTTTTTGCCGGGCTGGTGCTGGTGGGAAACATCATCGGCCAGGCCGTGTTCTGGTACTTCAGTTACAACCTGCACATGGAACTCAGCTGGATCGCATGGCAGTTTTTCATCGAGCTTGCGACCATGGTGTGCCTGGTATTCTTACTCGCGGGCCTGTTCCTGAGCATTCCTTCAGGAAACGATAAGCCCGTCTCGTTCTTTGAGGGTCTTGCCGGGGCAAGAAAATACCTGAAAGCAATCTTCCTGTGGTCATTCGTCCTAGCACTCGCAAGTATGCTGTTTATCATAGCATTCTCGTATATTCCTTCACGGTTCCCGACGCCGGAGACCCTGTTCATTTATCACATGGGTTTCGGGCACTTGGATTCTTTCCTTTTCAGTACGCTCAGCCAGTTCCCCTTCAACCTGAGTCAAATCCCCCCCAGTGACCTCTTTTCCGAGATCCCGGGATATGGGGGACGATCGATGCTGTTATGGTTCTATCCCGGGTTCCGGGAGACCCTCATCTTCTCCGCGATCAACCTGCTCCTGTTCATCCTGACCCCGTTTGTCATACCCCTTATCGTTCTGGAACAAAAGAATCTCAGGGAAGCCGTCACGGGATCGTTTGGTATGATAAAAAAGATCGGCTCTGAGGCAGCTACCTGCGCCGTCTTCCTCGCAGTAATCGTATGTGGTTCGTTCCTCGCGTACCTGCTCGTCCAGGCCGCGTACTCGATGGTCACACCGCTCGCAACTTATTACCGTCCGACCGATGTATGGATCGCTCTTGGACTTCTCTATGATCTCGCACTCTTCATCATTGTATTTGTCGTGGCAACCGTTGGCGGGATCGCTGCGCTGGACCTTTACCGGCATGCAAAGAGCGAGGGGAATGCAGGATGACCCTCACGTCCACACTTGCCGACTGCTGGCTGGGACTCTGCCGGAAAGCTCCTGTCCTGCATACTGCAGCATCGGTCGTACTGGGAGATGGTAAGATCAGCCATTCCGTCCAGCCCGATGCCGGGGGACCCTCCGGGAGCCCTGCCCGGATCCGTCGCGGGATCGGCATTGCCACCGGGAGTATCCATGCCCTGTTCCATGACAGGAGGTTGATCCTCTTCTCGCTTCTTGCAGATCTCGTAATTCTCTTTCTGGTTGCTGCGGAAGGATGGATCCTAACCCATTACGATCTCTTCAGATCGTCCTATCTCTGGATTCCCTTCGGAGATACGACTCTTATAGTGTTTGACCTGCGGCTCTTCCTGATCGAAGCAGTCTGCCTGTCGGGCTTCACCTTCCTGCTCGCTGCCCTGGTTGGTTACCGGAACGCGAAGAACGATGAACAGCCGGTCACGTTCCGCGGGGCATTTACTGCTGCCTCCCGACATGCAGGTACGCTTGCCGCTTTGTCCGTTACGATGGCACTTGTGGCAACGCTCCTGCTCGAACTGACAGCCCAGAACGAGACCCTCGGGACAATCGAATTTACGATATCGATGGTCCTGTTCTGGCTGCCCTACGCGTATTACTTTACCCCGAACGGAATCTTTACCGCGCTCTTCTTCTCGTTCCGGATCCTGGTCGCAAACGCCGTCCTGTTTCTGCTGGCCCTTTATGTTGTCCCGTCCATTGTGCTGGAACACAAGGGGCTCATTTCGGCAATCGCGGGATCGTTCCGGCTCATGAAGAAGACCTGGCGCGAGCTTCTGGGCTGTGCGCTTGTTTTCGGGGCGATCATCCTCGCGGTTGCATGCATCGGGCTCGTAATCGGCCAGTCACCGGCGCTGCTCAACAACGACTACGACTTCTTCCTCCAGGAGACTAGGGGGCAGGTGCTGATGATGGGAGCCTGTTACGGGTTCCTCCTCACCTGCGGGGTGCTGATGGCGCTCGGCACAACAGTACTGGGAATCGCAATAACAGACCTGTACACATGCGGTAAGAAAGGGAACGTTTCCCGAGCAATGGCGAAGGTTGTCACTCCAGTTCTGGAGCCGCACAAATGACTTCGGAACCGGTTGCAGGTATCCCTGTTACCAGGGTCCAGACAGCAAAACAACCCATCTACCAGGAGAACATCCCCCTTATCCTCCTGCTCCTTGGAGGCCTTTTCTGCCTTGTCGACCTGAAGATGCTCGCCATTGCCGGAATCGTTTCGGCCCTGTTCGTCTATTTCGATGCCGTGACGATTCATGCCGGGGAGATATTCCCTAAGGAGGCCATCCTTGGCGATGTTGTCACGTGGCGCCCGCTGACCTGGGCGCTCGCGGTGCTCATCATCCCGCTCATTTTTCTTGCCATCTATGTCTTCTCGCGAAAAGAGATCTTCGAGGCGAACACCTGATTGACGACAGGGGGTTTATTAGCGGACACCCCCCAATTTTATAATCAGAATGTCCCCTGTCCGCAACACATCCGGCCGCAGGCGTCGTGAGCAGGAAAGTAACCATAACGGCGACACCCGGTTCGAGGATCTTGCCGAACTCCTCCCCCAGATCGTCTTCGAGCTTGATGAAGACCTCAAATTCACGTTCTTCAACTGGAGCGCAATCGATATCATCGGGTATGCCTACGATGAGCAGGCAGAGGGCCGGGCCGGCATCTTCGATATCGTCCGCGAGGCTGACCGGGGCAATATCCGGCAGTTCTTCACCCGTATCCAGGACGAGATCACAAGCGACCATATCGAGTGCAATATCGTTGCACATGACGGCAGGGTAATTCCCGCCATCATATATGCCACTCCGATCATTGGTGAGAAACGGATCGCGGGCGTCCACGGAGTCATCGTCGACATCTCGGAGCAGGTCCGACTCGAAAAGGCGCTTGCGCTGACGAACCAGAAGCTGAACATGATGAACAGCGTGACCCGTCACGATGTATTGAACAGCATCACCGGGGTTCTCGGGCTCTGCGACATGCTGGCCGCGACGACATCAGACAGTAATGGAAAAGAACTTGTCTCCGGTATCCGCGGTCAGGTTGTCAGGATCAAGGAGCAGATCCTGTTTACCAAAGACTACCAGAGCGTTGGCGTGAAAGCCCCGCAGTGGCAGGGGCTCTGCCGGAGCGTGAGTGAGGCGGCTGCGGCAATCGGGAATGAGACGATCCGGATCCACCTCCCCGAGACGGATTGTGAGATTTACGCAGATTCCCTCTTTGGCCGGGCGTTCTATAACCTGATCGAGAACAGTATCCGTCATGGGGGACCGGTCCGGAACATTGTGGTGGATACGGAGACCCTCCCTGACGGGAGCCTCATAATCCGCTACCGGGATGACGGGTGCGGTATTCCTGCGGGTGAGAAGCAGAAGATCTTCGACCAGGGATACGGGAAGAACACCGGCTTTGGCCTGTTCTTCATCCGGGAGGTGCTCGCGATTACGGGCCTGACCATACGGGAGACCGGAACACCGGGCAAGGGTGTAGTGTTCGAGATCTCTGTACCGAAGGAAGCATGGAAAACAGGAACGGACAGGTAGGCGCATGACGGGATTCCCGGCGTCCGATGTGAAAACCGTGGAAGTGAACGGTATCACACTGGCGTACCGGGAGATCGGCTCCGGGCATCCCCTGCTCCTGATCAACGGGTTCGCCTCCCCTATGGACACATGGAACCCCCCGGTGCTGTCCCTACTTGCGCAGACATTCAGGGTTATCGTATTCGATAACCGGGGCACCGGCTATTCTTCGGCATCCGACGACCCATTTTCCATCCCGCTCTTTGCCGCAGATACGGCTGCACTGATGAATATGCTTCGGATCACCCGTGCACATATTCTCGGGCTCTCGATGGGTGCTTCCATCGCGCAGGAACTGATGCTGGCACACCCGGAACGGGTGGATAGGCTCGTGCTTGTATCCGGGATATGCGGGGGCGACGAGGCGGTATGGATGCTGCCAGAGATCCGGAAGATGCTCACCGACAAGAACGGAAGCCCGACCGAACTCGCGGACAGGATGTTCTCCCTGCTCTTTCCCAAACACTGGCTCGCAACGCACAACCCGTGGCATTACTGCCCTGAAGTGCACGAGACAACCAGCGAGAGAAATACGGCGCGACAGGCGGAGGCGCTCTTCGGATGGACGGGATCCTATGAACGCTTACCAAAGATCCAGTGCCCCGTGCTGGTTGTTACGGGAACGGAAGACAGAGTGATTCCACCGGAAAATTCCCAAATCCTCACAAGCCGTATACCGGGGGCAAGGCTGGTAGAGATTCCTGGAGCTGGTCATGGTCTGCAGTATCAGTGCCCGGTTGAGTTAGCGCGGACTGTTGTCGGATTTTTGCAGAACCATTGATGGAAATTACCATTTCAGAGAATTTGTCACGCAGGTCGCGGACCTGCCGGTATCCGTATAAACGATACGATAACAATGTTCGAACGAAAGCATTCGCTCGTTAGTAAAACTTTTCTAGAACAGTCTTGTAAGAAGGAAAGGTGATTGCAGCTTGGTATGGTTCCCGGGGACTCGCGTACCTCAGTACAGCATACTACGTGTGTCAGCTTAACTGCTGGGTTCGGAATGAGACCAGGTGTTTCCCGACAGCTATGGCCGCAATCACCACATGTTGTTTGCTTTTAGATGCTTTTGAGTTCTAACGAAGAGCACGTTACATTGCTTCCTCAACTCGAAGAACGCTGATGCGTCCTTCTCGTCTCAGAAGTGCTTCGCACTTCTTCGAAAGCCAAGGTCCGGATTTGAACCGGAGTGTAGTTGATCTGCAGTCAACCGCGTGGCCGCTCCGCCACCTTGGCAGCCGTGTAGGATGATACCCTATCCTGTATGTCAGGATAGAATATAAGGTTTGCACTCAGAATTTCGTCTGGGTTTAACGTGGTGAGCACTAGTGTTTGGACGTTAGTACTTGCGGACTGAACACGTCGTTGCCTTCGTGCGTACATCCCAAGCCTATCAAACGGGTCTTTTACCCGTGTCCTCAACGGAGTCTCTTTTTAGGCCGGGTTTCAAGCTTAGATGCTTTCAGCTTTTATCCCTTGGCGCGTAGCTGCTCGGCACTGCCTTGTCAGACAACCGATCGACCAGTGGCGCCGAATGAAAGTTCCTCTCGTACTATTTCATTCTTACCCTCAGACTCCAAACACTCCTGATAGATAGTAACCGACCTGTCTCACGACGGTCTAAACCCAGCTCACGATCCCCTTTAATAGGCGAACAACCTCACCCTTGGCTGCTGCTGCACAGCCAGGATGGAAAGAACCGACATCGAGGTAGCAAGCCGCCGGGTCGATATGTGCTCTTGCCGGCGACGACTCTGTTATCCCCGGGGTAGCTTTTCTGTAGTCAATAAGCCTCACCAAAAGGCTGTATTGGTTCGTTAGACCCGAGTTTCCTCTCGCGATCATTTGCTTTGCATGATCGCGTCAGGCCAACTTATGCTCTTGACACTCTTCTGTGAGTTTCTGACTCACATGAGTTGACCTTGGGGCACCCTTGATATTTTTTCGAGGGTGTGGCGCCCCACCCAAACTGCCTACCTACCGGTGTCCTCGTTAGAGTGAGAACTACAACAAAACTAGGATGGTGTCTCATCGTTGACTCCCCGTTCCCCGAAAGAAACGGATATAACGTCTCCCATCTACACTGCGCAAGAATTATCGTAATTCAGCGACAGGCTGCAGTAAAGCTCAACGGGGTCTTCACTTCCCATCAGGAGTCCCTAGTCTCTGCACTAGGACAAAAAGTTCAACGGATATGTGTTAGGGACAGTATCGCTCTCATTAATCCATTCATGCAAGTCGCCAATTAAGCGACAAGGTACTACGCTACCTTAAGAGGGTCATAGTTACCCCCGCCGTTTACGAGTCCTTCGTCCGGTTGAACCCGGTATTCAGATACTCGCACTGGGCAGGAATCAGTGACTATACTAGTCCTTTCGGAGTTGCAGTCACCTATGTTGTTATTAGACAGTTAGTGCGCCCCGGTCACTGCGACCTGCCTGATCTCCAGGCAGGCACCCCTTATCCCAAAGTTACGGGGCCAATTTGCCGAGTTCCCTTAACTACATTTAAATCCGACACGCCTTCACCTCTTCAGCGAGGGGCACCTGTGTCGGTTCTCGGTACGGACATGTGATTCCCTTTTCATGGGTTCCAGAAATTTGCCGAGTTACCCCATCACGCTTTCTCCCCGTTCTCACCATTACGGTACTCCAGGGGATTATACGCTTGGACGGGATGACGGTCCCGCTTGGCATATCCCGAAACGTCAGGGTCTTACGACTAAAAACCACATGGTACAGGAATATTAACCTGTTTCCCTGTCGGTACGTTCGAGTTACGACGTACCTTAGGACCGACTAACCCTCGGCTGACGAACATTGCCGAGGAAACCTAGCCCCTGCGGCGGATGGGATTCTCACCCATCTATGCTTCTACTAGTGCCAGAATTCTCATCACTACGCGGTCCACTGGAACTTACGCCCCAGCTTCTACCCACGCAGAGCGCCTCCCTACCAGATCACCTTTCGGTGCTCCGTGGTCTCTGTAGTAGGCTTTAGCCCCGTCCATTTTCACCGCCCTAAATCTTGACTGGTAAGCTGTTACGCACTTTTTAAAGGATAGCTGCTTCTGAGCTCACCTTCCAGTTGTCTTTGACCTAGGACCAATTTCAGTGTTTACACTTAGCCTACATTGAGGGACATTAACCACGGTCTGGGTTGTTTCCCTTACGCATTACAAGCTTACCCCGTAATGCGGACTTCCGACCATCTAGGGTGTCCGGGAGTTTGGAGTTTGGCAGGGGGGTGAGCAGTTTCCCGCCCAGCTCCCCCAATCAGTGCTCTACCTCACGGACGACCTCCGGTCAGGTCATGCTGCGACATGTTTAGGGAGGAACCAGCTGATGCCGGGCTCGATTAATCTTTCACTCCTATACGCAGGTCACACCAATGATTTGCATATCAATACGGCTTGCGGTCCTCCACGCAAGTTTCCTCACGCTTCAACCTGCCCACGCATAGATCGCTCGGCTTCGGGTCTTATCCTGCTGACTCCACGCACTTTTAATACGCCGTCCCACGCATTGCTGCTACGGACTTGTTGGTTTCCCTTTGGCTTCCCTTTTGGGTTAACCTTCGCCAACAGAATAAACTCTCTGGCCCGTTCTTCAAAACGTACGTTACGACCTTGGCAACCATACCCGTACTACCGCCTCGCGACGGGTTCCTTCGCATGGAAGATCCTTTCGGGCCGCAACTCGCGATCTCCTGCCAATTTCAGGCGCTTTTAACCACCTTTTCAGGGTTACTTTTCAGCTTTCGCTCACGCTACTAATTCGCTATCGGTTTCAAGTAGTATTTAGCTTTGGAGGTTGATGACCCCCTAATTCACGCGAGAATTCCGACCCGCGTTACTCGAGACACCACCTGGGCCTGTCTGCTTATGCGTACGGGACTATCACCCTCTCCAGTGTGCCGTTCCAGGCAACTTCCACTTCACATCCAGGTCCGTACGGTGGGCTATGACACCACATTTCCCTTGCGGGATTCGGTTTGAGCTCTGTCGTGTTCGCTCGCCGTTACTAACGACATCTCGTTTGATTTCTCTTCCTCCCCCTACTGAGATGTTTCAATTCGGGGGGTTCCCTATCCTTACGGATAAACACCGAAGTGTTGGGATGTCCCATTAGGGTATCTCCGGATCACAGATTCCTTGCGTCTACCCGGAGCTTATCGCAGCTTGGCACGCCCTTCATCGGCACTTGAACCGAGCCATCCAATGGCAGGATTATACTAATGCTCCGCTAAACCCATTTAACGTCCTGAGTGCAACCTTTACACGGCCTCGAAGAGTCATTGGTTTGACTCTCAGCCCTTCCCTCGTGATTCACATCTCGAGGTGCATCTAAACCGGCTCACCGGGATTCGAACCCGGTCATTCGCCCCATTCCTGGCGACTGAACCTTTCTTGTCGACATCGGCAACTTTACAGTTTGTCTAGCAACCGCTTTTCCCTGAAATTTCGTTAGGAGGTGATCCAGCCGCAGATTCCCCTACGGCTACCTTGTTACGACTTAACCCCCCTTGCAAAACCTAGATTCGACCGCCGCAGATACGACGGCCTCATCAAGACCTCACTCGGGTGGTTTGACGGGCGGTGTGTGCAAGGAGCAGGGACATATTCACCGTGCCATTTTGAGACACGATTACTACAGATTCCAGCTTCATGTGGGTGAGTTGCAACCCACAATCCGAACTAAGGGTGGGTTTAGGAGATTGCCTTCACCTTTCGGTGTCGATACCCATTGTCCCACCCATTGTAGCCCGCGTGTAGCCCAGTTAATTCGGGGCATGCTGACCTACCGTTGCCCATTCCTTCCTCCTCTTTAGCAGAGGCGGTCCCAACAGTGTCCCCACCATCCCGGAGGACGAGCTGGCAACTGTTGGCGTGGGTCTCGCTCGTTGCCTGACTTAACAGGATGCTTCACAGTACGAACTGACGACGGCCATGCACCTCCTCTCAGCTAGTCAAGTAGAGTCTTCAGCCCGACTATCATTCAGCTGTCTTAACTGGTGAGTTTCCCGGCGTTGAGTCCGATTAAACCGCAGGCTCCACCTGTTGTGGTGCTCCCCCGCCAATTCCTTTAAGTTTCAGCCTTGCGACCGTACTTCCCAGGCGGCACGTTTCACGATTTCTCTTCGGCACCTCGGTAACTCGTGGTCACCGATACACCTAACGCGCATCGTTTACAGCTGGGACTACCCGGGTATCTAATCCGGTTTGCTCCCCCAGCTTTCGTCCCTCACTGTCGGAGCCGTTCTGGTGAGGCGCCTTCGCCACAGGTGGTCCCCCAAGGATTACAGGATTTCACTCCTACCCCTGGAGTACCCCTCACCTCTCCCGGTCCCTAGTCTGCCAGTATCCCTGAGACGCCTTCCGGTTGAGCCGGAAGATTTCCCCAGAGACTTAACAAACCAGCTACGAACGCTTTAAGCCCAGTAATAGTGGCCACCACTCGAGCCGCCGGTATTACCGCGGCGGCTGGCACCGGTCTTGCCCGGCCCTTTCTTCACCAGTTATTTAAACTGATGGACAGCCCGATTTTACGGGCACTCGGAGTTCCCCTGTCACGGTTTCCCGCATTGCAAAGTTTTCGCGCCTGCTGCGCCCCGTAGGGCCTGGATTCGTGTCTCAGAATCCATCTCCGGGCTCTTGCTCCCACAACCCGTACCGATTACAGGCTTGTTGGGCCGTTACCCCAACAACAACCTAATCGGCCGCAGACCCATCCTATGGCGGCGGACCTTTCGACTACAAAGCATTCCAGCATCCATAGTCTATAGGGTATTATCCCCAGTTTCCCGGGGTTATCCCCTTCCATAGGTTAGATTGTCCACGTGTTACTGAGCAGTATGCCGAGGTCTTACACCTCTCGACTCGCATGGCTTAATCGAACTCCGATAGCAGTGGCCTCTGGCAGGATCAACCAGAATTCTACAAATATACGCACACTATCTGAACTTTCTAAGGAATTGAGCGGTTACTAAACAAATTTCCGCATTGCCAATGCCAACGTCAGAACCAACACCGGTCATGCCGGGTATCGTTGGATCTCCATCAAAGAAGTTTGCCTTGATATTCGTCGTGTTGCTTGATTGAACACGGGCTCATAATGTATGTTTCAAGGATATTTATACCTTGTTACAGGAGCCTTTTTCCCTCGGAACCAAGGCGGGCATGAAGCCTGCTGATTTGGTTCTTCACCAGGGGACTGAACTGTGAATCTTCGTCGTGTTGTTTGACGCATTCACGGGCTTACAATGTAGGGCTTTTGGGTATTTATACCTTGTTGCCCCCCTTGTTTTACCTCGGAACCGACACCCGTTCCCGAAGGCAGGTTTCGTCGGTTCGTCATCAGATTTTGTGGATCTACATATTCACCAGTCCGGCATTTAAAGATGATCCTGCCTTTACCGGCGTATATTTTAGCCGGATCTATTGATGAATAATTATTCCGGACCCCAATAATCGGAAAATGGTTTCCAAAACCAGATTACTTCCGAAAACTGCCTGCATTGATCCATTCACGGTTCTGCTGCGCGAACCAGTAAGACGCATGCAAAAAACTGCAGGACCGCAGGATTTTTTCTGGGAGCGCGGATTGCACAAAATCCCGTTTACGTCGTAGATATGATGGATCCACCTGATCCTGTCCGGAACCTGCCGCGAATCGCGCATTCTCAATAATCCCCGTTTCCGGGACTTGTCTTCTTACAGTATGCGGCCTGCGACACCATGACCGCGCAGGAATTCTCCAGATAACACCCTGAAAAGGCCCGGGTCCCGCACATCAGAATTGGTAGGCCTGTGAATTGGCGAACATTTCCATCACCCGGTAAAACCGTTGCGGCATTGTCGCCATCGGCACATGAGATGTCAGAAGTTCGAGATATCGCCACCCACCCTGCGCTGCAACCTTCCGTTTCACCAACAGGGTAACCGTTGAAAACTCGCTGTCAGTACAGAACACGTAGGTCTTCTGAATCCCGCGGAGGGCACGGGGATCGAACGGGATCTTCTCCACGTACGCCGGGGCAGCCTCAAGCCCTGCAAACGAGAAGGGACTGACACCCCCTTTTTCGAACAGGTCGAAGAGCGACTCTCCCGTGTCCGGCAGGGCCGCATCGATATAGACCAGCTGCCGGATACGTTCCGGCATCCGCGTTGCAGCACCGGTTATGACCATCCCGCCATAGCTGTGGCTGACAAGGATGACCATATACAGATCGCTTGCTGTGATGAATGAACACACACTATCTATATGATCGGTCAGGTTGTGGGTATGCTCATCCGGCAGGGTCGGGGCAAATACCCTGTGACCGTGCGATTCAAGATACGCTTTTGTCCCTTCCCATACCTTCGCTCCCAGGAGGGACCCGGGAGAACCACAACTCACGCTCCGGCCGGTCTCATGGTATGTGAAACCGTGAGGCCCTGTATCGTTTGGGCAGACCTGCCAGGGATTCTTCGTAACGTCATAGCAGGATCCGGTTGCCTATTTTTATCCTTTTTTTATGATATTCGTTCCTGTTTATATCTGCAAGTATAGCGGAGTTCCTGAGAGCCCTGCGACGCCTGCATCTTCCCCCATGGTAACCAGCCTGATCGGGTAGTTCATGATCATCGCACCGGAAAAACGGAACTCATACCCTGCCCGACCCCCCTTGGTTTCGCATGGAAGAAATTTCCTATATTTTTACTTCTGAATTTCTACAGGAAATTAAGGTCTTTTTTATTCCCCTTAAAAGGGGGGTCGGGCTGGGGAGAACTTTTCATTTACAGAACAGGGTCACTCATCGCATGCAACAAATGCATGCGCAAACACGATCCGGACAGGCTGGTTGTTGTTTCATTCCAGGGTCCATATGACCGTTATTTGCAAAATTTCAGAAGGATTGCCATGATTTAACCAGGGGTAATGAAGAGTCCCCTGCTCCAAAAATGTGCACCGTACCGGATTGTTTCCTGCAATCGCGATCGCAAAACGAACGAAAAAACCCAGTCCGACCCCCCCTTCTCCCACCACCAAGACTTTATCCGACCCTGCCATTCTCCCTTAGTATATGCCGGATTTCCCCCCGCGACCCAATACAAAAAAATCCTCCCGCAGGCTGAAGACACCCATCGCGGATATCACCGCTTTTTCTGCCATCATACGTTCCCTTGTGTACACGAACCCGCTTGGCTGCACATCCTATCATTTCCATTTAAGGGCACATCCCCCCATCCAGAAAGTCCGGGAGATGTACACGGCAAAGTTCGAGTACCGGAACGAAAAGGGCAAGCGGGTCGGGACGACCATCGAGATGTACGATTCCGTGGAAGGGTACGAAACCGGTATCTCTGCTGTCATTGCGAACGTGGCAAATCGCGAGGCACACCGGGGAAAAGTGAAGCGCCTGCCTGACGCGGACCTCTTTTCAGTCATGCTGAAATGCCACGATCCCACGGGTGAACTCTACTACCTGAACATCGCCCGCGACCGGATGACACTATCGTCCTATTCCGACGATGCAATCCGGGAACGGGTTGAGAAATGGGTGGACAGCGTGCCGGAACTGGGGTGAGCCGGCTGGCATCCCTCATGTTCCACGAAATTCCTGAACCAGAGAAGAGGAGATGGAAAAGAGACCAGAAAATCATTAAATAGCCCCTTTTTCCGTTTCAAGTGTATAAAATCGATTAAAATGGTAACCGACAATAACCAAAGATATATCTGAAAGCAGGTGAAGATCCAGAATCCATCAACAAGAGAAAGAGGTGTGTGTGCCCCCACCCTATTCCCTCCTGTATGTTGATGACGATACTGACCTCCTTGAGCTTGGCAAAGCATTCCTGGAAACCAGCCACGAATTCTCTGTCGGCACAAGCGATTCAGCCGCAAAAGCCCTTGCCCTCCTCAGGGAACAGCGTCCCGATGCCATTATCTCCGATTTCGAGATGCCGGATATGGATGGCATTGTCTTTCTCAAGCAGGTCCGCTCTGAATACGGGGACCTCCCGTTCATTATCTTCACCGGCCGTGGAAGGGAAGAGGTTGTCATCGAAGCCCTGAACAACGGGGCTGACTTCTACCTCCAGAAAGGAAGCGACGCCGACGCTGTCTATGCCGAGCTCCGGCATGTCGTGCGGCGGGCTATCGAGATGCGGCAGGCGAGACTCACTCTTGCCGAGCAGGAGCAGCGGTTCCACGATCTCCAGAATGCAAGCGACATGATCCAGAGCGTGGATCCACAGGGCCGGTTCCTGTTCACCAATAAAAAATGGCAGGACACCCTTTGCTACGGGGAGAGTGAGGTGCCCGGCCTCTCACTTTTCGATATCATCCACGAGGAGAGCAGGGACCACTGCATGACGGTCTTCCCCCGGGTCCTTAAAGGCGAGGACGTGGGCATTATCGATGTCATCTTCCGCGCAAAGGACGGCAGGAAGGTCTATGCCGAAGGGTTTGCCAGCTGTAAAATCGCCGACGGGAAACCCCAGTACACCCGTGGGATCTTCAAGGACGTTACCGATCGCAGGGAGACTGAAGAGGCCTTAAAAGAGAGCGAAGAAAAGTTCCGTACCCTCGTTGAGCACTCGCTGGACGGGATCCTGATCCTGGACCCGGGCGGATTAATCCTCTTTGCCAACCTGGCTGCCGGGAAGCTCATCGAAGAGGAGGACTACCAGAAGGTGATCGGCAGTCAGAACGTCATGGCATTTATCGCACCGGAATCGAAGGAGACGGTGGCCCAGGACTTCTCGAAGGTGGCGCAGGGTATTGACGGGTTCCTTGCACAATACAAGATCATCACCGCGCTGCACCGGGTACGGTGGGTCGAGAGCATCGGGAAAGCCATCACGTTTGAGGGGAAGCAGGCTATCCTCATCTCGCTCCGGGATATTACCGGCCGGATGCGATCCAAGTCTGTCATAAAAGAGAACGAGGAGAAGTTCCGGAACATCTTTGAATCCAGCCCCTACCCGATTGCGATCAACAGCATGCCGGACCAGAAGTTCATTGCGGTCAATCCCTCCTTTGTGAAGGCCAGCGGGTATTCGGAAGACGAGATCCTCGGGAAGAACCCGGTCGAGCTGGGCCTCCTCTCCATTTCCGGGGCCGCCAAGCTCGTCTCGCGTGCGGTCCTTGCCGGGAAGATCGAGAATGTGCCACTTGCGCTGAAGGTAAAAGACGGGAATAAGGTCCATGTCCTCTTCTCCACCATCCCTATCTCGCTCGGAGGGAAGTCGGCTGCCCTGACCGTGACAGCCGAGGTAACCCAGCTCAAACGGGTAGAAGAAGAACTCATGCGCAAGAACGAGGACCTCAATGCGGCCTATGAAGAGCTGACCGCAACCGAGGAAGAGCTCAGGGCGAACTACGAGGAGCTCCACAAGCGGGAGCAGGCACTAAGAGAGAGCGAGGAGAAATACCGGCTCATGACCGAGACCACGACCGACGTGATCTACATGCTGGACAAAAACGGCATCATCACCCATGTCGGCCCGCAGATCGCGAGGTACGGGTACAGCGCTGAAGATGTCCTCTCCCACCCCTTCACCGATTTCATTGACGAAGAGACGGTCTCCCGGGCGCTTTCCGACATGGAGAAGACGATCACCACCGGGGAGTCCACGGTCACCCAACTGAAGATGCGCGACAAATCCGGAGCTATCCGCTGGCTTGAGGACAACGGGGCACCAATCCGCGACGCATCGGGGGAGATAATTGGTCTCTCCGGCATCCTGCGGGATATCACTGAACGAAAGGAGATGGAACTGGCGCTCCGGGAGAGCGAGGAGAAGTTCCGGGCGCTTGTCGAGAATGCGCTGGAAGGGATCTTCGTTATCAGCTTCACAGGAAACCTGCTCTTTGCCAACCCGGCGGCCGGAAAGATTGTCGACATTGATGATTACCGGTCGGCAATCGGCACGCTCAATGTCATGGACCTCGTTGCTCTGGAATCGAAGCCCGCGGTACTCAAGGATCTGGCACAGGTCGCCCTCGGGATCGATGCCTACCTGGTCCATTACAAGCTCATCACGGCAAAGAAGCGGGAGATCTGGGTTGAGTGCATTGGCAAGAAGATCTCCTTTGACGGGGGCACTGCCATGCTCGTCTCCATGCGTGACGTCACCGAGCGGCGGAAGGCAGAGGACGTCCTGCGGGAATCCGAGAGCCGCCTTTCCACGCTCTTCAGGAGAAGCCCTGTTTCGCTGACGCTCGTATCAGCAAGGGACGGGCGGTTCGTGGACGTGAACGATGAGTTCGTGAAAAACACCGGGTTCAGCCGGGAGGAGGTGATCGGGAAGACCGCAAACGAGTTCCGCATCTTTGCCGACAATGAGGACCATGAACGGTTTGCCTCTGCCCTCAAGAGCAGGGGCAGTGTCCAGGGCATGGAGATCCGGTGCGTGACAAAAGACGGCCAGCTCCAGATCTGCCGGTTCAACTCAACCGTCATCCTCATGAACGGTGTTCCCCACATTCTCTCGAACATTGAGAACATCAACGAGCAGAAGGAGGCAGAAGCAGCACTCAACACGCTGGTGAAGAGCATGGTCGGCACTACCGGCATAGATTCCCTCCACACGATCACCGCGAACGTGGCCTCCTGGCTGGGTGCTGATTGTGTTCTCGTAAGCGAAGTGTCACCGGACCGGAAAACACTCGTGGCCCGCTCCATGATCCTTGACGGGGAGCGTGTCGCTGCATTCTCCTGCTCTCTGCCGGGAACCCCCTGCAATGCCGTGACAGAACAGGGATTCCAGTTCTATGGCGACAACCTTATGCAGATCTTTCCCGAGGCAGGAGCGGTTGCAGAACACGGGTTTACTGCATATATCGGGACCCCCCTGCGGGATTCCGCCGGTAATACCATGGGTGTTCTTTCCGCGTTCTTCCGGACCGCACAAAAATCCCCGTCGGGTCACCGGGAGATCCTCGACATTATGGCGGTGAAAGCCGCTGCCGAGATCGAACGCAGCCGCATAGAACAGACCCTCAGGGAGAGCGAGGAGAAGTTCCGGACCCTTGTCGAGAACTCGCTGGACGGGATCCTCATCATTGATATGAAAGGAAAGATCCTCTTTGCAAACCAGGCAATGGCAGCAATGGTTGCCTCTGACAGCAATTTCGGATTTGATAACCACGAAGGCGGAAGGAACGTGCTGGATTTCATTGCCCCGGAAGCACGGGATTCCGTTGTGAAGGATTTCCGGAACGTGGACGAGGGAATTGACCGGTACCCGGTACAATACCCGGCAGTAACGATAACCGGAAAACGGATTTGGATCGAGGGCATCGGTAAAAAGATCCTCTACCGCACAATTCCCGCAGTTCTTGTATCCATCCGCGACATCACGGCCCGGAAACAGATGGAGGAGACGCTGTTGCGTACCAACAAGCAGCTCAGCCTCCTCTCGGGCATCACGAGGCACGATGTCCTCAATAAGA
>Ga0302251_1000537_pt1 | contig 33520 bp, 34 predicted proteins | sample AAG_RA_Gln_MG_FD_193534 | JGI IMG/M metagenome (GOLD analysis project Ga0302251, IMG submission 193534) | Enriched activated sludge microbial communities from anaerobic digester in WTTP, New Holstein, Wisconsin, United States - AAG_RA_Gln | ecosystem: Engineered > Bioreactor > Anaerobic >... | reverse complement strand
TTGCTCCCTTATAGCTGTCGCCGGGGATCAAGTAACCCACACCCAGCATATAGGACAGGTTGTCGGTTATTTTGTATGTTCCGGTTACATCGATCTCCCAGCCAATATCCTTGGAAACCTGGTTGGCAACAGCATTTTTATCCGCGCGGGCGTATGTTACGGCCATGCCGATATCCAGTTTGTCGGTTGGTCTTACGCCGCCTCTGAGCTGGTACAAAAATCCGTTGGTCATTTCGTTGCCTTTATTAGCTGCCGCAGTACTGGCATCGATCCAGTAAGTGTAGTCTTCATTCCAGAGGATTAAAGCCGGTTTCCAGTCCCTGCCGCCACCCGCGTTATACATGCTGTGCACCTTGTTGTCATTGGCATCATCGTCACCCTGAACGTACGCAAAGGTAGCGCCTGCATAAAACTGTCCGAAAGTTCCCAGTACATCAAAATAAGCGTTAAAGCAGCTTATGTCTTGATCGGTGGAGCCGGCGGCCTCGTATTCATTCTTGCCGAAATAATAATTAAGTTCCGCCTGGACCGCTACCGGGCCGAATTTGGCTTTCACATAAGGCTGCAAGGTCTGAAATTTGTTTTTGTAGTTCTCAGTGGTTCTGGTCGTATTGTTGTTGTAGTAAAGATACAGCAGACCGGCTTCCCAGTTCTTGCCGGTGTAAATGCCGGCCACCCCGTACTCACTAAAGTCGCCATCGGTCTGTGTTGAAGCTGTATTAACTGCGTTGTAGCTGTTTTCACTGACCTTGACAAGTGCAGCCAGTATTTTAAAGTTGCCGACAGGCAAGATGTAAGTTATTCTTCCTTCCGGGGTGGAACTGTCGCCGAAAGTTGTTCCAAAGTAATGATCATTCTGATAACCGATCATCCATATACCGATCGGGCTGTTGTAATTTATGTACGCATAGTCGAGGCCGACATTTTCATTTTCCGCCCGTGTTGCGGCAGACCCGGTATCCAGCGCCGTGCCGGCACCGGATCTCGTAGCACCCCATGCTCTTTCCATGATGTTCGCCCGGGTAACCAGTGACAGGCCGGGAGCGACAACTAATTCCGTCGTCAGCTGCAGCTTCTGGAAATATAATGCTGTGGACTGATCTGAATGCGCCTGATTTTTAACGACATTGAGCTTATCCACATACGCACCGGCGGCAAAGTAGGAACCGCTGACTTTCACATCGACCGCGAAGGCCGATGCATGGAACGCCGCAACCAGCCCCAATGACAGCAAAACCAACCAAAATCTCTTCATGCTTTTCTCCTGAATAATTTTATTGAATTTCGATTTCCAGCCATTAATAAACGGGCGTTTTTAATGACCGCTTCTTCCACTTATTCCATTTCTAAATTAAGCGCTATCTTTGTTGGCGTCGTCGTCGGCTTCCTCAACGTATGTATAATACGCCTCGTCGCCTCCTCCTAGCCGCCGCGATATCATCATTGATTTAGAAATGGAATTACCAATCTAATGATTTTATTTATCAGCCTGAGAAACCGAGGCTTCCTCAAAAGTGGCGACCTCGGTCAGAATACGCACGGCCGCTTCCACGAAATTCATGACCAATGCCGCGCCCGTCCCTTCGCCCAGCCGCAAGTCGAGATCGATCATCGGTTTCTTGCCCAATAGTTCCAGGGCAATCCGGTGGCCCTTCTCCACACTCCGGTGCGCCGCAATCATATAATCGGCGGAAGCGGGTGCGATGGAATGCGCGATGAGCGCCCCGGCTGTAGATATAAAGCCATCCACCACCACCGGTTTTTTCAGGGAAGCGGCCCCTAGGATCAGACCGGCTATACCACCGATTTCAAATCCGCCTACTTTGGCCAATACGTCGAGACCGTCATTCTTGTCGGGTTGGTTCACGGCGATGCATTTTTCGATGATGCGAATCTTTTGCTCCAGTTGATCATCGTTGACACCGGTACCGCGTCCGGTCACGTCGGCCACAGGACTGCCACTCAGGACCGATACTATGGCGCTGCTGGGGGTGGTATTGCCGATTCCCATATCACCGGTTCCAAAAACATCCACGTTAGAACCGAGTTCACAGGCGATATCAATCCCCGCTTCCAGGGCGCGAATGGCCTCTTCGCGGCTCATGGCTGCTCCTCTGGCCATATTCCCGGTGCCGGCGGCAATCCGCCGGGAAATTATTTTGCCCGCGGCGGCAAGTTCGCTCAAATCGCCGGCAACGCCCATATCCACCACCACAACCGACGCCCCGGCCTGACGGGAAAGCGCGTTAACTCCGGCTCCACCGGCAACAATGCCGTGCACCATCTGGGGCGTTACTTCCTGGGGATAGGCGCTGACTCCTTCGGCAACCACGCCGTGGTCGCCGGCCATAGTTACGATGGTTTTTCTTTTCACCGGCGGGTTGAGGCTGCCGGTAATTCCGGCCAGATCTTCAGCCAGATCCATCAGACGCCCCAGTGCCCAGTGCGGCATAATCAACTGCTCCAGCCTGGCCCTGGCCCGTTTACGGGCAGCGTCGTCCTGGCCGGTAATCTTTCGAATGGTTGATTCCAGTAGATTCATGTAAAGTGTCCTTCCTTTCCGTTATTTTTTTCACAAAAAAAGGGTTTCGACGGACGCATGGCGTCTATCGAAACCCTTTACCATCAGATTTCATATTATATGGGTTCTCGCAGGTCTTCTGGCTTACGGGTCATCAGTTCTCCACTGCCTTCCCATCGGGTTTTAACCCGACAGTGACCGGCCGTCAGCCAGTGTGAAGAACCTCACCGATTACAGCGGCGGGTCCGCCACGGATTTGCACCGTGTTCCGTTATGCTTGAACCTAGATTTGGTGCTATTACCCTCGGGGGAAATTTCTGTCAAGTTTTTTCTCCATATTTGTAAAATTCACGTCCCCGGCATAGCGCGGCGGCAGGGAGGATTACGGCGCCCCGCGTGATATTCCGGTCGCAGAAAATCAAGGTATTCCGGGAATTTTAGGTACACGCATCCTCGGCGATTTTACCGGCTGCGGCGGCTGCAGTGACGGCGATGGCGGCTGCTGAGGCGGCCGGCTTGCCGAAGGTTCCGAACCCTGTCTGTCTTTCTGATCACGCAGGTTGACCACCATTCTGTCGTTGCCGCGCACCAGAACAATTGTTTCCGGATTGATTTCCTTTAAGGTGTAACCTCCTATCAATGTACCCTCAACAACGGGCTTCTGCCGTTTTCCCCGCCCCGGCGTCGAGTAAGGATTTTTTTTGTCTTCGATGTAGGCAATCTTTTTCTCGCCGCTGATAATCGCACCGTAAAAGATGATTTCGGGCCTGGTGACCATCTCTTCTTCCGCTTTCGACAGCGGCATTCTTCTTTGCGGGTGAAATAAATTCTTTTCGGTTACAATGATATAATCCAGAGTGGTAGGAGGATTTTCAGCGGCAATAATTTTTGCCTCTGCTTTTTTTGCCGATTCTGTTTGAATCCGTGGAATATCTACTTTTACATCGGTTTCAAGCAGGGGGTAAACCAGTGTATTGAAAATCCCGGCCGCCGCCGCAACTAGGATCAGGTTCAAAACATTCATATTTTTTAATGCGTAAGATACTATTTTCATATGTTATCTACCCGCCAGCGCCGCCACTTTCAATTTCACAATCAACTCCCGGGGATTATTATAATTGCGGACACGCACATCCACCTCCTTGACCACGAGATAGGGGATCTGGGTCTCGATCGCCACCACGGTATCCGCCAGCGCCCTGATATCCGGAAAGACCGCGTCAACAGCCACGTTGATCACCTTGAACTTGTGCATTTCCTCCGTCTTTTCGACCCTTTCGCTGTTCACCACCCCTTCTCTTGCCGTTACGATGCCCTTAACGGTATTCTGTAAATTGGCGGAAGCAACGGCAATGGTCTGACCCGCCATCATCTTGGCCTCTTCATTTTTTCTGGTCTGTTTGAGTTCAGCGATCTGCTTTTCCAGCAACGGTTTCCGTCCGAGAAGGGCGGCATACTTTTGCAGCGTTTTCATTTTGGCGTCGTGCTGATCCCTCATCTCTTCAGCCTGCCGGTAAATATCGGTGATGACGTATTCATATACCAGAAAACCCGCCAGAATAATCATTATGGGGATCGAGAAGATGAGCAGCCTACTTTTCCCTTGCATTTTTTACCCCCGTCTTCGTCTCTTTATTTTTATTTTCATTTTTCAATTCCATTCGAATTACAAAACGATCGCTGTTTTGCCGGGGATCGCGAAAGGTAGGCGATGCAAATTCGACTTTTTTAAAGTACTGGGAATTCTCCAGCTTGAAAATAATATCTGTGGCGGATGTCGAATACCCCTCTATCTCCACCGTCTTATCCGTAATTCGCAGCCGCGTCAGCCAGGTTTTGGGAGGCAATATCGTTGTCATATCCTTAATGATATTCATGGTTAAATCGTTTTGTTTCTTAAATTCACCGATGGCCCGAATGTCGCTTTCAATCGCCGCAATTTCATCTTTTAATACTTCCACTTTCTTGACGGCGGGCTTCAGCGCCTGGATGTGCCGATCCATTTCGTCCAGTTTTCGCTGCTCGTAGCTGAGCGGCAGAAGAAAATAAAACGCGGCCATGGCCGCAATGCCCGCCAACAAAACAAAAGTCAAGGCCAGCGGCGTACGCTCCTGAACGTTGTCATCCCGGTTCATCAGATCGATGCTCTGCGGATCGTGGAAAAGCGCACCGAGTGCGCCCCCCAGTGCGACCGGTGATAGTTCCTCTTTCCGTTGAGGCGTCTTGTACTTAATATCCCGGCCCAGGCTGGAAGCCTTCATATCCCCGAATTTATTCAGCAATGCGTTGAATTGCTCTTCGTCGGCGGCCACAACGATTTGCGGGCGTCGGCCGTTCCGGGCAAGCTTCTCGCTCAAACTCAACGTCGGTTTAACAACGGCGTCGATGCCGGTTTCGTCACCAGGTTCCACACTTCCGGAAACCGACTGCAGGAGCAATGAATTCTCAATTGCTCCATATTCGTAAACGCCGTTCCGCAGGGATATAAAAACCGCATTTGTCTTCGGATAGGTGTTTTTAATCAGGCTCGTGATCGCAAAAGAACTGACGATGATTTTTTTTATTTTGATATTCCTGTACCGGAGAGCCTCCAGATATTCCTGAACCCGGTCAGCCCGGGTCACGGCAAGCAATATTTTTATGTTTTGTGGATCTTCACCAAGTACGGAATAATTGTACCAGGCGCTGTCTTTCGAAAGCGGAGTGAATCTATCCAGTTCGAAGGATACTACCCTGGAAAGGTTCTCTTTGGCGGCCAACGGCAACTCCACTGTCTTCACAATGGCCCAGGCCCGCGGCAGGCATAATATAAAAGATGCCCGGGATAATTTTGTTTCAATGACAAAACCTGAAACGACGGTTGCCAGATATTCCGGGCTGACAGGTTTGTTCGCCTCCAGGGGGTAACGCCGGCAATGCCGGACAGTTGTTCGCCAGAGCATCTTCTCCGTGCAAACAAGATAAATACCGTCGGCTTCGATGGAAATGCATACTGCTTTCGCAAACGATAATCGTTTATCGGCCAGGCTCAACGATAAAAATTTCCCTATCGCCCTGCCGGCTTTTTCGGCCACCCGATAAAAATTTTGGAGTTTATCTTTATAATTGCTCATTCTTCGGCATCTCTATATATGCAGGATTTTGGTAATAAAGTATTTTATAGCGGTCCGCGCCCTCGATCCGGACAACCATTCTGATTGCATACTGACTGCCCGCCGGAGATTTGTAACCGATCGCTTCAATAGAATAAACATTTGAATCCATGGTTGTTACGAAAGGCGCCACCTTCGCATAATCCGGCGCGGTGAAAACAGACTGCAGCCCGGAACCATCTTTCTTTGTATTATCCGCCTCCCGATAGCTGATAATGCTCTGTATCATGTCATCGGTCATTGATGGAATCGCTTTGAGCACATCGACGGACGCCGTGTTGATGTTAACCTGAACGGAAGAGGAATACAGTGTCAGGTACTTGATCAGGCCGAGCTTTCCGCCAGCGCCGTAAAGGATATCCCGCGTTACTCCCTTTACCAGGAGAAGCTCCTCCAGGGTATCAAAATTGGCGTTTTTTGCTTTATAAGGCTGGGGCAGGCTTCCATAGTATTCATCTTCCGCGCCATGAAGCCGATGCAGATCATCCCCGTCTTTCCAGTCCAGAATGGAATCAACTATCACATCAGCCTGACTTTCTTCCACCCCCAGGTTGATCAGCAGATTATTCAGCATAACGGCCGTGGCATCGGTCAGCAAATTAATATTGATCTTGCCCGTTTCATCCATGCAGGCAAACTGATAGTGCCCACCCCCTGTTTGTCCATGATGAAATGATCCGTCTGTGGAATATACTTCGGCTCCTTCCAGGTTAATCTGATTATTTTTATAGGCGCTGCGATAAAATATTTCCAGAATAGCTCTGTTCATGCCCGCTTCGGCCAGGTACTTGTTTTCCAGCTGTTCCTTAAACGTTATGGTCGAAAAGACCTCCGTGCGCACCGCTACGGAAAAAGCAAATGTTATCACGATCAGGAGCGTCATGATCCACAGCACAATAATCAGGGCAATGCCTTTGTCTTTTCCGATTATGTTTAGAGTCCAGTTTTTCACATTAATCATCAAACGTAATCGCGCCCGGATTTCATCGACTTCACGGTTTTCTGCTCTCCGTGGGTTGCGTGTCCGCAATGTCCAACGTCGGCGCTGCCGTGTTTTCCATGACGAATACGTTGACCGTCAATATTTTTTTATCCGCAGGGTCGGCAAAACAAATCCTGATCTTCCGCGGCAGTTTTTTTTCGTCCTCCGGCCACTGTTCAACCCATTTTGCCTCGTCCACCGAATTTTCCAGATAGTATTCAAACGTAATGGAATCGTATTCTTTTGTTAATCTGGCTTCATTTGCGGCATTCGTGCCCAACACCTGCTCTTCGACATATAAAACGTTGCCGCCTCCGTCAGTGTTCTTAATAAAATACCTGACCAGGCTGTTGCCGCCGACGCCGCGCCAGATGGAGTAATTGCTGGTAAACGTCAGACTGTCTTTTTCACCGACAAACCGGCTTTTCATTTCTCCCTGATCATCATAGGTGCTCCAAAAAGCCGATTGAATCTGCGACTCCAGAAGCGAATAAACCGTTTTCTTCCGCTCCAGTTTTTCTATTCTTCTTTCACCCTTTTCCACTGTTTTATACGCCATGGACAGCGTGCCGGTCATAAGACCAACGATCACGGCCAGCAGGGCAATTGCGATCATCAACTCCAGCAGTGTGAAACCACGTTGCTTCAATTTAAACTCCCCGTCGAACAACGCATTTTTTACTGACCCTTCAAAGCCTTCGCTTTGGAAACCAGTTTCGCCGTCTGCAGTATCATCCGCTTTGATCTGTTATCTTTCGTATATTGTGCCGATACCGTTATTTCCAAGAATTTTACCGCTAAAGCGTCCGTGCGTTCTTTTAATGTTTCGGTAACGGTAATATCATAAGAATAACCATCGTCATCAACGTCATTCCAGGTTTTGTCTTCCGACAAATCGCCGTCGAGCACTTGGCGCATCTTTTCGCTGGCGCGCCGCAGGGTTTCAATCCGGTCATCGGAAGTGGAAAGATTCCGCAAATTGGCTGAAGAAAGTTGTATAACCGACACCACCACCAGGCAGATCAGGACCAGTGAAACCATGATTTCCAGCAGGGTAAATCCGCGCTCGCGCCCGGATGCAAAATTATTCATGCCGGCTTTCCCCTTCATCGCCCACAATCAACGCCGTCCGGACAGGATCGGGTTTTATCTGAACGATCCTGCCGCCCGTTGCCAGTCTGATCCAGCCCCATGAGCTGAAGCCTGTGGCATCAAAGGATATGCCGTATTGTCCCGCCGTGATTTCCCGGGGGTTGACATCGGATTCGTAAATCACCAGTTTTGTTTCTTCCGGTATCTTTTTCATCCGGCGTCCTTTGATGCCGTAACTTCCGGCGTCGAGATCGAACAACAGTTCCTGTCTCTTGTTTGTCGTGACAGCCAGATTTTTGGCGTATTTGAGCTCGGCAACAATTTCCCCGGCCGCCGCTTTCCGTTTGGCGCCCGATAAGGTATTGCCGAACAAGGCGGCGCTGATGCCCAGAATCAGGGTCATCAATACCAGCACCACCAGTATTTCCATCAAGGTGAAACCGCGCTGTCCAAAAGTCCGGTATCTTCTCATCAGTTGCCTAGCCTCTTATTTAAACCGATCAAAAAGGAATATCCGTAATGCTGAAGATCGCCATCAATAATGATATGACTATAAAACCGGTAATTAAAGCCATGCCCAGAATCAATGCGGGCTCCAGAATACTGATGAAACGTTTGATGGAAGTTTTTAAACTTTTCTCATAATTGTCGGCAATTTTGATAAGCATGACGTCCAATTGGCCTGTTTCCTCCCCGACTTTAATCATCGACATGGCCAGCTCGGGAAAAATATTGGCGTCGGAAAACGGTTTGGAGACGCCCTTGCCCTCTTGTATTTGTTTCGTCACCTGATCCAGGGCCGAAGATACGACAAAATTGCCGATAATATCTTTGGCGTTTTTCACCGCCTGCAGAAGCGGCACACCGCTGCGCAACAGCGCTCCCAGCGTCCGGCAGAATCTGGCGGTCTCGAGCTTCAGGATAATGTCGCCCATCAGTTTGATTTTCAGTTTATCCCCATTGTAGCGGCCTTTATCGGTTTTAAGATAGGCTCGAAGCACAAACCACGAACCGGCGGCAGCCAGCAGAATGATCCACCAGAACGTCAGCAGAAAATTACTGAATCCGACCAGCAGCTGCGTGGAGGCCGGCAGCTGCGTTCCCAGATCGGCAAAGATTTGGGTAAATTTCGGCAAAACAACCGTCACCATGACAATAATGGACAGAATGCCGGTGATGACAAGAATCACCGGATAAATCATCGCGGAAAAGATATGATTCTTTAATTCCTCTGAGGCTTCCAGAAATTCGATCAGCTTTTCGAGCACCATTTCCAGAGCGCCGCTCATTTCGCCGGCTTTGATCATATTTACGTAAAGCGTCGAAAATAATTTGGGGTGTTTTTGCAGGGCGTCGGAAAACGTCCCGCCCTCCCGAATGGATTTGAGGATATCAAAGATAACATCCTTCATTTTTTTATTTTGGGTAATACTGAGCAGGATGTTCAGACTGCGGTCGAGCGGTAAACCGGAGCTCATCAGGGTATGCAATTCAGCGGTAAACAATTGCAGTTCACCTTTTGCCGACCGGAACGAAAACTGTTCTTTTCCAAAGCCCTGTTTGACTTCCTGTATGCGCAGAGGAACAACGTTTTTATTCTTCAGCAGCAGTTCAACTTCCCGCTCGCTGCGGGCATCGATAACCCCCTCTGATACTGTGCCGTCCCTGTTGATTGACCGGTAGGAGAAACTGGGCATTATAACTCCTGCGTCGCGCGGAATATTTCATTGATTGTCGTGACGCCGTCTTTAACCTTGAGCAGACCGTCTTCCATCAGTGTACGCATGCCGTTTTTTCTTGCCGCCGCGCGAATCTGCTGAACATCGGCATTTTTGATGATCAAATTATGAATGGAGGCGTTGAGAGTTAAAAGTTCATAGATGCCGGAACGACCCAGAAAGCCGGTATAGGCGCACTTTTCGCAACCTCTGCCCCGATAAAGGGTCACGTTTGCACCGGTAAAAAGCTCTTTTGTCCGCTCATCTTTAATGGCCTCGTTGTCACTCTCCCGACAATACGGACAAATCACCCGGACAAGGCGCTGAGCCAGTATGCCGCGGATAGTCGCCGCCAGAAGGAAATTCGGCACGCCGATATCCAGCAGGCGGGTAATGGCTGTGGGGGCGTCGTTTGTGTGCAGGGTGGAAAAAACGAGATGCCCGGTGAGCGATGATTGAATTGCTATTTCCGCAGTTTCCAGATCACGGATTTCGCCGATCATGATAATGTCCGGATCCTGCCGCACTATATGGCGCAGTATATTGGGAAAGTCCAAACCGATTTGCGGCATGACCTGGATTTGATTAATCCCCTTGAGGTGGTATTCAATCGGGTCTTCCACGGTGATTATTTTTTTGTCGGGTGAATTGATCTTATCCAAAGCACCATACAGCGTGGTAGTTTTGCCGCTGCCTGTCGGGCCGGTTACCAGAATAATGCCGTTGGGATTTTTGATGATATTATTGAAAGTCGCCAGAGAATCGACGGGAAATCCCAACTGCTCCATGTCTATCTTCACACCGCTCTGCCCCAGCAGACGCATCACGATGCTTTCACCATGAAGAATCGGTATGCTGGATACACGCACATCAATTTCCATCCCGCCGACTTTGAGCTTGATGCGTCCATCCTGCGGCAAACGTCTTTCCGCAATATTCAGCTTCGCCATGATCTTGATGCGGGAAAAAATGGCGGCCTGCAGCTTTTTGGGAATAATCTCAACATCATGCAGGACGCCGTCGATGCGGTAACGCACCTTGACTTCATCGTCAAACGGCTCGATGTGAATATCACTCGCCCTGCTTTCAATCGCGCGGGTTATGATAACATTAACCAGTTTTATGATCGGGGCCTCGGAAGCCAGATCCTGCAGGTGGCCGATATCGTGCTCTTCTTCACGAATGTAGTGCACGGAAGAGTCGTCCTCAATATTTTCAATAATCTTGTTGATATCCTGCATTTCCTGGCTGTAGAATTTTTCCAGATGATCTTCGATGGCGTGGCATTCACTGGTATAAATTTCCAGGTTATGGGAAACGGCGACTTTAATCGCATCAATCACCGCTTGATTGTGCGGGTCAGCCATCACAATTTTTAAGGTATCCTGTTTTAATTCCAGCGGTACAATTTTATTTTCCCGGATAAAGCGGACGGAGAGCGTTTCCATGATGAACGGAACATTGGGGAAATTTTCCGGCTCAAGGTAGGGCACATTTTGTTGCAATATCATAACCTCTTTTTTAATGCATCAGCGTGTTCTTATCGGCACGTTGAAAACGACAGAAAACGGATCAAATTATTTTTTTTCTGCTTTTTCTTCCTGCTCATTTTTTTCCTGATGAATGTTTTGCTTTAATTCCTTATTGATATTTATATCTGTAATTTTATCAGCATACCTATTGGTTACAGCGGCGGCGTCTTGCTGATCTTTGATAATATAAGGTGTTAATAAAATGACCAGTTCCGATCTGGTCTTTTCCTTTGTTGTATTACCGAACAAATAACCGAGTATGGGGATTTTCGAAAGCCAGGGGATTCCTTCTCTGGCTTTCGAATCATCTTCTCTGATTAACCCGCCGATAACAATGGTATGACCGTTCTTCACAACCAGATTGGTTGTAGCTTCCGTCTTATTGAGGATAATTTGCTCTTCATCTGAATATAATTTAATCGTCGAATAATTTGATACTTCCTGCGCTATTTGCAGATTGATCAAACCGCTGTCATTGATCTGGGGCTTTACTTTCAAGATGATGCCGATGTCTTTATACTGAATGGTCCGAACTGGCGCCGTAGTAGTTGTCGAATTATATGTTTCCGATGTCACGATAGGGACTTGTTGACCAACCTGAATCCTGGCCTCATTATTATCGGAGACCATAATGTGCGGCGCGGCCATAAGCTTAGCCTTCGATAGCGAGGCCAGCGCGTTGATCACCACTCGCACCATATCGCTGGAATCCACGCCGATTACATTCAGGCCGGAAGCCGTGGGAGCTAAGGGATTAACAACTAATGTTTTGGGATTAAACGATATATTAAGCTTTTCAAGACCAAGAGCGGACAAATCAGTCTTGATTGACCAGGCCAAACCTAAACTCATTTTATCCGTTAATTGAATAGAGGCGATGGTACCTTCAATTAATACCTGTCGGGGAACTATATCCAGTTCACTGATGGTCTGCTTAATTATATCGTAATCTTCGCGCGTGCCTAAAAAAACCACCGCGTTTAATTTTTCATCAGCAAATATTTTAACATCATCGGATAAAATTCCTTCGGCACCGCTCTGTCGGCTGCCAGCCACAACAGCTTTGGAAAATTGCGCCGGAGAAGCCGAAGAGAGAGACGTCGATTCCGAGGTTGACTTAGCGCTGCCATCGGTTGTTTGTGACCTCCCTCCCAAAAATAACTGCTGCAACATGTTCGTAATATCTTTCGCCTTGGCATTCTGTACATGGTAAATGAAAACCCTGATGCCTTTTTTATCTTTCAATTCCGAGGGGACAATCCTGTAAAGTTCTCCATCCTCGACTATCGCAGCCCCGTTTAACTTTAGAATGACCTCCATCAGGGGCAATACCTTTTCTCTGGCAATGGGAGAGACGGATCGGAAAGTCACTCTGCCTTTAACACGGGCATCGATGATGTAATTAACTCTTAATATCTCGCCGAAAACCGTCTGGATAACAGAGTAAATATCGGCATCATCAAAGTTCAGACTTACATGACCCTGAGAAAGAAAGCGTGGTCTGGGCGGGATGTTTGATCGCACGGATTGCGGCACAGAAGATGTTGATGCCTCCGCGGGCTTGCCGGGCTCGCCGGAAACTGCACCCGGTTTGGTATCTATCTTAGGAGGATTTGTCGGCACAACCGGATTGGACGGCAATGGATTTTTCTGTAATGTCGGCGGGACCTTCACCGGCAACTCCGGCTGATTAGATGAAGCCTTTTGCGGAGGCAGAACATTTTGCGCCAGCGGCACAACAGCCTGAGGTTGGCTATTTGATGTTACCTGGGCAACGGATTTTTGTATACCGGCGGCGTTTTGAACAGCCGCACTGCCGGACGCTGCCGTATTAGCCGGTAAGACCGTATGCGTAATACCGGCCGGAAGTGTTGACGGTCCGATAAAAAACAACATAAAAAAAATAGCTGCTATTTTTTTCATATGAATTATCTTATTATTCCCAGTTTCCAATATCTTTATCTTCACCTTCACCGCCTTGCGCTCCATCACGTCCATAAGATAGCAGATCATATTCGCCATGCGCCCCCGGACATTGGTAATGATATGGATGACCCCACGGATCATTGGGCAGTCCCTTCTTTAAATATGGTCCGTCCCATTTTTCAATATTCGCATTGGCAACGAGAACGTTGAGAGATTCCTGAGTTGTCGGATATCTTCCCACATCTAACCGGAATTGATCCAGTCCCTGACCGAGGAGTTCAATTTGCGCTTTTGCCGCCGATTGTTTTCCCTTGCCAAGCTTAGGAAACAACCTTGGACCGACAAGTGCGGCCAGCATAGCAATCATGACCATAACAACAAGTATTTCGATCAGGGTAAAACCTTTCTTGTTTTGTGATTTCCCAGTTATAATTTTAAACATAGAAATCCTTTCATAGTTTAGTTAGCGGAAATTTAATGCCTTCAAGCCAATACATTAAATTTATAGTTTCAAAAAATATATTTCTGTCTACAGCATACTTTGCGCTATTGCAAGATTGATTATCAAAATTTAAAGCATATATTCCTGGTTATTATGCAACATACATTTATTTTCCGGATTCACATATTAATGATTATTTTTTATTTCAGTTGCATTACAATTAGTAAATATTATTGCGGGAAATTGTAGAAATGGCGAAGGGCAAAATGTAAAAAATAAACTTGGCCTGTTACAGAAGCGGTTGGTAATTTTATACTCCGGATAAATCCCTGCTGATAAAAAAGAAGTGCACCTGCAAAACAGCTTTGCTGCCCATGCAGGTGCACTTTCCGGGGGGTCAAACTGTGGATTCAAGGAAGTGCCCACTTTTGACATATATTGGCTCCCCAGCGCGGACTCGAACCACGGACATGGTGGTTAACAGCCACCCGCTCTACCGACTGAGCTACTGAGGAACATTGATTTTCAAATTTAACGGCTTTAATGTTGAAGCCGCTTATTAATTTTTTATATTACCTGCAATTCATACAAATTGCAAGCTCTTTTAACGGAACTCCCGTTTTTTTGCTTATAAATTTTAATTGATCTTCCGGAGCAAAATAACGCCCGCAAACATCACATACAGCCATATCAAAACCTTTGTACCAAATTACACGCTTATCATCTTTATCATCCATCTCTACATAACCTGTGGGACATAGATAAGCACATGAACCGCAACCAATGCATTTATCCGCCGAAAATTCTATCTTCGTCTCTTCCACTTCCCTGCCCAAACCGGGATCTCTAAACGAGAGAGCTCTAACACCAACAACATCTCTACACGCCCGGACACAAAGCCCACACAGCACACAGTCGTGAACTTCTTCAGTAATTGGTTTAGTCTTTACTCCCAGTTTTCCGGCAATTTCACAAACCGCCACAGTATTCGGATATCGATAATAAAGCAATTGAGCTGCCAATTTTCTTGCTTCTATTGCTTTTTCCGAAGCCGTCCTAACTTCTAAATTTTTACTAACGGGAAGGTCACAGGAGGTCGCAAGCTTCCATTTTCCATTCGCTTTAACTTCCACTGTACAGAGGCGGCATGCCCCAAAAGGAACCAACTCCTCATGATAGCAAAGGGTCGGCATGTCAATCCTCAAATTCCGGATCTCCTGTAATACATTGGACCCCTCCCGGGCTTGAACGTTTTTCCCGTCTATCGTTATGTTTACCATTTAAAGCCCCTTATCTTTTTAAAATTCTTATTTATCATTCCTGCAAAAACAGGATTTTATTTTTATACCCACGTCCACCGCAGCAATCACGGAAAGACCTTGGGTAACTTTTCTATTCCCAAATCATCAGGCGATAACATCGGAGGCATCGAGCAGCTTCGGTCATTGCTTCTGTAGTGTCAAAACCGCCTTCGACTTCAGTTTCACTTTCCAATTCCAGCCTCTGGCTTACTTCGACAAAATTAACCTTGGGCGTCGCCTTTTTAACAACAAATCCTTCCTCACGCTGAACCTTAGTATCAATTCCTGTAAAGGGATTCGTATATGCTGCAGTTTTGCCCTGAAGATAGCAATTGATACTAATTGCCGCTCTATTTCCGGCATTTAAGGCCTCAATGAGTGTTTCTGCGCCACTGGCGCAATCTCCACCCGCATAAATTCCTTCTACACTCGTTCTAAATGTAATAGGGTGCACTTTTATGGACCCTCTATCCGTAACTTCAATCTTCTCTTCTCCGGAAAGGAATTCCAGATCTGATTTTTGACCAGTTGCAGCGATGACCATATCTGTCTTCATTGTCTTTTCTGATCCTTTGACAGGAACCGGATGAGGCCGGCCGCTTTGATCAGGCTCGCCAAGCTCTATTTTAACGCACTCCAAGCCGGTAACTTTGCCATTTTTGGCTATTATCTTAGTTGGGGCTTTAAGAAAACTGAATTTGACTCCTTCTTCTTCAGCTCCGCTTATTTCTTCAGTGCTTGCCGGCATTTCCTCGCGTGACCGTCGGTATATAACCTCAATATCCTGGAAACCCAAACGGGCGCAACTACGGGCGCAATCTATTGCTGCACTACCGCCGCCGATAATGACGACCTTTTTCCTCGGCGCTACTTTTCCACCCAAACTCAGGTTACGCAGAAATTCCGCTGCCTGAATGAAACCATCATACCCTTCATCCTCACCTTCACAACCTAATTTTACCCCTACATGAGCGCCAACAGCTAAAAAGAGAGCTTTATAACCCTGTTTTTTAAGTTCCTCCCAGTTAAGTCTTTCTATACCGGTTTTGAATTTAAAGATAACTCCCATACGTTTGATCAGGGCTACTTCATGATTCAGAATGTCTTTGGGAAGACGGTAGTCAGGTATACCCACTGCCGCCATCCCGCCTGGGCGCGGCAGTTTTTCGAATATCGTAACTTCATAGCCCCACCGGCGAAGATGATAAGCCGCCGATAAACCAGCCGGACCGGCGCCAACAACAGCAACCTTATCCGGCTTTGTTTCCACCGGAACTGGAAGAGCCGAAGCACCTTCGGCAAGGTCAGCATCCGCCGCGGCCCGTTTAAGCAAACGGATTGACAACGGCTCGTCTATTCCTTTACGCACACAGGCGCTTTCGCAGGGATGAGTACAGGCTCGCCCGATAACGCCGGGAAGGATGCACCTTTCCCGAATCAGGTTGAGGGCGTCAGCGAAATGATTGTTTTTAATCAGTTCAATATAACCGGGAATATCCAGGGTCGCCGGACAGGCCTCCATACAGGGAGCCGTCACAGCTACTTTGTAATCTTTTTTCGCGGGTTTCTTCTTGCCGTCCAGCATTGCTAGGAAGTCCGCTTCATAATGTTTTACAGCATCCAGCACCGGGGTCAGCGCTGCGGCTCGACCAAAGTTGCACTTGGAATTCGCAGCCACTCCCTTGGCAATAGTCTCAATTTCCGAGATATCCTGTTTAGATCCTTTGCCCGCCGCCAGACTTTCCATGATCGCCATGACCTTATCCAAGCCGATCATGCAGACAGAGCATTCGCCGCAGGAAAGCTTTCTAGCTTCCCGCAGATAGGTCATGGTTAACGAAAGGACATCCGCTTTGGGATCCGTTACCACTATACCGTTCCACCCCATCATGGCGGTGATGTCTTTTCCACCCACCTGAGTGGGAAGCCCCGGTTCAACGGCATTGGCTCCGGCACCTTTACGATTATCTAATATTTTACCGTTCCAACTGCTAAACGTGACAGTATTCATGCTTATAGCCACCTTATCCTGTATTTTTATGTTGATAATGCCAACAATGTTTAATTTCTTTTTTTGCCTTTTTGTCGTGGCTTTTTTCAAGCTCAAATAACATCAGGATTCTTCAGAGGTTCCCCTGCAAATCAATCCCATGCTTTCAGGCACTGAACTTTATCTAACAACTTCTCGTACTCTTTATTTACTCTATCCTGAATCATCTGAATTTGATCTTCGGTCAGATGACGATAGCGCCCCTGTGCTTTGAAATAATTCTTGATCGGCTGCAATTTCTTGGGCATTTCCGCCGAAAGCTTGTACTTGCCGTTTTCCACTTCATAGAGCGGGAAAATCCCGCTTTCTACCGCCAGACGTCCCATGGAAATTGTTTGATCGGAACCACAACGCCATCCGGTAGGACATACGGTAAAACAGTGAATATACGATGGTCCTTTTACTTTTTTTGCCTTTTCAATTTTAGTTATAAAATCCAACGGATAACTGGGACAGGCCGTCGCCACATAAGGAACATTATGGGCAACCATGATTTCCGCCATATTCTTTTTCCATGTCTTTTGTCCCATACTGACTTTGCCGGCCGGAGCGGTTGTCGTTGATGCGCCCATTGGCGTACCACTGGAACGTTGAATTCCGGTATTCATGTAAGCTTCGTTATCGAAGCAAACGAACAGCATATTATGACCGCGCTCCATTGCCCCCGAAAGAGCCTGCATGCCGATATCCATTGTTCCGCCGTCGCCGGCCATACCGACAACTTTAACATCGCGGTCGGCAATTTTACCTTTTCTTCTTAGAGCTTTCAGCCCGGCTTCAACACCGGAAGCCACGGCGGCGGCGTTTTCGAAGGCAACGTGAATCCAGGGAACCTGCCAGGCGGTTGTTGGATACATGCTGGTCACGATTTCCATACAGCCTGTAGCGGAAGCAATAACCGTATCTTCTCCCAGAGCCTTGCACATCAAACGCACGCCCAGTATTTCACCGCAACCCGAGCAGGCACGATGACCGCCGGATAATAATTCTTTTTTATTAATCAGCCGCGGGGCAAATAAATCAAAATTCTCTGCAATATTCATTATTCTCTCACCCCCAAAAATTCATAGCTGCCTGCTTTAATTTCATCCGCGGCTACTTTTTGAATCATATCAACGAAATTAATCACACGAACATCTCTGCCGCCCAGACCAATAATGTAATTGTATATTGCCGGTTTCACTGGTTCATGATAGAGAGCAGCCGTAATCTCCGAACAAACCGGGCCACCGGGACCGCCGAACGAAACTGCACGGTCGGTAACCACTACTTTTTTCGCTTTTGTCAATACTTCTCTGATCTCTTCAAAGGGGAATGGACGCCATAATCTCAGTTTAACCAGGCCCACAGACACACCTTTCGCCCGTAATTCATCAATGGCCATTTCCGCCGTTTCACCCATGGAACCCATTGTCAGTAAAAGAATTTCCGCATCCTCCGCCTTATACGTTTCTACCGGTTTATAACGGCGACCGAACATCTTCGCCCATTCATCCCAGACGGCAAGAATTACTTTCTTTGAATTTTTCAGAGCTTCGTCTTTTGCCTTCAGAATTTCCGTGAAATAATCGGCCATGGCAAAAGCGCCCATTGTTAATGGCTGATCCGGATGAAGGGTGGCATAAGGAACTCTCGGCGGAAGGAATTTATCAACTAATTCCTGCTCCGGGAATTCTAAAGGTTCAACCATGTGGGTAAGCTGGAAACCATCGATATTCACGCAGACCGGCAAATTGACATCTTTATGTTCGGCAATTTTGAAGGCCTGTACCGATAGATCCAGTGCTTCCTGTCCGTTTTCCACAAACAGAGAAATCCAGCCGCAATCACGCTGCGGCATAATATCTGAGTGATCATTTAATATATTCAAGGGACCGGAGACCGCCCGGTTGGCAATTCCCATAACCACCGGCAATCTCATCGCCGAGACTATGGGCAATATTTCATGCATCAGCATGAGTCCCTGCGAACTTGTTGCTGTATAAACGCGAGCACCTGTTCCTGAAGCGCCGATAACAGCGCTGATTGCCGAATGCTCGGATTCGACTGTTATAAATTCCGCATCGATTTTACCGTCGGCTACCAGATCGGAGAGATGTTCCCCAATGTGCGACTGTGGGGTAATAGGGTAAACGGCCGCCATATCAATATTGCATTGTCCGACTACCTCGGCCACGGCAATTGCTACTTCCATTCCAACACGTTTGGCCATGTTATCCCTCCTCCACAATCTTTATCGCCCGAGGCCAGCATTCGTGAGCACAAATACCGCATCCTTTGCAATAATCCAAATCTGCTTTGAAAAAGCCATCTTCTGTCTGCTGGACACAACCTTCCGGACAAAACACATAGCAAATACCACACTTGATGCATTTCTGATTATCCCAGACAGGTCTTTCCGACCGCCAACTACCCGTATGATATTCACTGGCACTGCCCGGCCGAAAAACAACACAACCTGTTGTTACTTCCCGCCAGCCAGTCGGCCCGCTTTTTTTCGTCATGATCTTACCACCTCAATTTTAGTTACTGATTTTAATTTCCTCGTAAGCTCGTTTCATCGCATTGAGATTTTTCTGCGCTATTTTACCGAAACGGTGCTCCACCGCGCCTTTTACCGAGTCCAGTTCCATAACGTTGATTATCTTCAATAACGCACCGATCATTGTCGTATTGGCGATGGGTACCCCCATTTCCTCACGCGCGATATGGGTGCCGTCAACAGTTGCCAACATACCGTCAAATTTCAGGTCTTTGCGAATTTCTTCCGGTGTTTTCGGTGTATTGACAATTACTTTTCCGCCCGGTTTCAAACCATCGAGTACATCAATCAAACCAATTAAGCTGGAATCTAGCACTACAACCACATCCGGCGTATAAATCCCCGAACGGACTTTTATCTTGTTATCATCAATACGGCTAAATGCAGCAACCGGCGCTCCCCTTCTTTCCGGGCCAAAACTGGGGAAGCCCTGAGCATACTTTCCTACTCCAATGGCAGCCTGAGCAAGCAGCTCCACGGATGTTACTGCTCCCTGGCCACCTCTGCCGTGCCATCTCACTTCAATCATGGATTATTATCTCCCCTGCTGGATTAGTTGATACAAAACAAAACGGTTTTTCCTAGTATATTTGACTTTACCTGTCAATATTTTTCTTCCATGCAAAAACAAATCCATATATAATTAGCATATTACATGCCATTTATTTTGTGCGACCTGATACAGGTCATTTCCGCGGGCGTCATTCACAACAATCAACGGCATGTTTTCCATATTAATTTTCCGAATAGCCTCCGGGCCAAGATCTTCATACGCCACGAGTTCCACTTTTTTAGCACATTTGGCGGTCAGGGCGGCGATACCGCCGATGGCACCAAAATAAACGGCTCCATATTTTTTTATCGCCGCCACAACTTCCGGCGACCGCCCCCCCTTGCCGATCATTCCCTTTAAACCATTTTCAATTAACTTCGGAGTAAAAAAGTCCATCCGGTAGCTTGTCGTAGGACCGATTGATCCGATGACCCTGCCGGGAGGAGTCGGTGAAGGGGCGGCATAGAAAATAGTCGCTCCCGCCAAGTCAATCGGCAGCTTTTCTCCTCTTTCCAGAGCTTCATAAAGTCTTCGATGGGCAACATCCCGGGCGGTGTAAACGTCTCCGCTGAGCAAAACCATGTCTCCGACATGAAGTGAAGCAATTACTTCCCCCGTCAGCGGTGTCTGTATCTGTCGCGGTGTTTCTTGTGCAGTCAAAGCAATATTCCTCACATTTTTTTATAACGGCTTTGTGAAAGTTCCAAAGGCAAGGCGCGCGAAGCCTGAGAAGTGAGGCGTATTTTTCACATACGCCGCAACGACGAAGGCTGAAGCGCAACGCAGCATATGGACTTTTCACAAAGTCGTTTCTTTATGCCGCGCCACATGGCACTGTAGATTTACCGCCACCGGCAACGACGCGATATGACAGGGCATCATTTCAATATGCACCGCCAGTGCCGTCACACGGCCGCCTAAACCTCCCGGCCCGATGCCCAGTTTGTTGATGGCGGCATATAAATCTTTTTCCATTTGCGCCAGGCGTTCGTCGGTTTTATTTTCCTCTCCTACCGGCCGCAAAAGTGCTTTTTTCGCCAGAATGCAGGCCTGTTCCAATGACCCGCCTATGCCAACGCCGACAATTACCGGTGGACAGGGGTTGGCGCCGGCTTCCCGGACTTTTTCCACAATCACTTTTTTGATTCCTTCGGCGCCCGCCGCCGGCGTCAGCATCTGAGCGGCGCTCATATTCTCGCTGCCGCCTCCTTTGGGCATTGCAATGATCTTCAAACTGTCGCCGGCGACAATATCAAAATGAATTATCGCCGGAGTGTTATCCCGGGTGTTCGTGCGCGACAGCGGATCACAAACGGACTTGCGCAAATAGCCGTCCGCATAAGCCTGCCTTACGCCTTCTTCAATAGCCGAGCGCAGGTCGCCGCCGACAATGTGGACATCCTGCCCCACTTCCGCAAAGACGACCGCCAGGCCGGTATCCTGACACAGAGGCATTTTCTCCCGGCAGGCAATGCCGGCATTTTCGATTATCTTTTCCATCACATGCCGCCCAACAGCGGATTCTTCTTTTTTCAAAGCCGCCTGCAATGAGGCAATGACATCGGCGCTCAGGTCCGTATTGGCCTCGATGAAAAGCTTCTTTACCGCTGCAGTGACATGTTTAGTATCAATGCGGCGGATGGTTCTTTTTATTTTCTTTTCCATATTCATAAATTTATTTCCGCATGACTGCTTAAAAACGTCATACTACATGCCGCGCCGGAATTCCAGCGATTTGGAAATGGTCATTTTATCTATGTATTTTAAATCACCACCCATAGGCACACCCATGGCAATGCGGGTTATTTTGATGTTTTTTTCTTTGAGCATGTTGGTAATTAACAAAGCGGTTGCTTCGCCGTGAACGTTGGGATTAGTGGCCAGAATTATTTCCTCAATGCTTCCGTCAGCGATCCGCACCAGCAGTTCACTGAGCCGCAAATGCTCAGGACCGATGCCGTCGAGCGGCGCCAAAGCCCCGTGTAAAACATGGTAAGTTCCATGAAACACGCCACTCTCTTCAATAGCAGCCAGAGCGTCCGGCTCCTCCACAACACAAATCACATGCCGATCACGGGTTTCATCCTGACAAATATGACAAATATCTTCTTCCGTTGGATTCAGGCAGATCCGGCACAGCTTTATTTTGCGTTTAACCTCTACAATACTATCCGCAAGCTTGCGGACATCGTCTTCCGTCGCCCGCAAAATATAATTGGCCAGTCGCGCGGCTGTCTTTTCACCAATGCCGGGAAGCTTCGCCAGTTCGGAAATCAGACGTTTAATTGGCTGGGCGTATGCTTTCATAAAAGAATCTTTACAGTCCCAACCCGGGAATATTCAACCCGCCGGTAATTTTTGACATTTCCTGTGAGGTCATCTCCTGCGTCTTGCGGATTCCTTCATTCACCGCCGCAACAATCAAATCCTGCAGCATCTCGATATCATCGGGGTTGACTACATCCTTCTCAATTTGCAGGGAGACGATTTCAAATTTTCCGTTGACCACGACCTTCACCATACCGCCGCCGGCCTGTGCTTCCACAGTTCTGGCCTCTAATTCCTGCTGCAGTTTCCCCATCTTCTCCTGCATTTTCTTTGCCTGCTTCATTATATTGCCCAGATTATGCATTTTTTCATACCTCCTGTTTTTTCTCGGTTCTTGTTTTGATATCCACGATCTCCGCACCGGCAAATTCATCCAAAACCTTCTGCAAAAGAGGATGATTCATCGCTTCCCGCTTAATATCGTTTACGCTGCCGGCTTTTCGTCCGTTGTTGGAATTAACCCTGGCTTTATCAACATCAATCGTCGTGATGTCGACTGTTACTTCCTGGGAAAAAAATTCTTCGGCAATTTGCTTCAGTTGTTCTTTTTGGTCTTTTGCACTGATATCTTCCAGAAAGATATACCCTTTGGGAAAACTCAGCGTCAAACTGCCGTCCATAAAATCAACGGCTTCCGCTGAAGCAATCTTCGCTCCCAAAATCGGATTTTCTCTCCTGATAAAATTTTTAAAATCATTGCCGGGGTTAGCAGGATTTATTGCCCGCGCCTCCTGCGGACGGTATTTGCCCGGCACTTCAATAGCCGCCGCATCATTTCCCGGAATTGGCCCGACCGAAGCCGCCGGCATTTTTATCGGCGGTTCGCTTGCTTCCTGTTCACCGCTATTTTCCGCAACCAGTCCCCGTTGCAGTTTCTGCTCAATATTTTCAATGGTGGATAAGATGTCGCCAAGGGGAATTACCGGCTCCAGATAAGCCATCCGGACTATAATCGTTTCCAGTTTCAACCGAGCTTCCTGGCTCCGGCGAAAGCTGTCTTCTTCGCCGAGCAGAATCTCCAGATACCGCTGCAGCGTTTCCCGTGTCGTATTAATGACCTGCTTGCGCAGTGCTGCAATCTGCTCGGCATTGATATCAAAGGAAGAACTGCCGTCCCCGGCGATCTTGACCAAAAGCATGTTGCGGAAATGTTTGAGCATCATCTGGTAGAACTGCCGCATATCCAGCCCGGCCATATAGGCCTCTTCCAGAATGATCAGACAGGTGCCGGCGTCTCGTTGCAAAACAGCCTCCGACAAACGCAGTAGATATCTGCGGTCAACAAGCCCCAGAATATCTTCGACGTCCGCATCACTGATATTTACTCCGGCATAAGATATAACCTGATCAAAAATACTCTGGGCATCCCGCATGCTGCCGTCGCCGGCCTCGGCAATCCAGGAAAGTGCGACTTCGCTTATCCGGATTTTTTCGGCCGCAGCCACTTTTTGTAAATTTCCGGCAATCTCTCGCAGAGAAATCCGGCGGAAATCATAGCACTGGCAGCGGGAGAGAATCGTCGCGGGAACTTTATGGTTTTCCGTGGTGGCAAAAATGAATTTTACATGAGCGGGCGGCTCTTCCAGTGTTTTTAAGAGCGCGTTAAAAGCCTCGCGCGTCAGCATATGCACTTCATCAATTATATAAATCTTGTAGCGCGCGGCGGCGGGAGCAAATTTAATGTTTTCCCGCAGCTCCCGAATTTCATCGATGCCGCGGTTGGAGGCGCCGTCTATTTCCCGCACATCCAATGAGGAGCCGTCGGTAATTTCTTTGCAGTTGGGGCATTCGTTGCAGGGAGTCGGCGTCGGCCCCTTTTCACAGTTGAGAGATTTGGCCAGAATTCGCGCGATTGTTGTTTTGCCTACACCGCGGGGCCCGCTGAAGAGAAATGCATGGGCGACATGCCCCTGGCTGATGGCATTGCGCAGGGTTTTGACGACATGTTCCTGACCGGCGACATCTTCAAAAGATTGAGGCCGGAATTTGCGGGCTAAGACTAGATATTCCAACTGGACTCCTCGTGCCGATTCAGGCTCGAAGGCTGTCTTTATTGGCTGAAGCCTTGGCGTCCTGAACTTATAAAATTATAACCTGATAACCTGGAAGTTACGCTTTGAAAGCAGAATGGCACGTAAATAAACTGGTGGCCAGGTTTACCGCAACACACATCGGACATTGCTACCGCTGCTTCCTTCCGGACCTGACGGGGTTCACAAGCCTCCGTTGCGCGGGACCCGGCCACATGTTAAATAAATTTCACTATGGCTTTTAATTGATAAACGAACAGGAATCAACTCAAATTTTTCATATTTTTTTGCGGGTCCGTCTAATCTAATCGTTTCAAAAATGCGTAGGCCACAAATTTTCCATCGTGGCTCAAACTGATGTCGAAAGGAGTCTTTTTGTTTTCGTAATACAATTGAGGCGGTTGAAGCTCACCGCCCTCTTTGGCTCTCCTTACTTCCAGTTCCTGAAAATTTAACTGGTAAAAATACGCCAGCTTCCGGGTCAGGCACCTGCGCCCAAACGATGAAGATTCGTTATCTTCGCCTGAGGAGAATTCCGGCAAAGTCTCTATGCCCCAGTTGATACCATCCAGATCAGTTAAATTATCCGCACCCAAGCAATGCAGGCAGCCTGCCGGCAGGTCGAAAATTCGGACAAAAACAGGATCTGCGCCGGCAATGATGACTTCACCCTCCGTAAACATTCTGTTGTGTACGTTCCCCAGTACCGACCACTGCCGCGGCAGAAAAGGTAATCCGGCATAAGACTTTCTGATCGTCTTGTATGCTGTTTCCTTACAGGCCCAAAACGACCAGAGCGCCTTATCCGGATTTTCCGAATTACAGACAAATTCAATCTCAGCACTGGTGAGGATTTTCTTCAGATACCGGAAATCCCTGCTTTTGTTCAAGTTTGTCGGATGCTTCCAATCCACGACATCGTTGCCGATGCAAGACAAAATACTTTTCCTCCATTTGCACCAACTTGTCGATAATCTGCGCCGCATATTCACGCTGGGCGCGCAGTCCGCCGGCGGTGGCGCGTACGGGTGAAAAGACCTCCACCTGGGCATGAAATTTTTCTCCCCAGGCCGGTATAAAGCCATAGGTAGCCTGTCTGTCGCCCCGCATATAGACGCACATAATCTTACAGTTTTCCACGTCCTGGATAAAACGTCCGACGCCGTACGAAAATCCTTCTTTATCAACTCTTCCGGTGCGGGAACGCCCGCCTTCCGGAAAGATCATAATATTTTGACCGCTGCGCATCAGATACATGCATTTTTCCAGCATTTGCTTTGTCTTTTCCCGGGGACCGCCACGGTCGACCGGAATGCACTTGGAAAGGTAACATAATACGGCCAGAACAATATTTTTCTGAAAATTGCTTCTTTCCGGCAGATTCCACGGTATTTTCTTGTAATCCTTCAGGTATGCGCCGAAGCTGAAGATCGCATAAGTCAAAAGAAAGGAATCGATCATCGTCAGATGATTGGCACAAATAATCCAGGGGCCCTTGTGCCGGGACAACTCCCCGGCACACTGACGGCGGATCTCTTTTAAATTATGAACCCGGTAAAACAGCAGCCGGGCAATAAAAAAATACAGGGGTGCAATAAAAAAAACTGTAATTCGCCCTATATGATATTGCAACTGAAGAAACAATTCGGATTTTCTATCCATTTATTTTACCCAAGTTTTTGTTTGATTACCGCAACGGCGTCGCCGATTGTCCGAATTTTATCCGCTTCGTCATCATCGATGCTGATTCCATAAACATCTTCACATTTAATGATTACGTCAACCAGGCGGGCGGAATTGACCTTCAAATCATTTAAGATATGCGTCTTCATATCCGCTTTTTCCAAAAGCGACACATCTTTTGTATAAGCCTTTAAAATATTAACCATTTCCTCAAATATTTTTTTCTCGTCCATGTTGCTTAGCTCCTTTTGATATAATTATTTTTCTTCCCATTTTTTAAATATAAGACAACTGTTGACGTCGCCGAAACCAAAACCGGCTTTGGCGATAATCCGCAGCTGCGGAAACTCGATGCATTTCTGCGGAATCTTTCCGGCATATTGTTCAATCTCGGGATGAACATCTTCGCAGTTGATCGACGGATGTAAAAAGCCCTTATAAAGCTGCAGGACTGTGGCCACGCACTCGATTGATCCGGCCGCTCCCAGACAATGCCCGACCATCGATTTTGTGGCATTGATATACGGGAAATTCTCCGGGGTGCGCTCTAAAGCCGCCGCCCAGTTTTTAACTTCATACGGGTCGGCAAATGTCGCCGTCAAATGGCCGTTAACAGCATCTATATCAGCAAATTCTATGCCGGCGTCGGCAACCGCCGCCCGGATACATCTTTTTACCCCTTCGGGGTTGGGAGCGGTCATGGATCCGCCCATCCGCTGTCCACCGCTGTTAACGTTGCCGCCGATTATTTCCGCATAAATTCTGGCGCCTCTTGCCAGCGCCGTTTCCAGATCCTCCAAAACCAGCAGTGCTCCTCCCGATCCCGGAACAAAACCGCAGGCGGAAGCGCTCATCGGTCGGGAACCGGCCGCCGGATTATCATTAAATTTACGGCAGATAACCTTCATGGCATCAAATCCACCCCAGATATACGGAGAGGCGGCTTCCGAACCGCCGACCACCATCCGTTTGGCCAATCCCATTCTGATTCGCCAAAGGCCTTCAATAATCGCCTCATTGCCGGTGCTGCAAGCCGAGGAATTAGAGGTGACCTGGTTGCCGGCGCCAATTATACCGCCGATGCAGCCGCTGGTTGCGCTGTTCATGACCTGTTCAACGATCCTGCTGCCCATGCGCCGCACTTTGCCTTCATTAACCATCGGTACGAGCGTCTGGGAAATAGTGTCCATTCCCCCGATTCCTGATCCGGATATAACACCTGTATCCCAATCTACGGCGTCATCTTCGCTGTCCAAAACTTTAAAACCGGCATCCACCCAGGCATCAACTGCGGCAACTGAGGCATAGCCGATATTTTCATTCATGGACAACAGCTTCTCATGATCAAAATATTTTTGACGAATATCATCGAAATTTTCCGGCACTCCGCCAATCTGACAACTGAATTTCAATTGTTCCAACAGGGGAATAAAACGGATGCCGGAGCGACCTTCCCGCAATGCCTGTTCAAAGTTATCCAAACCATGCGCATTGGGGGCAACTACACCCATTCCTGTCACCACTACTCTCTTGTTCATCTTTCCACTCCCATCCCGGCCAATTTTCCCAAGCAGACAACCTCGCCGTTTTCTCTCTCCATGACGATATCCACTTTCATAGCCCCTTTACGAAAATAAATTTTATTGCCCTTGACAATCACCCTTTCGCCGGGTGACACAATCCCCTTAAACTCCACGTTGTCTATAAAAGAAAACAGACTTAAGGGACTTTTCATCTGGCTTGGTCTGACGTTTTTTTGACATGCCAGAAGATACATCCCGAAAGCAACCACTCCTATCTGCGCCATCGTTTCCACCAGAATTACCCCCGGCGTAATAGGCCTGCCGGGAAAATGGCCGCGGTAGAAAAATTCGTCTTCGCGAAAACGGTAAGCCCCGACTATTTCGTCTTCATCCAGAGTAATTATTTCATCAATAAAGCGAAAAGGATGCTGCTGCGGTACGAGCGCCAGAACTTCCCGGACTATGTCGGCATCAGCCACCATAAAGCCCTCCGTTAACATGAATCACGCTGCCCGTGATGTAGCTGCCCTTTTTCGCCAGGAAAGCTACAACTTCCGCAACTTCCTCCGGAAGACCGATGCGGTTTAAAATAATGCTCGCCATAATTTTGCTCTTTACCTCTTCCGGCAGTTCCTGCGTCATTTCCGTTTCAATAAACCCGGGGGCGACGGAATTAACCAGGATGTTGCGCCCGCGCAGTTCCTGGGCCAAAGACCTGGTAAAGGCATCCAGAGCCGCTTTTTCCATCGTGTAAGGAATCTGGCCGGCATTACCCACATGGCCGACAACACTGGAAATATTTATAATACGGCCGGCCCGGCTGCGCAGCATGAATTGCCGCAGAATTCTTTTCGTCATATACCAGACGCCGCGCGTCAGCGCCCTTTGCTCGTCAAACTGCTCAATTTTCATGGAAAAAATATCGGCGTTAATTGATTGACCGGCATTGTTAACCAGAACGTCGATGCTCTTGGTATTTTCTTTCAACCTGCCAATCATGGCGTCCACATCTTCAATATTGGCCAGATCAGCTTGAATTAAAAAACCGTCTTTTATCTCCTCAAGAATTTTTTGCGCCTGCTCGCCGCTCTTGCGATAATGAACGCCAACCCGAAAACCTTCGGCCGACAAGGCGCGGCAACAGGCAGCACCAATACCTATGGCACCTCCCGTAACCAGTGCAACCGGTTTTTCCATCATTTATCCTCCTTAATCTGCAACAGCATGCATGCCCACGTAAGCCCTGCGCCGACGATTACTACGGCAATGTTATCACCCGGTTTCATATCATCCCAGTGCATACTTAAGACCGAGGGAGCACCGCAGCAGGCCTGATTGCCAAATTGATCGACGTTATACCAATGGTTTTCTCCGGCAATTTTTCCCCGGGAGCATACTGCTTCCAGCATCATTAAATTGGCTTGGTGACCAATAAAAATTAACCGTCCGGCGTCAGTTCCGGCAATATTCTGCAGCCGTTTAAGATATTCGGTTGTCTTCCGGATGGCGAAACCCTGAATCGCGTTGCCATCCTGGTGAAATTTCCAGTCCCAGTCGATGCCGACCTTTCTCCAGTCAGACGGCCGGGAATCAAAGCTGCAATTCGAAACAACGACGCGCCCGGGTATTTTTGAAGAAACCACCGTAGCGGCGGCGCCGTCGCCGAAAAGTACCGCATTGTTACGATCTGTGTAGTCAATCGATTTTGTCATCGTTTCCGGATTAACAACCAAAACATAAGGCGGCAGCGCCTCCGGCTGCATCCGGTAAAGAAAATTCATCTGCATCCCAAACGTAGAGCAGGCGGAATTCAAATCGAAACAGGGCACTTCGATGCCCAGTTGTGCGGCAATCGCCGAGGCCTCGGCCGGTGCAAGATTATCAGGCGTGGAAGTGCCGGCAACAAGAAGCCCGACATCCTCAAGCTTTATGCCGGCGCGCCGCACCGCCATGCGGGCGGCATTGGCCCCCATTTGCGCGTTGGTATATTGCCTGACGGCGAAAGAGTCCAGCTTGTTGGCATTCCTGGTCTGTCTGATATAATCCAAAGGCAGAACGGTACGGCGGTTGGCAATTCCCACCCGCTCCATAATCCATTCGTCGGTGGTTCCGATATCCAAATCTTCCAGGAATTTATTGGAAATAATGTTTCCCGGATGAAAGTGTCCCATGGAGTGAATATAAATCATCCTTATACTATCTCCCGGCCAATAATCATATTCTGCACTTCCCTGACACCCTCATAAATATCAACAATGTGGGCATCTCTGGCCAGTTTGGAAATTTCGTATTCTGTCGTAAAACCGTAGCCGCCATGCAGATGCAGACCCTCCGTTGAGCAGAAAATGGCCGCCTCCGCTGCGGTATTCTTCGCCAAGGATGCATATATTCCGGCATCAGCGGCTTTTTCCTGAATCTTACAGGCTGCTTTTAAAAGAGCCAGTTCCGCCAGTTCCACTTTTTTCCACATAGCCGTAATGGTCTCTCTGGCTACGGGGAGGTCACAAATCCGTTGGCCGAACTGCTTGCGCTCCCGGGTATAATCCAGAGTGACCGCCAGCGCTCTTTTGGCCAATCCCAGACCGATTGCCGCCACCATCGGCCGGGCATAATCCAGAACATCAACTATGTATTTGAAGCCGAACCTTCTGTCTCCGATAATTTGATCCGCCCCGATAATAACATCTTCGAAGGTCACACTGGCGGTATTGGAGAGACGCTGCCCCAGTTTGTCTTCAGGTTTGCCGATAATAATTTTGCCCCCCGTTGGTAAATCTATCTCCCGTGTATTATTGGCGATATCCGGTATCACTTCGGCCGTAACTTCATCCACCGGAATAACAACACAGGCCATAAAGTTGCCGGTCGGTTTACCGACCTTGCACAGAACCGTGTATTGTGAAGCATAGGAGGCGTTGGTAATAAAACATTTGGAGCCGTTTAACACGTAAGAGCCGTCATCCCTCTTCGCGATGAATGATGTCATCATGGAATTATCCGAACCCGCCCCCGGTTCCGTCAAACAAAATGCAGCCAAAAGGGGCTTTTCGACAAAAGGCCGCAAGAATTTTTCCTGCTGCTCTTTCGTGCCGTGCTGGGAAATAACCACATTCGCCAGATCATTGCACATCGCCGAAGTGGAAATTCCCGTATCACCATAGGAAAGTTCTGCGATAATCATCGCCGATGAAATAACGTCGATATCAAAACCTTTCACCGATTCCGGGATGCACAAGTTGATAATGCCCATTTCCCAGGCTTTGCTAATTACCGGCCAGGGAAACTTGTGGGCTTTTTCCATCTCCAGAATGTGGGGCGTGATCTCATTTTTCACCAGTTTCCGTACAGTGTCCACATACATCAACTGATTTTCATTTAAGTTAAAATCCATTTTATAAAAACCTTTCCTATTGCGGCTGACTCTCTAAGTTATTAAATATCACTTATATTATTGCAGCTTTGGCCCTTCACTGGCCAAAGCGTTATTGCTGAATATTATTTGGCGCCGCCAAAAACCTTTTCCGCCGCCGCCAATCCCGTAATCGACTGACAGGCAACATCAATTGTTTTGAAAAACTCCCGCAAGGGTCGACCGGGGCCGATTTCATAAACTTCAGTGGCCCGGGAGGCCAATGACTGCATATTGTCGCGCCACCTCACGGCATTGCTGAGCTGGTTAACCAGATTATCAATTATTTCGGAGGCTGAATCCGGATGGAATCCGCCGGTGAAATTGGAAGTCACTTTAGGAGCATTGCCCGGAATCAGTCCAGTGCCGACTTCCTTTAAAGTCTGCAAAAAAGGCTCTGCAATCGGTTTCATAAAACGGCTATGGAAGGGTGCGCTGACATTCAACTTAACGTATCGAAACGGTTTTTCTCCCGCCAGAGCTTCCGTCAATATTTTTTCCGCATCCGGTATCGCCGAGGCCTGGCCACTGATGACGATCTGATTGGCCGAATTTATGTTGGCAAGGTCAAGGGGCAGATCTTTCAGCAGGTCTTTCAACTGCCCGGCGTCAAGTCCTTGCGATATCACGGCCGCCATACCTCCGACGCCCACAGGAACCGCCTGCTGCATCAACCTGCCGCGGGTTTGAACGATCTGGAGCAATTGGGCCAGCGGCATAACTCCGGCGGCCTCAAACGCCGTGAACTCACCCAGCGAATGACCCCCGAAGCACTGGGCCGAAAAACCATAACGCTGTGCCAGACCACGGTACATAGCTATTTCCGTTGTTAAAATACATGGTTGAGTATATTGAGTAAGATTAAGTCTTTCATCCTCGCCAAAACACATGGCGGCAACATCCCAACCTAATGTGTCAGAAGCCTCCTGAAAAGTTTCGCGGCTGACGGGAATTTCATCATAAAAATCTTTCCCCATGCCCGGTCGCTGCGATCCCTGTCCCGGAAAGACGACTGCTACACATTTACTCTCGCTCATCGAAAACCTCCCTGCAATCCTACTAAATTTTAAAAATTTATTTATTAATAATAACAAATAGCTGCCACTTTGTTTGCATTATTTATGCCAAAGACGCATCGCTCCCTGCGACAAGATAAGTAATTGAAATTATTCAAGACAGGTCAAACAGAAACTTCAAGAAAAAATTTTGAAAAAAAAAGTTGCGTAATTAAATTTGCAGCAGCGTAGAGTACTTCGCACCGGAAACATTATTTTGCCAGCCTTCCGGACTACCCGCGGGCAGACTGGCAAACAGAATTACCAATATTTTTATTGCCTTCATTTCAAAAAAATTGCTTCACCCTGAACAAACAGCTTTCCCCTTTTGAGTTCATCAATGATGATATTAAGAGTAGTAATTTCATCATCAAAAGTGATGATCAATAAGCCGTGCCCCTTATTTGTGTGCTTGGTAACACCTTGAGTTTTCTTTAAAATCCTCTCCATTCGGCCTGCTGCATTACAATCGGCGCAGCCGGACAGATTCAACTGGACAATTCTCTCTTTGGCCGGAACCGGAGAAGGAACAGCCAGGCAGACAAGCAACAAAATTATTCCTGTTATTATAATTTTCTTCATGATCTTCTTTCCCTGTTGTATTGGTCTTCTAAAATATGTAAAATTTCAACATTAATTTTTCATTATCTTTTTTAGCATTTTGCACTATATAAAAACTTATGGACACATTTACTCTCGCCGCCTCGAGTTTTATTATTGCCGTTTCATTAATTATAACCGGCAAAAAAGATAAGTTGCAAGCATCTTTTATCTGCCTTTGCTTTGCTGTTTTTGTTTCCCAGGTCGGAGCTTTTTCCCGGGAGGTATTTGTGTCCGCGTTCTGGGGGGATATAAAATACCTGGGCATTCTGACGATTGCCCCTTGTGCTTTATGGTTTTTCCGCCATCTGACACACAATAAATCAATATTAACCGCCGGATTTATAGTCTTTTCCATTGTATCAAGTTCGTTGGGAGCGCTTCTCCTTTTCACCCCCGTATCGCGATGGTCGCACTTTCATCCTTTATTGCTTTCCTATACATTCGCCACTTTGGGACTATGTTACATCGCCCTTGTGCGCTACGTTAATAAGCTATTGCCGAGCATGGAAAAAAAACGGCTTGGTTATCTGCTTTTTGCCTGTCCTATTGCGTTAATTCTGAGCAGCATTGATTTGCTTATTTATATCGGCTTTACTTTTCCGCCTCTTTCCGGAATTATTATATCCGTGCTGCTTTACTTCATTCTGCTGATTATCGCTTACCCGCAGCTGCATGAATTGCATGACTTCTTTGCGCGAACCCTGGTTATTTTTGTCAGTACCATGTGCAGCATGGCGATTTTCTATTTTACCGCCGGATTTTTCAGCGACAGTCAATTGCCGTCTTTTACCAGCATCCTCATGGCCTCATTTTTAATTGTTATTTCCCTTTCCCCCATCCGCATAATATTGAAAAAAATCTTCAGCTTCTTTTATCCGGAAAGCAAAAATGTTTTTACCTCCATCTATGATTTCGACAACAAATTGGAGCGGGAAAAATCGATGATGCTGGCGGAAATGGCGCCGGTTTTCGCCCATGAAATCCGCAACCCGCTGGGGTCGATCAAAGGCGCCGCCCAGTATCTGAAAACGGAAGCAGTAACGGAAGAGCAGCATAAACTGTTCGACGTCATTATTGA
>Ga0302251_1000536_pt1 | contig 33525 bp, 33 predicted proteins | sample AAG_RA_Gln_MG_FD_193534 | JGI IMG/M metagenome (GOLD analysis project Ga0302251, IMG submission 193534) | Enriched activated sludge microbial communities from anaerobic digester in WTTP, New Holstein, Wisconsin, United States - AAG_RA_Gln | ecosystem: Engineered > Bioreactor > Anaerobic >... | reverse complement strand
TTCCTCCTTAATTCTTTTTAAAACTTGTTCTTTGACATCGCTACTGATGCGATAATTGTGTTTTGTATTGCCCATATACTTTGGATTATATCTGAGAATCCGTGTCTAGTATATGGGGTACCTGCCAACATGGAATCAGAAAAAGCATATATCAATAAATCCTGGTGGGTTCTCAAGACGAATATCTTGAGAGCTTTTGAGCGTTGTTAGAAAAAAATAACTTAAGTCAAAAAGCATAAAGTTCTCAAGATAGAGAACTTTTTTTAATTTCCAAAATTAACGCAATGATAATATTTAAAAATAAATTTTTCTGGCAAAAACTTTTTCCAAGAGCTGGTTGGCGTCTTTAATCGTAAACAGAAACTAATTAAAATTAACCAATAAAATTTATGCAAACTAAAATGGAGTTAGAAGAAAAAGACATTCCTAAAAGTTATCTTAATATCAGCTATTATCTCAAAAAATATTTAGGGCGGTTGCCTGAACCTCCGCTTCATCCAGGAACAATGAAGCCACTCCGTCCCGAAGATCTCTATCCAATCTTTCCCAAAGAACTGATCCGCCAAGAAATGACCTTGGAAAAAGAAATCAAAATCCCGGAAGAAGTCCGAGAGGCCTATAAACTCTATCGGCCCACTCCGCTTATTCGCGCGGTGAGGCTCGAAAAATTTCTAGGCACGCCGGCACATATTTACTATAAATATGAAGGCGCCAGTCCGGTCGGAAGCCACAAGATTAATACCGCCTTGCCGCAAGCTTACTTTAATAAAAAAGAAGGCGTGAAAATGCTTACCACCGAAACAGGCGCCGGCCAGTGGGGCACAGCGCTCTCGATGGCTTGCCAGATTTTCGGTTTGAAATGTTTGGTATATATGGTTAAAATTTCCTTTGAACAAAAACCATATCGCAAAACGATCATCCGGACTTTTGGTGGAGAAGTAATTCCCAGTCCGTCCAATACAACAGAAATGGGCAAAAGGTTACAACATGATTTTCCCGGCACCTCTGGCAGTCTCGGAATGGCGATTTCCGAAGCGATCGAAGTGGCGGCGAAAAACAAAGACGCCAAATATGCTTTGGGAAGCGTGCTTAATCATGTCCTTTTGCATCAAACGGTGATCGGGCAAGAAGCGGTTAAGCAAATGGAAAAAGCCGGTGAATATCCTGATGTGGTGATCGGTTGTTGCGGCGGTGGGAGTAACTTTGCCGGAATCGCCTTTCCGTTTTTAGTTCATAAGCTAAGTGGGAAGAAACCGAAAACCAGATTTTTGGGAGTGGAGCCGAAAAGCTGCGCTTCGATGGGTAAAGGAAAATATCGCTATGACCATGGCGACACGGGAAAACAAACGCCACTCCTTATGATGGAAACGTTGGGTTGCGACTATGTGCCGCCGTCTGACCATGCCGGCGGTTTGCGCTATCATGGCATCGCGCCGCTCATTGCGTTTCTCCACCAGGAGAAATTAATCGAGGCGAAAAGTTATGATCAGAAAGAAATATTCAAAGCGGGGATTGAGTTTGCCAAGTGTGAAGGGATTATTCCAGCGCCGGAGTCCGCGCACGCTATCAAGGCGGCGATGGATGAAGGCTTGCGTTGCAAGAAATCCGGCAAAAAAGAAACAATTGTTTTTTGTTTATCAGGACATGGCATGCTGGATCTCAAAGGGTACGAGGATTATTTGGATGGGAAGATGAAATAGAAAAAGCTACTATCCAAATCATTGGGCGGTTGGATTTTCCAATCGTCTTTTTGATTTTTATATTTGGATGTAGGTACGGTTTGAAATTTATCATTTTAGCTGGTAATATGGAAATAATAAACATTATCCATAGATACATGAAATCCCAGATTTACAACCAAGCTAAATACTATGAAATTGCTTTCAGCTTTATCGACCCTAAAAAGCAGGGTGATTTATTCGAGCAGTTTATAAAAAAATACGGCAAGAAAAAAGTGGAAACGGTTCTGGATTTAGGCTGTGGCACGGCGTTGCAACTAAGAGAAATGGCACGGCGTGGATATGAATCAATCGGGCTAGATGCTAGTTCTAAGATGCTTGATTATCTAAAAAATGAAGCTTTGCGAGAGGGCGTGGAAATAGAAACAGTTAAAGCTGATATGAATAATTTTAAGTTGAAGCAAAAAGTTGATTTCGCCTATATTATGATGGGTTCAATCTCTTACACTAAAAACAATAAGTTATTCCTTTCCCATTTAAATTCAGTGGCGGATTGTTTGAATTCTGGTGGGCTATATCTAATGGAAAACCTGACTATCAATTGGGCAGATCCGAAATTTTGGAAACCGCAGACTTGGACAATGAGGCGAGGAAAAATAAAAGTAAAAACCACTTATCAGCCAATCCCCAAAGACCTTATTTCTCAAACCATAACCCAGACGATTAAATTGGAAGTTGATGATAACGGGAAAAAATTGGAGCTTGTAGATAAGGATGATTTGAAGATTATCGCCCCGGAAGAATTAAAATTATTAGTAGAGAAAAACAGCCAGTTTGAATTTATCGGTTTTTTTGAAAGGTATAGTACTAAATTGCTCAAAAAAATATCGTCGGATAATATCGCTCTGCTTAGAAGAAAGTAAAAAATATGTCTAAAATTCTCAATGTGGAACCTTTTCAAGAAACACTTAGCGCCGGCATGTGCGGGCCGGCGTCTCTAAAGATTGTGCTGAATTATTACGGCGTAGAAAAAACAGAAGCGCAATTAGCAGAGCTGACAGAAACTGATAGTGAGCTTGGCACGACGGCGGAAAAAATAAAGATGGCTGCGGAAAGTTTAGGTTTTAAGGTCGTAATTAAAAACGAATGTGAATTTACGGATATTGAAGAATGGCTAGATAAGGATGTGCCGGTGATTGTCGATTGGTTTACAAAAGGGCGCCAGGATTATTCGGAATCAGTTGTGGCGGATGGACATTATTCAGTTGTGGCAGGACTAGACGAAGAATATATCTATCTCCAAGACCCGGAAATTGGCAAAATAAGAAAACTTAAAAGAGCTGACTTTATGCGAGTTTGGTTTGATTTTGAAGGAGAATATATGAAGCCGAACGAATTGATTATTCGACAACTAATTGCGATTTATGAATAAATCTATGATTCCAAAAAAACTAAAAGCAGACGATACCGTCGCCATCATTTCTCCTTCTTGGGGTGGGCCAAGTTTTTTTCCGCATATCTATGAAAACGGACTAAAGATTTTATCCGAATGGGGACTAAAAATAAAAGAATATCCGACTGCGCGAGCCGAGGATGATTATTTGCGAAAGAATCCGGAATTTAGGGCGAAAGATATTAATGATGCTTTCGCTGATCCGGAAGTGACAGCTATTTTTGCTTCGATCGGCGGTGATGACTCGGTGCGAATTTTACCTTATCTTGATAGAGAAATCATTAAGAATAATCCTAAAATCTTAATGGGTTATTCCGACACAACCACGCTGCACACTTTTTGCAATCAATTAGGACTGGTTACTTTTTACGGCCCGTCAATCATGGCCGGATTTTCTCAAATGAAAAGTTTGCCGAAAAGTTTTGAGTCTCACGTTAAGGAAATGCTTTTTGAACCAAAAATAGAATGTAATTATACTCCGTACGAGGAATATTGCGAAGGCTATCCTGATTGGAGAGATAAAAATAATCTCGGAAAAATCAATGTGCTCATGAAAAATGACGGCTGGAAATTTTTACAAGGTATGGGTGTCGCCACCGGAAAATTATTCGGCGGTTGCATTGATGTCTTGGAAATGATGAAAGGGACCGAGTTTTGGCCGGAGCCGGAGTTTTGGAACGATAAAATTCTGGTTTTGGAAACGTCCGAAGCCAAGCCCTCACTTCATGAGATTGACCACATTCTCAGAAATTATGGCATGTTGGGCATTTTTGAGCGTGTCAGCGGGCTTATTTTCGGCAGAGCCCGGGATTATGCGGCGAACGAAAAACTGGAACTGGAGCAGAAAATTATCACAATTATTCGAGATGAATTCGGCCAAGAGAACTTGCCGATAATTGCCAATATGGACTTTGGACATACGGATCCACAACTTGTTTTGCCACTGGGAACCAAGGCGGAAATTGATTGTGAAAATAAAAAATTTAGATTAACTGAAACTTGGCTTTCTTAGTTAAGGAACAAATGAATAATAAGTGACTATATTATGAAAAAAATAATACTCGCATCAACCTCTCCTCGCAGAAAAGAACTCTTGGAAAAAACAGGGCTTAAATTTGAAATAGTCTCTAGCGATTATGAAGAAGATATGGGATTAAAAATGAAGCCGTTGGCGTTGGCTAAATATCTATCAAGAGGCAAAGCTGAAGCAGTGGCCAAGAAATATAAGAATCATGTCATTATCGCGGCCGATACCTTCGTAGCCTTGGGGGATGAGTTGTTGGGCAAGCCGCGCACGACAACTGAGGCGGAGACAATGCTGAAAAAAATAAGCGGGAAAATCGTTTCCATTATAACGGGCTACACCGTTTTTGACACTTCTTCTAATAAAAAAATATCCCGGGTATCTGAAGCCAAAGTTCATATAAAAAAACTCACTGCCGAAGAAATAAAAAACTACATTAAAACTAAAGAGCCCTTGGATAAAGCAGGAGCTTTTGCCGTACAAGGTATCGGAGCAGTGCTAATAAAAAAGATCGAGGGTGATTTCTTCGGAATAGTCGGTTTGCCCTTATATGACTTAGCGCAATCTCTAAAAAAGGTGGGCGTTAAAATTATCTAGTTTGGGTATTTTCCTAAATGAGAAAACTTTTATTTATAACGAAGATAGTATCGAATAAACGTCTGGAAGCGATTGTCTCCAGGCGCTTTTTTTGATATACTCTAGTAAAAGACTAAATGATTTTATTTTATGAACAATAAAGAACTTGATTTCTTGATCCAGGAAGGCGAGGGCTTCAACCTCGAATTCAAGGAAAGTTATAACTCCAATATTGCCAAAGAAATTTGCGCCATGGCTAACGCCAACGGCGGCAAAGTTTTGATCGGCGTGACTGATAATGGAAAAATAAAACCGGTGGTTTTGAACAATAGGATGAAATCGGAAATTCAGGATTTGGTCCGGAAATTCGATCCAAGCTTTTCGGTGGACATAAGTGAGTTTGAAGGCGTGATTATTATCGATGTGCCTGAAGGCAAAAAGAAGCCCTATTCCACTAATGGCAAGTTCTATATGCGCCAAGGCGCTTGCAGTCAGCAACTTACGAGAGACGAAATCCGAGATTTTTTTATCGACGAAGGCCTCATTCGCTTTGACGAAAAAATTAACAAAAAATTTGATTTAAAAGAAGACTTCAATAATAAAGCCTATGATAACTTTTTGAAAAAAACAGGCATTGAAACTAATTTGACCCGGAACGAAGTGCTGAGAAATTTAGAACTACTCGAAAACAACCAACTGAAAAACGCGGGAGTTTTAATGTTTTGCAACAAAGCATCGAGATTTATAAGCAACGCCACGATCACCTGCGCTTTGTTTTTAGGAAAAACTAAAACTAAAATAATCGACAGCAAAGAATTCGATGCTGACCTATACACAAACTATCAAGAAGCGTTCAAATATTTGCAGTCGAAACTGAATACGGAATACATAATCAGAGGTGGCGGCGCGAGAAAAGAAGTTTTGGAGTTACCCAAAGAAGCTTTGAGAGAAGCTTTGCTTAATGCAATGGTTCACCGGGATTACTTCTCACCGGGAAATATTCAGATTAGTATTTTCTTTGATCGGGTGGAAATTTTTAGCCCGGGCGGACTGGTGGGAAATATTAAAGTGGAAGATTTGTACACCAGGAGTTTTCCTAGAAATTATCTCATGTTTGGCCTGATGCAGAGGATGGAGTTGGTAGAAAAAGTCGGTTCTGGACTGATGAGAATGAAAGAAATGATGGAAGAATATCTTTTGCCCCAGCCGGAAATAAAAGCCGGTGATGCGTGGTTTGAGATCAAGTTTGAACGGCCTGATTTGCAGAAAATGAGCGTGGAAGAGAGGATAGAAGAATATAATAGGGTGAGTGAAAAGGTGAGTGAAAAGGTGAGTGAAAAGGTGAGTGAAAAGGTGAGTGAAAACCAACATAGAATCCTGGAAATTATTAAGGATAATAAATTTACAACCGTGTTGCAGCTAAGAGATATTCTAAAAATATCCGAAAAAAGCGTTAATAGTAATCTTAAAAAGATGAAGGAAAAAGGACTAGTTAAAAGAATCGGACCGGCCAAAGGAGGGTATTGGGAAATAATAGAGAAATAAACAAGTTTATATTAAAAGAACATACAGGTTGGGAGTAAGGTTGTGAAACGGATTAGGAGAAAAATTGGGAGAAAAAGGGAGTAGTAAAGGGAATAGAAAGGGGAGTAGGAAATCATTGAATTAAAATACTTATTGTACAAAAAAGTAAAACGGGACAAATGATCCCGTTTTACTTTTGCATCAATACAACCGTATCTATTAATAAGAGATTCGAACTTCATCAAATCCGATCTTTGGCGAACCGCCTTCGCATGTCGCGTCGGATAGCCAGGTATTTCTGATATCATAATAATCTCCGGTCCAAATCCAAGTATCATAATAAGCATTTTGATTTACGCCCCAGGTAACCGTACTCGCTCCATCGTAAGTTATGGTGTATGGCGCGTTGGTGGTTGTTGCGTTGACACTAGGCACAAAGACTCTGTGCGATCCGTCCTGTGCCGAGTTCGGATTATTCCATTGAGCTTCATTGCTCACGGAACATCCATTGGTATATGTCCACCGCATACTGTTCGGACTGCAACTCCCACTGATGTGCCCGCAATAACCGGCATTGGTTGTTGTATGCCAGTATTCACTGGGACCGTAGCTCGTATAATAGGTACCGCTACTGGCAAAATTATAGATTCCGGAAAGAGCAAACGCCGATTTGACGCCTCCGGCAAGCAAGGCAACCATCGCGATCATAGAGAACAGCATTGCCCGCTTCGATGTTTTGAAGATTCTCATTTTTTTGTTTTGAGATTAATAATTAAATTCGGGCGACTAAAGACCAAGAGAGTTCGTATAGCTTAGCAAGTCGCCTCCGCGGGAAAACCCGACCTGGATGAAAGGATGCATATCGTCATTTTCCCGTGTTGTATCTTCCCAACGAAAGAAAAAGTTTACACCCTCCTTGTCGCCAAAATTGGCGGAGAGATCATCAAGTTTTACTTCAGGAACATTTTTGGCAATAAATTGGCGGGCCATTGTTTCCAGTTCGCTTTTGGAATACTTGTCCTCGGTATTGAAAGTCTTTCCTTTTTCGCCAACAGCGAGCGGACGAGGTCCAAATTGGATAATCTTGTTGTTTCGCGCGTCCACCTCGTATTGATCGTAATCGGTCGTGTAAACCTCTTCCATTACGCCGGGATTATATACCGATTTTCCCGTATTCTTGTAATCGACAGCCATATCCTGTTTGCCAGAAAATTTCTTGATTTCGTCGACAGCCTTTTGCCTTTCGCTTTCCGGACGGGCGGTCAGGGCGTCTACTTCCGCCATTGTTTCATCGTGCAACTTTTTCATTTTCTCCGCCGATTCTCCGGCAAATACTTTGCCGTGAGGAGTGTCAACAAGCTGACCGTTTCTTTGCTCGTTCTCCGATGCGACGCTTAACTTATCCAATAAGGATTGGATTTTCTCCTGCGTGGTTTTGCCGCTGTCGCTGGAAGCGAAAGCACTAGCCGCGCCGATTCCCAAAGTCAGTACCAGAGCGCTGACTCCCGCCAACTTCAGGATGTTCTTTTTCGAGTATTGTGTTTTCATATGCAATACTTTAATGATTAGGCGATCTGCGCATTTTTTCGTTTGAGACATTCGTAAATATTTTTTGGTCTTCTTGAGACCTGTCTGCCTACGGGCAGGTAAACGTTCGAATGCTCTATCGGATCAAATGTGCAAATCTTTGATTATGGCTTCAGTATAAAATAATGCCGGTAAAGTTTCCGTAAAATTCCCGTGCAATTCCGGTCAATATTTTCATTCTCATTAGTTTCATTTTGGGCTTTAGATAAGGCATTATTTTTACTAAAGTGTTGTGATGTTAGGATAGCTGTCAGATTATGTCAAGTCATTGGAGAGCCGTTTTTTAATGCCGTAATTCGCTGAGTTTAAGCCTAAAAAATTGATATTTTTTAGTTATCCACTTTGCAAAAACAAAAAACGAATAAAAAACAAGCCTATTTTTGACTGAAGCGACTATTTATGAGAAGCTTAATGTATGAGAAGAAGCGTAAAATTTGGAATAATATTGGCAGCTGGCTTAATTATTATTGCCGGCTTGTTCATATCGCAAAGATTATTATTCGGTGCACCCGAGTCGCAGGAAAAGAAGGAGGTTTTTATGGTGGGACTAAAACAAAATGAAGCGCAGGTTTTGGATAAGCTCGAAAGCCAGGGATTTATAAAAAGCCAGCTTGGTTTCAATTTGGTGCTGTCTCTCAAGAAGCATAACGAAATTCAGCCGGGCGGATACAGCTTGAGCAAAAATTTGACCGCTTGGCAGATAGCGGAAAAACTGACGGCTGATCCAGATATGAAATGGGTGGTGATTCCGGAAGGATGGCGAAAGGAACAGATAGGAGAACTTCTTCAAAAGACTTTCAACTGGAGCGATGAGGATCTCGACAGGTGGAATACTGAGGTTACCAAAATGAAAATTGATTACATTGAAGGAACGTATTTTCCTGATACTTATCTTATTCCGGTCTCGGATAGCGAATTGGATATGGCCAATCGAATGACCAGGCGTTTCGATGAACAGTTTGCGCCGTATGTCGGTCAGTTTGCCGAGCAGAATATCAAATGGACAACAGGACTGAAGTTGGCTTCCATTATCCAGAGAGAAGCGGCCGGAAAAGATGATATGCCGCTTATTGCCGGAATTATGTGGAACAGGCTAAACAATGATATGAATCTGGAAATCGACGCGACTGTGCAATACGCCCGCGGAAAAACTGACAATGGATGGTGGACGCCGGTGACGGCGGATGAAATCAGAAACATCGATTCGCCATATAACACTTACAAAAACAAAGGACTTCCTCCATATCCGATTGGGAACCCTGGTCTGGATGCTATCGAAGCGGTTCTTCATCCGACAGAAACAGAATGCATGTATTATATCCATGACAATAACCGGCAAATCCATTGCGCCAAAACGTTGGAAGAACATCAGGCGAATATTGATGAGTATCTTAAGAAATAAAGATTACGCGATTTTGTGCGTTAGTAAATTTATGAAGGTGATTTTAGTCAAAGCATTTACCAAAGACAAAAACCAGGGAAATCCGGCCGGGATTATTCTTGATGCTGACAAATTGATGGATAATCAGATGATTGATATATCCAAGGCGCTGGGATTTTCGGAGTCGGCCTTCATAACTAAATCAGACAAAGCCAAATTCGGCATCAGATTTTTCACGCCAACCCAAGAAGTGGACTTGTGCGGACATGCGACCATAGCAACCGCCCACGCATTGCTTAAGAAAAGAAAGATATACTTGGGTCGGGAAAAGTCAAAGACAATCACTTTCGAAACAAGAGCAGGAATTATATCTGTCGAGGTTAACAAAGACGGCCTGATCGTTATGACTCAAACCGAACCGCAATTTTGGGGCGATGAACATAGCAAAAACGAGGTCGCGAGACTTCTGGGAATATCGGTGGACGAAATCATGGATTATCCGATTCAGACGGTCTCCACCGGAACACCGAAATTGATAGTTGGAGTCAACTCGCTGGAGACGCTGTTCAAAATAAAGCCGGACTTGGAAGGAATGAAGATATATTGCAAAGAGCATCTGGTAAAAGGATTTTATCCGTTCACCGTCAAAACGATGGACAAGGATTCGGATTTTCACGCCCGGCAATTCAATCCGCTGGCTGGAATAGACGAAGACCCGATCACCGGAGTGGCGGCCGGAGCGCTGGGAGCGTACGCGGTCGAGCATAAGATTTCCGATAAAAAAGATTTCATAATAGAACAGGGTTATTGCATGGGCAAAGGCGGGAAGATGCATGCGACAGTCGATGACAAAGTGAAAGTCGGAGGATACGCGGTAATTTTTGAGGAAAAGGAGATTGGATTGTTATGACAAGAAAAAGCTTATCAAAATCTATTAGATTTGAGGTATTTAAGCGAGATAAATTTACTTGCCAATATTGTGGTGGGAAAGCTCCCGATGTTGTATTGCATATAGATCACGTTCACCCTGTTTCTAGGGGTGGTAAAAACGATATTCTTAACTTGGTCACCAGCTGCTATGATTGTAATCTTGGGAAAAGCGATCGGAAACTTGATGATAATTCTGTAATAGAAAAACAACGCAAACAACTTGAACTAATTCAGGAAAGAAGAGAGCAGATTGAGCTGATGTTCAAATGGAAGAAATCATTATCTAATTTGGACGATGAAACGCTTAAAATGATTAAAGAGTATGTTGAAGCTAAAATAGAACCATTTACCATAAGTGAACATGGAGAAAATAATCTTCGAAATCATTTACGAAAATATGGTGTTAACGAAGTATTGGATGCGGTTGATGCCTCAGCAGCTACGTACCTTAAATTTTCTAATACAGAAGGACTTCTCAAGGAAAGCGTGGAGAGATTTCTGGACAAATTAGGAGGAGTACTTTTTGTAAGAAGATTGTCTCCAGTAGAACAGAAATTAATGCATATTAAGAATAATGCGAAAAAAAATCTGGATGATTATAATCCAAGAAAGGCATCAATAATCCTCAAGGAATATGTATCTGCTCTTCGTAATTATTGGAATTATAGTGATGAGCAGATCATAAATGATTTAGATAATGATCTTATTCCTCATTTGGATAAAGAATATGATTGGGACGATTGGACGTCTTTTATTGAAAGCTGGATTGCAAGTATAAAAACAAATGCAAAGAAAAAGATAGAGGAAACCATAGACTCTAACGAATTACAAGAGGATTATGAAAAGCCATTACAGGCAGATCGCCAAATAAAAAAAACAAAAAAAGAATTGAAGGAAATGCTAGATGATGTTCACTATGATTTGGAAGCTACTATGATATCTTTAAATTATATAATGAAGCCGTTTCCTAATTATAAAGAGAGGGAGTTTACAACTCATTTATTGGAACAATTGATCAGTTTTATAGAAGATTCATTCAAATATACTTATGATTTTTCTCAAGAAATTAAGGATCGTAAATTTCCATTGGAAGCGGTGATAGCTAGTTATATTACAGATGATAAGTTTTATGATTTTAGTAAATATGATTCTGCCAATGAAAAAATAGAAGGCTGGCTTTTAGATAAATTGAATGACGCCTCTGCCCATTTAATGGAAGAACTGTTCAAAAAATTTTATTTTTCTAAAACCAAATATAGCGAGGATGATATTGTTTTTTTGAAAGAAAAATCATTGGAATATATAAAAAGTGCGATAAGTGGTAATAGAAAAAAATTAAAAAACAGGATATTAACCGAACCAGTTTTCATTGACTCGACTTTTAAAATGACGATTTCTTAGTAGATGCTGTTGACAGCTTTTTCCTATTTGCTAAAATAAAACTACAAAAAGTGCAGAAAGTTTTGCCTGACGGCGTTCCGATCAAATCGGAACTAAACGAGACGGGGCTACGACTTCTGTTATCAATAATCTTTTGACCAAATCAATGGTCGGATTTTGATGGCACGAAGTGGTAGTCTCGTTTTTTGTTTGGCTGGCGGACGCCAAAGGAAAAGTACCGCATCCTTTTGAAGTTTTGGGCTTTGCATTGATGCGATAGGAACAAGATTGGAAAATAATATCAGCCGGACTCTCGGAAGGGTTCGGCTTTTATATTTTTCCCTTATGGCGGATTCAAACGCACAAAACAAAAACGAGAAGGAAAAAGTTTCGGACAGCGAGACCTATTCACCGACTGACAGCGAGTCGGCGCTCATTGAAAAATGGAAAAAGAGATTCACCAGAGCGGAAAATTATCTGCGGCCGTATCGGGCCAAGTGGCTTCGGATGTACAAGCTCTACCGCGCTTATCAGGAAAAAGTCAATTATGCCTATCAGACAAGACTTATGCCGCCGATCGCTTTTCAGGTCGTTGAAACGGTGGCATCGCGCATGGTGACGGCCAAAAGAAAAACGAGAGTGCTGCCACGCGAGAAGAAAGACGTCGATTCGAAATCGATCCAGGCCTGGGACGATCTGGTCAACTATGACTTCGACGTCATAAGGCTTCAGAAAAAACTTCCGCGTTGGATAAAATCGGCGACCACATACGGCAACGGCATCGGCATGGTCACCTGGCTGACCGATGCGGGTATCGATTACGACGATCCGTTTCTGACCATTTGCGATCTTTGGGATATTTTGCCGGCGCCGGAAACGGAAGATTTGGAAGAAGACTGTCCGTGGCTCATCCGCCGGATTATAAAATCCAAGGAAAAAATCGAGCGCGATGAAAAGTCACGGGGAGAAAACGCTCTTTACAAAAATGTGAACTTTCTTCACTCCAAACAAGTCGAAGACTGGAAACAGGAACGCTATGACATCAACACCAAAAAGATGGGGCAAATTCAGAGCACCAGCTCGAAAGTGCAAGGCGAAGCGGTCATCAAGGTGACGGGCGAAAAATACGAGCGGGAAAAAATGATCGAGCTGTGGGAATGTTATGACTTCGAAGAAGGAAAATTGGTGACGATCGGCAATCGGGAAATTCTCATGAGAAACGATGAAACGCCCTATCGGGAAGTGAATCACGGACGAATATTTTTGAATCTGGCCGACCATGAAGTGAACTGGGAAATGTGGGCGATCGGGCATATCGAGCCGGTGGAAACAACTATCGTCGAGATCGCCGATCTTCGCAACCAGCGCATGGACGATGTCATCTTGATGCTTGATCCCGTGGTCAAGATCAGGAAAGATTCCGGCATTTCCAAAAACGACATCATCTTCGCGCCGGGCGCCAAATGGGAGCTGCGAAAAATGGACGATGTGGTCGTGGAACGATTGCCGGACATTTCCCTTATGGGAGTAAACGAGGAGAGGATGCTGGTCGATGAAATCGAAAAAACGCTGGCTATTTCCGAATATGTGCAGGGCGTGCCGCAATCAGCCGGCGAACCGGTCGGAAAAGTGGCCATGCTTATCGGACAGAGCAATCTGCGTCTCAGTACTTTCGCCCAAAATCTTTCGGAAACGCTCACCAGATTGGCCAATATACTCATCGAGATGAATCGCGAGTTTATCGAGGAAGACAAGCTTTACCGCGTTGTCGGCGATGATGTGAGTTTCAAGGAATTCACTTCCGAAGATAAAGAAATAAAAGTGGATGCGATGGTGTCTGTCGATCCGGCCATTCCGCCCGATCAGCAAACAAGACTCAATCAGGTTTTACTCCTTTACGACAAGCTGGTGGCTCAGGACAAGCCGGATCCGGCCGATACGGACGAATTCATTCAGTGGAAAAAGCGCAAGAGGATTATTCAGGAAATGATTCTTGGGGAAATGGACAAAGAAGCCTATCGGGCGGTGCTTCTCGGAGAAGAGAAGAGCGAGCCGGTTCAAAAAGAACAGGAAGGAAAAGCGGAAACTCCTGCTGCGCCCCAACCCGGAATTCCGCCTCAAACCTTGCCGCAGACACAACAGTCTAAACCGAGCCTGATAAGGAGAATACTTTCGCGTGTTCCGTTCATCGGTCCGAAATTAAACAATCAATAAGCAAATATGGCCAAAAAAAATTCCATAATCAAAACCGCCGCAGTATCCGTCATAAGCAAAACTCTGAGCGGATCGGATTGTATCGTGTCTCTCCAGGAAGATCAGGGGCGGGTGCATACTATTTATCTTTCCCAAGAAGAGTCTTCCAAGATCGATTTGGGACACAAATTAAAATTCACACTTGAAAAGGTCGAGTCAAAATAATAATTAATCCAACAAACATTTTATGGAAAACAAACCAACCAATGAAAAAGAAACTGTTGATGAAAACATAGATGAGGATGCCGATAATCAGGAAGCGGAACAGGAAGCTGAAAAGAAGATCGGTTTTAAAAATCAAAAGTCCGATAAGATCGGCACCGGAAATGCGGATGAGAATTGGAAGAAAGTCGACAGTATCGTAAGCGCCGCCAAAGATGTCTATGAATCGGAAAAATCAAGTTTCCGGGAGGTGATCGAAAGCATGATCGCCACCCTGGAGGATTTGCTGGCCAGTGAAGACGGCAGCGGCAATTTGGGCGGACTTTACGGCGGACCGCAGATGGATATTCCCGCCGGGTCGGAACTGAAACCTGGAGAGGAAACGGAATAAACACCATGGAAACCAACGAGGAAAAATTTGAAGCGGGACTGGCGGTGTTGGAGATGGCCAGAACCGCCGGCTGGAAATGGCTGGAAGGGAAAATCAGAGAGGAACTGGCAATCGAATACAAGGAGCTGCGGGAATTTGAAATTAGCGGAAAGACTTCCGAAGAAATCGCTTCCGACTATCTTCAACACCGAGCCAACGCCAACGCTTATGAAAAAGTCCTATCTATGGTCGAAACCGCCATCAGGGATAAAGACGAGGCGGCCAGTGTTATAAGTAGAAACATTTAAAAAACAGAAAAATTTTGGGATAAGGTCGAGCCCAATTTCAGAAAATAAAAAATTAAATTATAACAGCGCTTATGAATAAAGATCGAAAAAAGGAGCTTGATACGCTTCTTAACGCCGATCAGGAAGAGGAAAATAAAAAGAATGAGGACGAATCCGAAGAAAATGGACAGAAAGGCAATGAAGAGGAAGAAAAAAAAGAAAACGAAAATAAGGAGAATGAAGAAAATGTCGAAGAGGAAGATGAAAAAAACAAGGAAGGAGAATCGGATGAGGAAGATAAAAATAAAAAAGATAAGGATCAGGAAGAATCCGAGGATGAAGAGGAAGTTGAGAAAGACAAGGAAGAGGAGGATGCGAAGAAAAAAGACAAATGGCACGGCAAAAGCCGCGAGGAAGTGATCAAGATGTATGAGGATTTGGAAAATAAAAAGCCGACAGAAACAAAAAACGTCGATATCGAGGTTCAGAAAAAAGAAGATAGCGACAAAAAGGATTCCGGCAGCGGCATCAAAGTGCCTTCCGACGAAGATCTGGCCAAAATGACGCCCAAACAGTTTGCCGAGTGGATGGTATCGACGGTGAAAAATATCGTGAGCGATACCTATGATACGCGCAGTCAGATGCGCGATTCCGTGACGCAGGAAATAAGAGACGCCAAGAAGGATCATCCGCTTCTCAAGACGAGTTCCGAATATCGCGAGTTGGTGCTGTCTTTGATAGATACCGCTTCCCGAAAAGGAACGGTCATATCGCTTAAAGACGCTTGCGCCAAAGTGGATGAGTTCGTCGGAAAAGTCAAAGGCGATACGAAAGTGACGGATGTCGAGAAGATTCGTCTCAAAAAAGCCAAAGCGCAAGTCGAGAGAGGAGCGGGTGCTCCGACCTCGCACGGCGAAGACAAGGGCGCGGAAGAACGCCGCCTCGAACAAATCTTCGGAACAAGCGGGTCAAAAAGTCCCTTGGGAGGATTGGGAGTATAAATCCAAGGTCGAACCTCCTATATAATTAACCAATTTAAGATAAAAACATATGCCTCCAACAAACGGAGTAAGAGGAACGGACAACCTCGGCGTAACAAGAAAATACGACGTGGCCGATGTCATTTCGCTCCTGGATGTCGCCCGATATCCGCTTCTGGCCATTCTCACCAATGCCGGAAAAGATCCGGTTACCAAAGAAGGTAACGCGCTCAAGAAAAAAGAAACGACCGATCCGGAATTCAAATGGTTCGAAGACAAGTTCGGCGCGCGGGAAGATATCGTGGCGGCCAATCAGGCCGGTGCGACATCTCTTGTAGTTACCAACGGTTCGTATTTCAGTATCGGCGATGTTTTGCTTTGCGTGAAGTCGGCCCAAGCTACGGGCAATCCGACGGGAGAAGTCATGCTGGTGACGAACGTAAACACCAATACTTTGACCGTTCAGCGTCAGGTGGGTGACGGATCGCTCGGCGGCGGACTGCTTCAGCAAAACGATATTATCTGGATTATCGGAAACGCCAATGAAGAGGGTGCCGACATTCGGGAAATAAAAGCGACAGCAGTGGCGGAAGCCATAAACTATTGTCAGATATTTCGAACGACTATCGGTATCACGGAAACTGCCAAGAATACCAAGGGATGGACCAAAGAAAGCGACTTCGATTACCAGACCAGAAAGAAAGGCATCGAGCATCTGGTCGATGTCGAACGAGCTTTCATGTTCGGCAAGAAAGAGTTGATTATGAGTGGCGTTCATCCGAAACGATTTACAGCCGGAATTTTCCAGAGAATCAATCAGGTAGTTTCGAACGTGGCGACGCGCGACGACTTCAATGGATTTTTGCGAACATTGTTCTCTCATGGAAACACCGAGAAATATTTGCTTGCATCCGGATACGTTTTGGACAAGATCAGCGGGTTTGCGCACGATAAGCTTCAGGTTTTGCAGAGCGACAAGACATTCGGTCTCGCCATCGTGAAATATCAGTCTCCGCATGGAACACTCAACATCTTGAAGCATGATTTGCTGACGGGAGATCTGTACGGCAAGAGCGCGGTGGGTCTCGATATGGAAGCTTTGACATACAGGTATTTGACCAATCGTGATACGAAACTGCTTACCAACAGACAGACGCCGGGCGAAGATTCCACGGTGAATGAATATCTGACCGAATGCGGTCTTCAGATGGAACAACCGGAACGGCATGCCGTGGTGAAATTTACTTAGTTCTTTCGATAATCCTTCAAGTCTTGGTCGGACGGGCCGGCTTTCCAAACCCGCCTGACCAAATGGAAAGCCCTTGAGGGTTTCCGCGGGATATAAAGGTCGATCCGCGGAAATGTAAAAAACAATTCACAATCAATTTGTATGGCAAAAAATAAAACATCAACGCCGGAGAAACCGAAAGTGAAATCCAAACGCTACGCGACACGCTACGGTCATCACTACAGCATCGTGATGATTCCGACCGTCACCGAAGTGATCAACGGGATAGCGGTGACCCGGCCGGGGAAAACGATCGAATTTAAAAATGGAATTTACGAAACCGCCGACATTCAGGAGCAGGAATTTTTGGACAAGTCTCCGTTCGCCGGTATCGATTATCAGGAAGTGACCAAAGAAGTGACTTCGGCTCTGGTCTCGAAATCTCTCGCCGAAAGAGAAGCGGAGTTGAAAGCCAAGGAAGAGGAGTTGAGACAGCGCGAGATGGCGCTCAAAGGAAAAGAAGAGGGATCGGGCTTGTCGGAAGACGTTCAAACATCGAAAGAAAAAACAAAAAAGAAACAGCCGAAGTTTTAAGTCATCGGTAATTAACGGTCGATTAATTACCTTCAATCAATCAAAAAAGTTATGGCAGTAGAAAGCAAATCAAAATTTGTCGTAAATGAATCGACTGTAACCACGGCCGGCACGGCAGTGCAGCTTCCCGATATTTTGGTCGGCGAGGCATGCGATCTGGTAGTGAAATCAAGGCGGACGAATCGCGGCGCGATTAAAATCGGCGAATCCGCCGAGCAGGCGCAGGCCGGAAAATTCACCTTGGAACCGGGCGAAGCGGTAAAGCTCCGTATCAGCAATGCCAATAAGGTATATGCCGATGCCGAAATCAGCGGAGACGGGATCGAATTAATTGTTGAACAGTAACCACATATGGCCGAATTCATTCCACAAAAAGGCGATTTTTCGTTTTTGAGAATAAGAAAGACGGGCAGATATTTCGGGTCGTTTCTTACGGGCGGTGCTATTACTGTGCAATCTTTGGCTTCGGCCAATTCTCTTCGCGCTTTTCCTTTTCTCGTTCCCAAAACGATGAAATTCGACCGGATCGCGATTCGCGTCAGTACGGCGGCCACCGGCGCCGTGCCGCGTATCCGTCTCGGTGTCTATAAAGACAAGGGAGACGGAAGCGTTTATCCTGGCGCGCTCGCACTTGATGCGGGCGAAGTTGCCGTCAACACTATCGGTCTCAAAGAGCTGGCAATAGATCTGACTTTGAAAGGCGGGAAGCTTTATTGGTTGTCGCTGATAGGACAAGACACCGCAACGCTTGCCGCCGCTGCAATTCCGGCGGCCGATGCACTGGCGACATATCTAGGTCTGGACAATTCTCTTTCCGGCACGCCTTATCTCGGTTACGCGGTAGTGCAAACATACGGCGCGCTGCCGGTGAATTTCCCGACCGACAACCCGACTGATTGGAGTTTGCCGGTTCCGCTTATCGCTCTTCGCAAAGCCTGATTTATGCCGATGAACCATATTGCCAAAATTATTGTTCCGGTAGTAGAAACGATCGATGACGGGCGCGAGCAGGACTCGGCGACGTGGAATGGTTTGGGCAATGCCGGCAACGTAATTTCTTTTGGGAATGTGAGCGGTTCGATATATTCCGGCGCGTTTCGTTTTCGACATATCGACATTCCGAGAAATTCGAAAATTGTCTTGGCGAGACTCAAGATTCGTCCGGCGGTGACCGACTCAGCCGATCCTGACGTAAAACTGATCGTAAAAGGAATAAAGGAAACCGACACCAAACCGTTCACCCAGACTTCCCGGCCGAGCCAGCGTCCGAAAACCGTAAACAACGTACTCTGGCATATCGTCAAAAAATGGGAGGTTCACGAATGGACGCAAACGCCTAATCTCAAACTTCTGATCGAAGAAATCGTGGCGCAGGCCGGATGGAAAGCCGGCAATTCCCTGGCTCTCGCAATCGAAGATAATGGATCGGCAACCGATCAGGCGGAAACATGTTATGACTTCAGCAAAGGAAAAGATTACGGAGCGCAGTTGGAAATCTGGTACACAACCATGAATGTAAGTATCGGAACGATCGCCGGCACCGATCGCGACGGAACGGAAACAGACAAAACTTCCTGGCAATCCAGCCCGACCGGAAATGTTATTACTCTCGGTCATGACGGTATATCGCAAAATGACGGCGGCTTCATATTCAGCGCATTGAATATTCCGCGCTACGCCAATATCCTCGGAGCTTACCTTCTTCTGACCGAGGCCGATCAAAACAATCGTTTTCCCAATCTCATGATAAAAGGATTCGCGGAAGACGATGCGGCGTTATTTTCCGCCAATGGTTCCAACCGGCCGTCAACGAGAATAAAAACGAAAGCGCAAGCCGAATGGACAATCGGAGAAACGGTCAGTGGAACGTTTGTCGGCATTCACTGGTCGGCCAACAGCGTCTATGAATCTCCCGATCTTAAGGAGATTGTTCAAGAAATTGTCGATCGGGAAGGCTGGACTACATCTAGCAATTTGGGACTGGTGCTTGAAAATTATTCGTCTTGGGGCGGGCAATATAAATTGCCATGGGATTATATCAAAAACAACGGCGAATTTGCGGCCAAACTCGTAGTGGTCTGGGATACGCTTCGTACTTTCCGTTCGACGAAAAAAGACGCGCCGAAATATGACAAGGCCAACTATCCTGACTACATCATCGTGCATCACACGGCCACGCCGCGAGACTCGACCAGATTTTCCACGATCAGAAACAATCACATCGGCATCGGCTGGGGAGATATCGCTTATCATCACTGGATTGCGGGAGCGATGGATGGCCTCGGCTCGCATATCATCGGTCGTCCGGAAAACAAGATCGGCGCGCATGCCGACACTGAAAAGATGAATTACCGTTCGATCGGCATCGCCGTCTGCGGAAATTTTCATCCGACAGGCGGAAACGAACAGCCAGCTCCCGAACAGTTGGCGACACTTCAGGAACTACTCGACAAAATAAGAACTGAACGCGGCATTCCGAGAGAGCGAGTGCTGGGACACCGGGAAGTGCCGGACGTGACCGATTGCCCGGGTGACAATCTTCTGGAATACGTCAAACGCTATCGGACCACCGGCCAACTCATTCCTTAAACATTATGCAACTACAAGAATTTTTACAGGATCTCAACGCCCGTATGTCGGCAGCCAAGACGACCGGATTTTGGAGTGAGACGGACAAAAAAAGGTGGATTAACAAATCGATTGTTCGCGTCTGCAGTTTCGCCCGCTGGAATTTTCTCAATCATCACTCGACCCAGCTGACTGAAAAAGATGTCGAAGCATATTTTCTGCCTTTCGATTACAAACCCGGCGGGATGATGTTTTTGAAAGTCGACGGACGGGAGCACGTGAAAACCAGTGTTGAAAATTATCAGAGCGGCAATCATTTATGGGAACGGATATTTTGTCTCTTGGGAGATCAGTACCTTATAAAACCGGCACCTGCGGAGGACGAAAAAATGATCGATATCTATTACCGAAGGCGGCTTATACCGCTGGTGAACGATACCGACGAACCGGTTACGCCGGAAGAAATGGACGAAGCGATCGTCAAATTCGCGCTCGGTATCTGCCTCAAAAAAGAACCGAATCGGAGCAGTGAAGCCGACAAACAAATCATGGAAGCGACCGCCATCCTGCAGCAGACAAAAGACCGTCAGGACGAAGAGATCGGAGAGGCCGGATACGTCGGACAGGCGACGAGCTCGCGCTTCCTGTATCGCAATTGCAATCCGGGAGATCTCAATCAATAAATTATGGGACTAAACGCATACAGAATAAAAGGTTTTCGCGGCGGCATCGCAGACGATGCTTACAAAGGCGTCGCTGGAGCTTTCCGTTTCGGTCATGGGTTGGACATCAGAAACGGCGCGGATACGATGAAGTGCAATCAGGCGCTCAAAAAAGATTCGGGAGATATCGTTGTCGATCTTATTCTGTTTTTCGTTCCCGCTTCCAATGGCAAGCTGTACGGTTTCGGAAACACGGGAAAGATTTATCGCAAGGATTCTCTTGTTTCGGACTGGATCTTGGTTTACACCGATTCCGACGGAAGGATAAGCGGCGCCAATGAATACACGAATAATAATGGCTCCAACAGTTACGTGCCGTACCTTTACTGGGCGACTGAAACCAAACTGAAACGCATTCCTCTGTCCGGAAACTGGAGCACAGATGTGCAGACGGTCGGGAATCTCAACGGTGATCCGGCCTGGCATACGATGACAATGGCAATAGGAGTTCTGCAGGTTTGTGACGGAAGATATATCGCACTGGTCGATTACGAAGGAAATTTCAATAATCAGGCGCTTGATGTTATCGCCGGAAACCGGACAAAAACCATATTGCCTCAGGATCAGATTGCCATTATCGGCTCGACTAGGGGCGACAAAATCGAAGAAGGCTGGCTCTGGACATGGGACAAGCAGCAACCATCGTGGATACTCCGGCGCATGATCGCCGAAAAAGGAATCAACGCCCTGATTCAGACCGACTTTATTATCGCGCAGGCGGGTATCAGCGGCGGACTCTACTATTGGGACACGGTGAATGTTATGCGCTTCAAAGCGTTTCCCGGAGGCGGATGGGTGAATCCCGGAGCTGTTGCCAACCAGAAAGGTATTGCTCTTTTCGGAGTGACAGGTTCGGATAAATGCGGACTCTATTCTTACGGACGATTAAGCAAGAACGAACCGTATTCATTGAATCTTGAATATATCCCGTCGCACGAAAAAATGAGCGGCGTGGAAATCGGAGCGGTGACGGTATACGGGGACCAGGTTTTTCTGTCCTGGAAAGACGGTTCGACTTGCGGAGTGGATACGGCGGATATGGATAACAAAAAGGATGCCAGATATGAAGGATTGGTTTTTGATGCGGGCGAGCCGGAATTGCAAAAGGGATTTCGACATATCAAACTTCTGACCCGGCCTCTTCCGGCCGAGTGCTGGATAAAAGTGTACTACCGCATCAATGAGCAGGGTGACTGGAAACAGGCATATTTGGAAGACGGCACGGACAGTTTCGACAAAGAAGGAAAAACCAAAACGGTCTTCACCATCGAAACCGGAGACGAAGAAGATGAAGAAAAGGGCAAGGGCGAAACATTCGAATTGGCTTTCGATCTGCATCCTTCGGGAAACAACACGCCGGAAATCATAGTAGCCAGCACATATTTCGAGCCGATTGGCATTTTATAAAACTATGGGCGATTTTTTACAAAAAATATTCGGCAACCAGAAAGTGGAAGATCAGCCTTTTCCGGAAATTCCGTCGCATACGCATGATGGGGAGAATTCTTCTCTGCTGGCTCCATCTTCGATCGATTCGCTTCAGATAAAATCCGGAGCGGTCGGCACAATCGCTTTGGCCGATGACTCTGTCGATTCCGACAAAATAATCGACAGCGCCGTGCTCAGTCAGCATCTTGATGCCTTGGCGGTCACCGAACAGAAATTGGCCGATGCGGCGGTAGCCACGGCCAAAATAAGAAACGGAGCGGTCAATGCATCAAAACTCATTCAATCGGAAGCGGTCGTGACCTTGTCGGCCCAAATCGATACGGCGATAATCATCGGGGCGCATATCGGTACGGGAGTGATTCAAAACGCGCATCTTGGAAATGCCATAATCAGCTCGGCCAAAATCGTCGACGGTGCGATTATAAATGCCAAAATCGGAAACGGACAGATTACTTCGGCCAAGATAGGTCTCGCCGAAGTGCAAAACGCCAATATTGAAAACTTGGCGGTAAGCGCCGCCAAGATTCAGGATTTGGCCGTGACCAACGCCAAAATCGCGAATCTCGCCATCGACAATGCAAAAATCGCCAACGTATGTGCCGACAAGATTACGGCTGGAACAATCAATCTGACTTCAACCGGATATCTGGCCACACCGTATGGCGGAATACGAATCGGTTATCTGCGCCAGGTCAACGGTGTTTCCACCTACGGCCTGCAAGCCGGTCCGGGACATGGGCTGATGTTGGACGACGGAGGGAACGGCTATGCCCGAATGTGGATTGATACCTCAGGAAGCCGACCGCTTTGTATCGATACCACATCAAGTGACAGAATCTTTTTCAAAGCTTCCAGTGGAAACGACATCATGCGGCTCTACGGAAATAATGCGGTTGGCGGAGGATTTGTCGATATCCTGACGTCGCTTCGCATCGGGAACAACCGGCCGGATGATCCGGTGGAAGGCCAGATGTATTGGGAACGCGATCCCGACGGTATGGGATCCGGCGGCAGACTGATGATTTACAACGGCTACAGCTGGCACGGAGTGGCCTGGTACGACGACATTTAAAATAGGCCGAACAATTAATAAAAAATAATTTTAACTTTATGTTCAAGAAAAAACTGGATAAAACGGATCTTGAAGAAATCAGAAAGAGACAGGAAATGATTCATCAGCATACGTTGATAGCGCAGGCATTGGAAACGCAGAAGCAAAATTTCATTGTTGGTCGATTTCATAAATACGGCCTTGATCCTGCCAAAGAATACAGCTTCGATTTGAAAAACGGAAGAATTACGGAAAACAAAAAAACAAACACTTAACCATAAACATATGGCAGAAAACAGCGCAACAAATATCGATTGGAACGAATTTCGCAACCAGATGGAACAATTGGGGAAAAATATCAGCGGACAATCCAAGCCTTCATCCAATACGGCTGGCTCTTCGGGCGGATATAATTTTTCGGCTTTGCAAAATCAAATCAGTAAGGTCGAGAAAAAAATCGATAAGGCGCAAGGCAAACTCAAGAATTATTACACTGACCGCTATGACGAGGAGTATGAAAAAAGAGGACTGGGGGATATCAAAGAGAAAATTACCGATATCGATTCCAAAATTTCAGGCGAAAAGGGGACGCGCGACGAATCTATCAGCAAGACCCGGCAAAACCCATATTATTCTGCGGCCACTATTACCGGCGAATCGTCGGAAATCGAACGACTGGCCAATTCAAAAATCAACAATTATGTCGACGAGAGAAACAGTCTGGCAGGAAGCTATAACAGCACCCTTGATGAGGTTACGAAAAAAGTCGCCACAGAAACGGCGGAAAAAGAACGCGAGGTAGACGAGCTGAAATATAGCCTGGCTAATCTTACGAAACAAATGAGCGATTATCAGGATTTGATCAAATCGGAGCTGGCGCGTCAAGACGATGAACAGCGTTGGGAGATGGAATTTATGCTGAAGCTGCAGGATGCCAATCAGCGGTCAAAAAATAGCAGCGGCAACACGGCTTCGCGCATCGATCAGGGATTGGAACCTGATCCGACTCTTCGCGCCACCGCTCAAAGACTCGTCGGTCAGGGCATTTCCGATCCGACCAGACTCGGATACACGGGAGAATTGGCCGTGCAACTGGAATCGGAAATGGACTATATCAAAAAACAATCTCCTCAAACGGATTCATCTTCAAACGCTCAAAAAGGAGTAACCGCCGAGAGCACTTTCCGACGTGAAATCAGAAGCGCTTGGAAAGAAGGTTACAATCCGGAGCAACTCAAACAGACTTACGGAAATATCGGTTTCAGTGACTCGAAAAAATCTCCGACGGAAATTATCGATGACGAATGGCGCATTAAGACTGCTCCGGGAGTCGGCGGATTCTTGGGGAGACTTTTCCGCATAGGAGTTTAAAAAAAACAACATGGATAATTTTTGGAACACAATAACATCTCCATTCAGAAAGGCGACTGAAAAAACAAAAAAGACAGTCGGCGATTTTTTCGCGCCCGTACCGGACGAAGTTCGGGCGCGGGACTTTGTCCGTGAACTGCCGGGAGCGACGGAAAAAGTCGGAATATCGATATTGAATTTCGGCAAAGACATTCTTCGCGCCGCTCCCAGGGCGGCGGCTTCAGCCACGCTTTCCGCCGAAGGAGAAAAAGAATTCATTCCTGGAAAAGGCGTTGTGCCGAAATTTGAGAAATTTCTTTTCGGAGATAAACCGATCCAAAACATCCGCGGCACCGGCGAAGAAATGATTCAATCATTCGGCGGAAGCGAAGGTACTGCCAAAAAGTACGGTCTTCCGCTCGGATTCGCTATGACTGCGATGGATATCGTTCCCGGTGTTCCCAAAAAGAAAGTAGCAGAGGAAGTCGGAGAACAATTGGTCAAAAGATACGGTGATGATGTGGCAAAGATGATTATGGAAAAAGGCGGCAAAAATCTTGCGGAGCAGGCATTGAAAGACGGCGGAGAAAAACTAATGGAAAAAGCGGGAATCAATCTGACAAAAATTGTCGAGCCGGCGGAACAAACCGTAAAAAATGTTGAGGAAACAATCAAGGCGGTAAAACCTGCGGATTATTTCGAAAAAGAAGGAAAAAATCTCATAGAGTTCGAAAATGCCGATTTGTCTTTGCCCGAGCTCAAGCGAAAGCTGGAAATAGCGACCGAAGGCAAAGACGATGATCTGATTGGCACATTAAAAAATGACATATCGACCAGGGAATCGGAACTGCTTGACGCGGCCAAAGCCGATGAAATACAAAAATTGGAAAATAATTTATATCACGGAACTACCAAGGAAAATGCCGAATCGATCATGAAGAATGGTATCGATACCAGCCTCAATACGAAAGGTTTTGCCGAAGCGCCTGATTCTTTTTATGCGGCACCCACGGTGCAAGAGGCTTCTATGTATGGGGATAATATTCTTCAAGTCAAACCGAAACAGGAAGTAAAAACGCTGAGCGTATCAAGCCAGGAATGGGCGGATACTGTCGGCAAGTCAAGAAATGCCCAAGAGTCGAAGCTTGCCCGTGACGAGCTGAGAAAACGCGGATATGACGCCGTTCATTACGGTGATGAAATGGAGATTTTGAATCCGGAAAAATTTCAGGTGGCCAGTCCGCGCAACCTCACTTCAAAAGCGGAGCAGGCGCTGGAAATTATCAACGAAAAAGGCAATCCGGTGATAAAAGAAGGAAAGAAAATTGCTCCGTTGAAATCCAGAGCGGATAAAATAGATCCTCCGTCGACGCCGCCAAGGATACCGGATGAAAATCCGTTAGCCAATGTTTCTGATGTTCCGAAAGGAAGCGCGCTCGAGTCCATAGACGGTATGACCGGAAAAACCAGCCAGCCGAAGAGTCTCATCGAATGGATAAAAAACGCGCCTAAGAAATTCACCGAAGCATTCAGCGATCGCTTTGCGCCGATCAAGCGTTTCGAAGAAATGGTAAGCGATATGGCCGGGAAACCGATAGATATCAATTCCAGCGCTTATATCGGTGCGCGCATGTATGCCGGCCGGATGGGAACCATCGAATCATATCTCGGCGATCTCCAAAAAGTCCTGTCGCCTCTCAGTAAAGAGCGGGCGGATTTTACCCGTTTTGTTTTATCCCGTCGTGCGTTGGAACGAGCGGATCGGGGATTTGAAAATCCCGCCGGTGTATCATCCGATACGGCGAGACTTGCAATGGAAGAACTCAAAGCGAAAGTCGGTCCGGAAATTTTCAGCAAATTCGAATCGGCCGAACAGGCGATTCAAAAATGGGCGGATGAAACCATTCTTAAGCCCGCTACGGAAACAGGAATTATTTCCCAGGGAGTCTATGATTCGGTTATTGAGAAAAACAGACACTGGATGCCGTTTCATGTGATCGATGAACTGCCTGACCAGGCGGCTCTGGACAGGATGCCGAAGGGCATGGAAATATTTTCCGTCAGCAAGCAGGGGATAATCCATGAATTGGAAGGAACGGAAAAAATAATCCGCGATCCGTTCGAATCTATAATTGACAAATTGTCCAACGCAGTCAATCTCATCAAGAGAAACGAAGTCGCTCAGAAATTGATAAACATCAGGGAAGTGATGCCGGAAGCCAAAGAATTCATAAAGCCGCTGGAAAAAAGCGAACGCGCTCCGAAAGGCTGGGGATCAATCAGCGTATTTGCCGATGGAAAAAATACCAAATGGATCGTACCGGAAGAACTTTCCTGGGCGATGCATCAGATGAATGAAGTGGAGGCGGGGATATTAGGCAATTTTGTGAAATTTACTTCCGCCGCTTTCCGGAAGGGAGCGACCACGCTATATATTCCTTTTTCGCTTTCCAATGCCGTGCGCGACGCGCAGATGACCATCATGACCTCGAAATACGGCTTCAATGCGGCTGATTGGGTCAAGGGATTTGCCGAAGGTTTGAAAGGAGCTTTCGGCTGGGACTCGAAACTGATCGATGAATTTGCCCGAAACGGCGGAGGATTCGGAGGTTTCATTCAGGGAGCCAGAGAAATAAGTGGTGTGAAAAAGCAATTATTCGAACCGAACTGGTGGAAAAGAACCAAAGCCGTCATAAATCCGTTCAATCTTATAAGCAATTTTGCAGAAGCCATAGAGTTGGCGCCCCGCCTCGGTGTTTACACACGGTCTCTTAAAAAAGGAGCTTCGACGTTGGAAGCGGCCTATGAGGCCCGGAATTCTACCATCGATTTCGCCAAATCTGGTCAGGAAATGCGGATTATCAATATGTGGGTGCCGTTCGTAAACGCCCGCTGGCAGGCGCTTCTAAATACCGCCCGCGTTTTCAAGGAAAGTCCGGTCAAATCTTCCGCTAAGGCCGCGGCATTGATTGTCACGCCGGGAATAACAACTTATTTCTGGAACTCATTGAATTATCCGGATTTATACGAAGACGTACCGAGTTGGATCAAAGACACTTATTTCCCGATTATTGTCGGCGAAGACAAGGATCAGGAAGGCAATCGTATACCGAAGATGGTGCTTATTCCAAAAGGCGACGTCGGGCAGATTTTTTACAATCCGCTCGAATATACTCTCGAGTATGTTCGAAAAGGCGAACCGAGCAATTTTGCCAAACTGGCTCTCGAATGGATGAGCCAGCTGGCGCCGATTCCATTCACCCGCGACGGAGAACTGTCAACTTCGCAGTTTCTCTCTGGAGTATTGCCTCCGATCCTGCGTACGCCGGCCGAACTGTCTACCAATAAATCATTTTTTACCGGCAGGCAAATAGTGCCGCGGCGTCTTGAACAGGTGGCGCCGACGGAACAGTACGACGATAAAACACCGTATGCGGCAGTAGTTGTGGGGCGAGCGCTCGGCGTTTCTCCAATGAAACTGGCCTACGGCATCAACGGTTTATTCGGAGGGTTCGGACGGGAAGCGATCGACCCGGCCAAAATTTTGGAAACTACGGCGCAAAGATTCTATCGATCCGCCGGTGGAGAGAAACGGAATCAGGCGTGGAATCTGAGAGATGAAACGGTAGTCGGTTATAACACGGCGAGAGAGCAGGCTAAGCGGGCCCTGGAAGCCAATGATAGCCAAACGGCCATGAACATAATCGACAACTGGAACGCCCAAGCGGAAAAACTGTTGCCGGATATTTTGCCCTATCTCGCCCAAGACGATCCGCAAGAAGCGCAGAAACTCCAATCGTCGGTAACTTTCCAGATACAAGACATCTCCAGACTTCAAAAATCGGCATATGACAAACTTTTGGAAAATGAAGACGTTAAAGGAACAAATAATCCGCCGGCAACAATGGGCCGGATGTTTCCCGGCCAGGGATTGCAGCAAACAGACTTGAAACAGATGAGACAAACATCCCGATAAAATTTATGGAAAAACAAAATTATCAAAATCAGATGCAAGATAAAAGACTTGATTGTCTTGAAAAGCATGTCTGTGAAATCAAGGACAATCATCTTCCGCATATCAGCGCGAAACTCACTCAGGTCGGCACGGATGTCGACTGGCTCAAAAGATTTTTTTGGATCGTCGCTACCGCTTCGATCGGCGGACTGATTGCGGCTCTTCTTAATTTGTTAATCACTATTAAAAAATAAAAACATGAACACCATTCAAAAAATTTGGAAAGGCTCTCCGAATTTCTGGACCGGACGGAAAGGTTATAAACCGGAACTAATCGTCATCCATATCATGGACGGCACATTGTCCGGCACCGATGCGTGGTTTGTCAATCCCGCTTCGCAGGTAAGCGCTCATTATGGAATCGGAAAGAACGGAGAAATCCACCAGTACGTGAAAGAAGAAGACGCCGCCTGGCATGCCGGAAGAGTGGACGCGCCAAGCGCAAAACTCGTAAAATCGAATGTCAATCCGAATCTCTATACGATCGGCATCGAGCATGAAGGCAAACCGGAGGACAACTGGACTGACGCGATGAAACAGGCGAGCGCCTCATTGATACGTGAGATTTGCCAGCGCTGGCAGATTCCGATCGATCGCAATCACATCATCGGTCATTACGAAATTTATTCGAAAAAACCGAATTGTCCGTCGCATGATAAGAAAATTATCAATGAACTGGTTGCTTTGGCCAACGGTCAAACTTCAAACCAGCAATCAACAATTTCCTCTGTGGTCGAAGAGGGGATTAAAAAAATCGAAGAAGGATTGGCAATTATAAAACAAACACTAAAATGAATATGGAAGTTTTAAAGTCCGCGAGCAAGATCGTATTTATTCTGATGGCGCTTGCCACAGTCGGCGCTCTTTTCATCGGAAAAATTTCAGGCGATCAATTTTTGCTTCTCGCCGGTATGGCATTCTCCTTTTACTTTTCCAACAAGGGAGACTCCGGGCAACCATTCGGAGGAAAATAATCACGGATAAACACTCGAATTAGCCCAGCTTTAGTTGGGCTTTTTTGCGTGATTATCACTGGGGATAACTTTAATCTCTTGATTTGATTATGAATAATTTATTTCGACTTGATACTAAATATCTTTTTTCTTTCCCCGCCTTCAAGCCTCTTTCGGCGAATTTTTACCGAAAATATACAACGCTTTTTATAAACTAAAAACGCTATACCAATTGCGTTTGACTTCTTTGGCGCGGAGGGGTAATGTTTCGCTTGGCATAGCGGAAGACACTGTCGAAAAGTCTTTCGTCAAACACATTAATTTAAAAAAACACTCACCTCATTGCTTCCCAAAAGGGAGCCAATGATCTTGGATCTGAGGGTGTGACGCGATGGATTCGATACTCGAAAAAAGTCAAAAGAAGATTGACGCGATCGTAAGGAAATATGCACTGAAAACGCTCTGCGTTTTGACTGCCGATTTCGGACTACGGAGGAGAACGAACCGAATCCATCGCCGGTCGCATCCCGGTGGGTTTTCGTGCTATATGCTAACAAAAGACGCTATTATTCAATTTTCAAATTGGAGACAATTCAAAGTTAAAAAAGAAACAGTGCGCGGCTACGACCGCGAACTCCGAAACTTCTGCCTGTTCCTTCGCAATCCCGAGATCGAAAACATCACGCTGAGCGATGTCATGGAATATCTGAACGGCATGGCGGATCTCGGCTGGGACAGAAACAGCTTCGTGGGAAAGTGCATGGCGCTCCGCAAGTTCTTCGAATTTTACCGCCTGCAGGGATACAAAGTAATCGACGAGGAACTGATCCCGATTCCGGACAAAGTAATGAAACTTCCGCGCGTGGCAAGCGACGAACAATTCGACCAACTTATCGCAGTGATTCCGAAAGACTCCAATGATCCGCGCCACATCAGAAATCTGGCGATAATCGGCATGCTGTGGGATACCGGAGCGCGTAACGGAGAAATATGCTCAATCGACAAGGATGATCTGGATCTCACCGAAATGAGAGCCATCATCCGGACAGAGAAAGCCAAATCTCGCCGGCCTTTCCGGGAAATATTCTGGACCAAAAGCACCAACGATTACCTGATGCGCTGGCTCGAGAAAAGAAAGCACCTGGAGAAACAAGTGAAATTTGATGAACCGGAAGCACTCTTCGTATCGGCCACCAGTTCGAAATACGGACAAAGATTTTCCATCAAAGGGCTGGGCGAGATGCTGAGGCGATATTGCAACAAAGCCGAGATGCCATACATGAACGCCCACAGCTTCCGGCATCACCGCGGCCATCATATCATCAAGAGTGGGGGATCGACATCGGATGTGATGAATATTCTCGGACATTCGTCGGTACAAAGCACGACCATCTACACGATGATGCGCGGCAAAGAATTGGAAGAGCGGGCACGCCTGTTCCTCGGGGACAATAAAGATAGGTTCGCCGAGAAACAAACCGACCCGGGATTCGGCAAAGCACTCCAGGGATTCATGGCCTTCGTCCAGAATCAGAACAAAGATGATGGATCCGTCACAGCCGAAAATCTCGAACAGCAGGCCAACTATTTCGCCCAGCAATTCAAGGGCAAGGTGCCTTATCCACACTACGCAAGTTGACAAAAGTTGACAGGGGAGTATGATACAGGTAGCTAATAACAACACACATATGCCTCTATCGGTATTCAAACAAAAGCAAATAAATGAGATGAAGGAAAAAGCGGTGCGCCTCTACAAACAGGGTTTTGATACGCGCACCGCTGCCAAAATGCTCAAAGAACTGTATGGCTTCAAGAGAAGCCATACTTGGGTATGGGAAGCGGTGAGGGAAAACGAAAAGTTATCCACTTCCAAGAAAGTTGACAAGAAACTGACAAACAAGTAAAATGTCCGTAGGAACATTGAAAAGATAAATTCGCCTACTCGTCTACGAGGGATAAAGCACGATAAATAAACACCGGATGATTATCGCGCATCCTCGCAGACGAGCAGTCGGGATTAATCGCATGGGCAAACTTCCCCAGCCTCTAAGCTCCCGTGGCATTTGCTATACTAGAAGAAGTATAAGAAGTGCTGCGGAAAATAAAAACCGCTAGCAGTTGAAAGCGGCTAGCGGTTGGTTAGCTCTAGGATTCGATGCCAAGGTCTTTGAGTGCCTGAGTGTATCCGCAAGAGCATCTCCTGGACCTCATTGTTATCAGCGAGCAGTTCGATTTGTGCTGGCCGTATTGCAAAAGTACTCCTTTTAGTTTTTTGATGTCTTCATGCGCGGTGATAAGATTAGCCGCTTTTTTGAAATCATTGTTTCTTCGTGTTTTAGAATAATCAAAGCTGAATCTGTCACCCATAAAATCTCCTTTTTGTGTGGTTTTTAGGTTATCAGGTATTTTGAATTATGGCTGAAATGAACAATAGCATATTAGCTGGAAAAATCAAATAAACGCCAAAAAATTTGCTTCGATAAAAAAAGTCGGATAGAATGAAATAAATGAACATCAAGCAAAAACTTCAGACAAAATTCGCATTGGTAATTGTTCTGGCTCTTGCTGTCGGGCTGGTTTCGTATCCGCAGGCGATTTCTAAAATTCCGCCGGTTTATAATGCCCTTAATAAGCTGAAAATTAATCTTGGTCTTGATCTCCAGGGCGGGATTCATATGGAATATAGGGCAGATACAAGCAAAATCGACAGCGCACAGGTTGCAGACGCGATGCAGGCCGTTCAAGACGTGATTGAGCGGAGAGTGAATGCATTCGGAGTAGCGGAGCCAGTCATCTATACGACCAGATCCGGATCGGAACAACGCCTTATTGTGGAGCTGGCCGGAGTAAAAGATATTAATCAAGCCAAAAATCTAATTCAGGAAACTCCTTTTTTGGAATTCAAGGAAGAAGGGGAAGGAGAACAGCCGGAACAAATTCCGCAGGATGTTTTGGATAAATCTAACGAGGAGGGCAAGCAAAAATCAGATGATCTGCTGAAAAAAGCATTGGCCGGAGAAGATTTTGCGATTCTTGCCAAGGACAACAGCGAAGATCCAGGATCAAAGGACAATGGAGGCGATTTGGGTTTTGCGAAAAAAGGAATGTTTGTTCAGGAGTTTGAAAAGGTTTTGTTTGATGAAAATCTGAAAGACGGAGAAATATATCCGGAGCTTGTAGAATCTCAATATGGATGGCATATTATTAAGAAAATTGAACAGAGGCAAGCTTCGGCTTCGGGCGGTGAAGATGCTTCGTTGCCGAGCGAAATGAAAAATAGCGTAGAAGAAGGCGGTATCGAGGTGCACGGCGCCCACATTTTGATCATGAAGAAGCAGCAGCCGCAAGCAGAGCCGACTTTTGTTTCAACTGGGCTTTCCGGAAAAAATTTGAAAAGCGCCAGCGTGACATTTCAAAACCAGGGACTTTCCGAACCGCAAGTATCTTTAAAATTTGATGATGAGGGAACCAAATTGTTTGCGGAAATCACCAAAAGAAATTTGGAAAAGAGAGTTGCGATTTATCTTGACAGCGAAATAATCAGCGCTCCGACAGTGCAAAGCGAAATTACCAACGGAGAGGCGGTGATCACCGGAAATTTTACCGTTGAAGAAGCCAATAAATTGGTAAAAAGACTCAATGAAGGCGCTCTTCCCGTTCCAATTTCATTGGTTTCCCAGCAAAGTGTAGAAGCATCTTTGGGCCAAGTGTCACTTGAAAAAAGCCTTAAAGCAGGAATGATCGGATTGATTTTGGTGGTCATTTTTATGCTTTTATATTATAGATTTTTGGGACTAATCGCGTCTTTCGCGCTTTTGATTTATACCGGACTCATGGTTTCTGTTTTTAAAATTTCCGGTTTTACTCCCTGGTCAATTACGCTGACTCTTCCCGGAATTGCCGGATTCATTCTTTCCATTGGAATGGCAGTAGATGCAAATATATTGATTTTTGAGCGTACCAAAGAGGAAATCAGGAGGGGGCGCGGAGCAGTTAGCGCTATTGAAGA
>Ga0302251_1000535_pt1 | contig 33530 bp, 33 predicted proteins | sample AAG_RA_Gln_MG_FD_193534 | JGI IMG/M metagenome (GOLD analysis project Ga0302251, IMG submission 193534) | Enriched activated sludge microbial communities from anaerobic digester in WTTP, New Holstein, Wisconsin, United States - AAG_RA_Gln | ecosystem: Engineered > Bioreactor > Anaerobic >... | reverse complement strand
AACAGGAACAGTAAAAGGTGTTAAAAATATAGCAGGATATGTGCGTTCAAGATCCGGAACAGTTTATACGGTTGTGATCCTTGTAAATAGCCCAAAAGCTAAATACAGAGGGGCGAAACTGGCAAATGAGATCATTGAATGGATCGGCAATGGAGCAAATAATGCTCATCATATAAATAAATCAGAAAGTCAAGAGGATAGAATTATCGCTGATTCCAAAGAAAAGGCCGTCGAACATAAACATTTTATACAGGTTGGAACTTTCAAAGGGGCGGTTAATTCCAAATTGTTAAATAAGATAAAAAGCACAAAGCTTAATTATCGTCTAGTCTCAACCGATAAAGGCACAAAAGTTATTGTGGGTCCATTTGAAAACAAACAAGATGCAAGGTCACATCTTAATAAAGTACATCGCTCTATCTCTTCTAAGGCATTTATCGTTACTTTTTAACTCCAATTTTGATATAATATTTTAAAACGAGACATAAATGCAATTTGAATCATATCCATTTGAGAAGCTTAATGTATTATTGAGTAATATATCTCCGAATGACGAATTTTCTCCTCTTAGCCTTACAATAGGCGAGCCGCAATTTGATACACCTTTGTTTATCCAAGAAGCTTTAAGCAATAGTGTGTCATTGTTAAATAAATATCCAAAAACTGCCGGTGAAGATTATCTAAAAAATGGAATGCTAAGCTATCTTAAAAGCCGTTTTGATATCTCTTTGCAACCAGAAGAGATAGTGCCGTCTTTTGGTACTAGAGAGGTATTGTTCAATTTTCCGCAATTTTTGCTTCATGATAAACCAAGTCCGGTAATGGTATTTCCAAACCCATTTTATCAGATCTATGAAGGAGCTGCCATAGCTTCAAGAGCTAAGGCAAAGTATCTTGCACTTGAGGCAAAAAACAATTTTTTGCCTCAAATAGATGAGTCTGTTTTAAGCGACACAGATCTAGTTATTTTGAATTCCCCAAATAATCCAACAGGCTCTGTAATGAGTTTTGAGAGCCTTAAAGAGTGGGTAAGATTGGCCTTAAAATATGATTTTGTGCTATTAAATGATGAATGTTATATAGATCTATATACAAGTGAACCATTGCCATCGATCCTAAATGCCAGTATTGCTGTAGGGAACAGTGAATTTAAAAATATTTTGGCTATCAATTCTATATCAAAAAGATCATCAGCACCTGGGCTTCGCAGCGGATTTATAGCAGGGGACGCTAAGATACTAAAAAGCTATCTGGAATATAGAACATATGTAGGATGTGCATCCCCGCTTCCTTTGCAAGTAGCTGCAGCAGCAGCGTGGAGCGAACAATCGCACGTAACCTCATTTCGCGATCAATACAAATTAAATCTGAAATTAGCTCGTGAAATTTTGGACATCGAAGTGCCTGAAGCTACATTTTATGTATGGTTAAAAGTAGGTGACGAGCTCGAATTTACAAAAAAACTTTATAGGGATTTCAATGTCAAAGTATTACCCGGATCTTTTTTGGGCAGAAATGAAGCAGGGAAAGGATACGTAAGACTTGCTCTTGTTTATAATGAAGAGACAACTAGAGAAGCACTAAATAGAATTAAAAAAGCACTATAATAAAAAAGGATGATGCCATGGCTAATGATATAAATATAGAAGAATTAAAACAAAACGAAGAATTTCTAGATTTTTTGAAAACTTTAGAAATTCAAATGAAAGAAGAATCAAGTGTATCAAAAGGATATCAGCTTTTGGATGCAAAAATTGTAATGGGCAGTAATGAAGATGAGATAAATGATGTATTCACTTTTTTAGTTTCTACTTCATTTGATAAATTATCTGAAAATTTAGCAAATAATATTAAATTTGATATCAAAAACAGTGAAGACCTAGCAGCCACAAGAGCTTTGTATGAGCATGCAATCCAATTGTACAGTGAAGATGATAAAAAGGGAGCAAAAGAATTGTTTTTGGCGTTAACCCATACTATTGGTGATGAAAATTTGAGCGAGTCTATGCTAATTCATTCTGCTGTTGTTATAGCTGGGTATAGTTTTGACCAATTTATCGATGATTTAGTCGATAGTAATATAGATACGTTCAATGAAATACCTTATTTTATTCAAAACTATACGCAGCCAAATGATATTTTGATAAATATGTTAAGCAAGCATGTAAAGGAAGCAAAAGATATATTATCCAAACTAGAAGGAGCCAATAAATGAATATCCACTTTGTAGGAATTGGCGGAATCGGCCTTTCGGCACTTGCTAAATTTTTAGCAAATGACGGGCATATAATTTCCGGGTCGGATATACGACAAAGCGAAATTACCAATGATCTAGCTACAAACTTTCACGCCAAGATCACCATTCCGCATCATAAAGATGCTGTTCATGGTGCAGATATCGTGATATATTCAGCTGCTGTTCGTAAAAATAATCCAGAATATGTCGAAGCCGAGACACTCGGGATCAAGCTTTTTTCGCGCAAAGAGGCATTGAAATTTATACTTAAAGACAAAGAGGTCTATGCTGTAGGAGGAGCCCACGGAAAAAGCACGACTTCGGCTATGCTGGCTTCTTTGCTGCCAGAATCTAATGCCTTAGTCGGCGCAATAAGTAAAGAGTTTGGCTCAAACGTTAGACAATATGATAATAATAAAGTAGTTTTTGAAGCAGACGAGAGCGATGAAAGTTTTCTAAATTCTAATCCGTATTTGGCAATTGTAACAAATGTAGAGCCAGAGCATATGGAGTATTACGAGTATGATGAAGAGCGATTTTATAATGCTTATAGAAACTTCTTGTCGCTGGCAAAAATAAAAGTGATAAATGCAGAAGACGGGTTTTTAGCAAGTTTGGATATGGATGCAGTTAGACTATATCCATCGCGCGATATAGTTGATATTTCGTATGTGCTCGTAGAAGACAAACCTTATACTAGGTTTACGCTTAAAGAGTTCGGCATCTTTGAAGTTTTTGGCATAGGGGAGCATATAGCTCTTGATGCTGCTTTGGCAATATTGGCAGCATTAGAACTTGGTGAAGATGCAGAGCATGTGCGCAATAGGCTTAGGGCTTACAAAGGAATCAAAAAAAGATTTGATATAGTTCAAAATCAGCCAAACTGCGTTGTTATTGATGATTATGGGCATCATCCGACTGAAATTGCAGCTACAATTAAAGCATTGAAGATCTATCAAGAGCTTAGAGGTTTATCTTCTTTGAGCGTCATTTGGCAACCGCACAAATATAGTCGTACTATGGATAATCTAGAAGGTTTTGTCAAATGTTTTGAAGGTATAGATAAATTAGTCGTTCTCCCTATCTGGTCGGCAGGAGAATTGCCTGTGGAGATAGACCTAAAAGGAGCTTTGATGCAGTATGACCCGTTGATGGCAGATAGCGTGACCAAACAAGACAATATAGTTAAAATCATCAAGGATGGACATGTGATCAGCGAATACAGTGACGGTATAATTGTTGCATTTGGTGCTGGTGATATTACTTATCAGATCCGCGGGGAGCATCAGTAAATTCATGACAAACTCCTCTTTGATAAAAAAACTTGATCTTGAGGGGTATGTAGAGAGTTTTGAAAAATTTTTGGCACGGCCGAAATCTATTATTATGCAAGGTGATACGGCAAGGCATTACCGATATATACAAGCACTTGCATCTGTTGAATTTTCGGCACCCAAACCCATACCGCCTTTAAATACCCAACTCAATCGCCTTAAAAAACAAGCCATATTGTCTTTAAGCGAAATGTATGCATTTATACAGATAATCCAATATTTTAAATCACTTCAAGCTCTTTCTTTGCCGTTTTTACTGCAAGAGTGGATCGGTGCTATCGAAGTGCCAAAAGAGATCGAAACAATCATGGGATATTTTACGGATGAGGGTGAGATCAATAGCCAAAAAGATGATGAATTGTTAGATATCAATGAAGCAATTATTCGCAATAAAAGAGCTATAAAAGAATCATTGCAACATATTTTGCATGCTAAAAATATCCAAGAGTATCTAGTCGATACACAAATTCACTTTATAAATGACGAAGAGACGCTGCTTGTGCGCGGAGGGTTTTCAAGTGCTATCAAAGCTAGCGTAGTTGGCAGAAGTGCCGGAGGGTTTTTTTATATACTACCTCAATCTCTCAGTGATCTAAAAGCCAAAGAAGCATCTCTTCTGAGTCAAAAAGAGACTATTATACTACGCTATTGCAGAGAGTTTTCGACCGTTTTTTCAACATGGGAAAGGTTTTTAAATTTTATAAATAAAGAATTTGATAGATTTGATCATTATCAAGCAAGAGTATTTTTTGCCAGGGCAAAGGATTATGAGTTTGTGCTGCCTCAAAAGGGAAATAAAATAGTTTTAAGCGAGTTTTCTCATCCTGCACTGGAAAATCCAAAGCCAATAACTCTTAGTGTCGATAAAAATATTTTGCTTGTCACCGGAGTCAATGCCGGCGGAAAAACAATGCTTTTAAAATCTATTCTAAGCGCAGTATATATGAGCAAATACCTGCTTCCTTTTGCTTGCAATATATCACAAACTGTTGTCGGCCATTTTAGTGATATCGAAGCTATCATAGATGATCCTCAAAGCGTAAAAAACGATATATCAACATTTGCCGGACGTATGGTAGAATTCTCAAAACTATTTGATAAGCGAAATGCTATAGTGGGAGTCGATGAGATAGAGTTAGGAACGGATAGCGATGAAGCTGCCAGTTTGTTTAGAGTGCTTCTGGATACATTAGCTAAAAGAGATATTGTTTTTGTAGTTACCACGCACCACAAAAGATTGGCTTCGCTTATGGCATCGCATGAATCTGTCGAGCTTGTAGCTGCTTTGTATGATGAGGAAAAAAGAGTGCCTACTTATACTTTCTTGCAAGGCAGCATAGGCAAAAGCTATGCCTTTGAGACTGCTCAGAGGTATGGTATACCGCCAGATGTAGTGGCAAAGGCTAGAGAAGTACATGGAGAAGACAAAGAGAGGCTAAATGAACTCATAGAACGTTCTACCATGTTAGAAAGTCAAATGCGTCAAAAGATCCAAGCTCTCGAGCTTGAGAAAGCTAAGCTTGATAAAAAACATACAAGGCTTGAAGAGTTGGAAATGAGTCTTCGCCAAAAATATGAAAGCAGCACAAATATTCTAGAACTAGCATACAAAGAAGCTATATCAAAAGCCCAAGATGCAGCAAGAGCAAAAGAGTCCAAAGAGAGCAGGAGATTGCTCAATGAAGCTTTCAAAGCCAAGAGTCAAAAAAAAGATACCGATATTATCGAAGATAAAACCAAAGAGCCTTTAAAGGTCGGGGACAGGATCAAATATCGTTCGCACAAAGGTGAGCTTTTAGCTATCAGCGGCAATAACGCAACTATAGAGGTTGACGGCATGAAAATGAGAGTACCTTTTGTAATGTTGAAAAAAATCTATGAGACAGCGCCGTTGCCTAAACCGAAAATACCAAAAGCAACAGCTAACGTAGAAAAAAGCGGTGCATCCGTATCCATAAAGCTTATCGGTATGTTCGGCGATGAAGCTATGGATGCATTGGATAGATTTATATCAGATGCCTTGGTGCATAATCTGCACGAAGTGCAGGTCATTCACGGCGGAGGCAAGGGGATATTGGCAAAACTAGTAAGCCAATACCTAAGCTCCCATCCAAAAATAGCCAAATTTTATAGAATGCCCGGCAATTTAGGCATCACCATAGTAGAGTTATAATAACAGTTTTTATAAGGTATAATATATCAAATGTTTGGAGAAGATGAATGAATATAAAAGAAAATGCAAATTATGTCAAAAATGAACTTGGCAGTGATGAAAAACTCTTAGAGAGTGTGTTGAAGTTCGAAACATTCTATAATAAACATAAGATAAAAATTTTTGCCGTAATAGCAGCTATCGCTCTTTTTTTCATTAGTACTGCTGCATTGGAAGTTTGGCAGGATCACAAAAATGAAAAAGCAAATGAAGCTCTTTTGAAACTAGCAGCAAATCCTGCAGATAAAGACGCATTGGCTGTTTTGCAGGAGAACAATCAACCGCTTTATGAGTTATATAGTTATCAAAAAGCCAGTCAGGCAAAAGATATTAAGCAGCTTCAAGAGTTGTCAAAAAGTGAAAATAAACTAGTAGCCGATCTAAGCGCATATGAAGTCGGTGCCTTGAGCCAAAAGCCAACAGATTCGGTTTATTATCAAGATATGGCTACTATCCAAAAAGTTTATGCAGCCATAAACAATAAAGATATAGCTACAGCCAAGAAATTGCTTGACACTATTGATGAAGAGTCCCCATTGGCTAGCGTAGTAAGACTGTATAAGCATTATACTATCAGCGGTGTGAGCAGATAATAGCGAATGTGAATTATGAATGATCTGTTGGTAGCATTTGAGGAGTATTTGAGCATAGTCAAAGCCCTTGGGAAAACTACCATTTCTTCATATATCAGTGATCTATCTGCGTTAGAAACACTTATATTTCCCAAAAAACTTACAGAGCTAAGCACTGATGAGGTGCTTGGATTTTTAGCAACATTTCCAAATAAACGTACACTTAATCGTAAGCTTTCAGCTATTAATGCGTTTTTTAATTTTTGTCATAAATATCATTTTGAGCATACTAAAATAGCAGTTCCAATGGCAAAACTGCCGCAGAATTTGCCAAAGTATTTAGATTATGCACAAATCAGCCAATCTCTCTCTCTTATAGACAGAAGTACGCCAATCGGATTAAGAGATTATGCTTTGATACTGTTTTTGTATGCCAGCGGATGCCGTATATCAGAAGCCTTGAATGTACAAAAAAGCGATATAAATAATGAGTGGCTAAAGATTCGTTTTGCAAAGGGTGAAAAAGAACGCATTGTCCCATTGGCCTGGGCCGCTTTAGAAGCTTTAAATGAATATCTGAGATATCAAGATATGCAGAGCAGCTATCTATGGCTGAATTATAAAGGTCAAAGGCTTAGCCGCATAAGTGCTTTTAAGATAATCAAAAAGTATCTGGGGGTTTCTCCGCATGTACTTCGTCACTCCTTTGCATCTGCGCTTATTATAGGCGGCGCTGATCTGCGTGTCGTACAAGAACTCTTAGGCCATAGTTCTTTGATCACAACACAGATCTATACGCATATCCAAAAGCAAAATCTAGCCCATACCATAGAGAACTATCACCCACTGAGGAGATTTTGATGAAAAATGTTGTCGATTTTTTAGGTCAAAATAGAATTATTTGCAAAACATTATCTCAGATATCGCCATCAATGCTTGAATCAAGGAAAAAGGTTGATATTTATTTGGGTGTCAATCTGAAAGGATACTATTGCTCTGTTTTTGCTATCACAAAAAAGAGCAGAATACTCCGCAAGGAAGCCGAGGAGCTTTTAGAATTGCATTCGAGACTGGAGTCAAATAACAACTCAAAAATAAATAACAAATATCTCCTAATCCAAGCGCCGCTATGTTCTAAAGCAAAAGCATTGCTTGAAGAGTTGGATTGGAAAGTTTGGCAGCTTTAGATACACATCAAATCTAATAGTTTAGTTTTAATTTCCATTTATGAGGTGTGTAGCTAAAATTTTCATGCCAATAGCTATCAAAATAATGCCGCCCAAAAATTCAACTTTGCTCTCTAGCTTTTCTCCGCCCTTACTGCCAATATAAACTCCGGCATAGCTAAACACAAAAGTCGTCACTCCTATCATTAGAAGCGAAATAAACACATTTAATGCAAAAAGATTAAGAGTAAAGCCTGCAGCCATTGCATCTATACTTGTAGCTATCGCAAGGGTAAGCATTATTTTGTTGGAAATTATTGCTATTTCATCTTCGATATTTTCGCCAAACGATTCGTATATCATCTTGGCCCCTATCAAAAACAACAACAAAAATGCAATCCAGTGGTCATACTCGCTGATGTATTTGCTAAGCCCGATACCGCCCAAATAACCAACTGCAGGCATAAGCATTTGAAAAAGACCAAAGAAAAAGCCGGCTTTTATAGCCAGTGATTTGACATCTTTTTTCATTTTTGATCCAAGGCCGATAGAAACCGCGAACGCATCCATACTAAGTGCTATTGCCAAGATTAAAACTTCAAACATTCTATACCCCTAAAAATAAAACATTATTTTAGTAGTGTTTGGCTTAGAGTATTGTAGTTTTATTTTTTATCATAGTCTTATAACCTCAAAATATATCAAGCTGCCGACTAGTATTATCAAAAATGCAGAAAATATTTGTATCTCTTTTTTAAATTTTGAAAGTTCGGTGACTATTGTTGAAGTGATCTTGAAAATAAAAAAATAAAAAAAGAAAAACGGAACAATAACCACGCCCAACCCAAAAAAAACACCGTATAAAAGAGATGTTAAAAATGAGCTGCTTAAAGCACTGGCAGTTATCAGCGAGCTAACCGGCAAGCAAAAACTAAATGAGCTAAAAAAACCTATTCCGAAATATCCAAATTTTGACGATGAGCTGCAAGCAGTTGAGCAAGTTTTATTTGAAAATAGAGCTAGATACAAAGAATAAATACCAACGGAAACTATAATGATTGCGCCGATCTTTGCAAAGATCAGATCGTCTTGAATATATTTTTTAACTATATCTGCACCAAAAAATGCTATTGATGAGATAGCTGCATAAGCTAAGATCTTTCCGCTGAAATATCGCATCAAAATAGAAAGTCCTTCTTGCTTGTCAGGTGCGCTGCCAAGCAAGATAGGTGTCATAATCGGCATACAGCTGATCGCACAAGCAGTAGCTCCTAACTGCAGGCCCATGACAAAGATAGCAAAAAATACAAGCATCAATTATTTTCGTAATTATATGAATCTACACCCATAATAGCCGCTCCAAACGAAGTAGTAATTTGCGGATTTTTTGGCACAAATATTCTTTGTCCCAGCTCATTTTCTATAGCATTGACTAGACCTGCATTGAGTGCCGGACCTCCGTCAAAATAGACCCCTTCTTTTATTCCGACCCTTTTTACAAGTTTTACTATTCGTTTTGCAATAGAGTAGTGTACACCGCAAACAATATCTTCAATGCTGTGATCATTACCCAAAAGTCCTATGATCTCTGATTCTGCAAAAACAGCGCAGGTGCTGCTAACTGATAGCGGCGTGCCTTGAGATCTAAAATGATATTCTCCAAGCATGTTTACATCCATTTCGAGTTTAAGGGCAACAACATCCAAAAACTTTCCGGTACCAGCTGCACATCTATCATTCATTGCAAAATTCACGACATTACCCTCGCTATCAAGCGAGATTGCTTTGCTGTCTTGGCCGCCGATGTTTATAATGGTCTTGATCTCACCAAATTCACTCGCCGCTGCTCTAGCTCCTATCGCATTTGCTGTTATTTCACTTATGTTTTCATCGGCTTCTTTGTATAGTTTTCTTCCATAACCGGTTGCTACTATATAGGCAATATTATTGTTGTTGAGTTCAAGTTCATTTATAAGCGCATCTAGTGTTTCTTGAGCATATTTGTAAAACATACTCCCGCTTGCACTTATTTTAGAGCCTATTAAATTTTTATTCTCATCTACAATGGATATTTTAATAGCTGTTGAGCCTATATCTATACCCGCAAAATATTTCATTTTTTCTTTCTCCGTCTGGTTTTCAATGACTCTATGAATGCTTCAACCCTCGTACTTAATTGTCCGCCTTGTGATGGGCTGTAATCGCTTTCTAGATAAAGGATCGGGATCCCTTCTTTCTCCATCGCTTCAAGTACGCTTCTTTGTTCCATTTCATAAACAGTACATCCGGCAAAGGCTTGATATATCACTCCGTCAGCCTTATATTCTTTGACAAGCTGTACAACTCTTCTGATGCGGTCTTCGTTTTTGGTAAATATCGGGCAGGTGCATGCTTTTAGATATTTATCAGATATAGAATCCATCATATCATATATATTCCACTCATCCACTGCTACCATATCATTAAACATTCTGTTCGAGCTGCAAGTCTCATCAGCTACAATGATGCCGTCTGATTCTTCTATGATCTGCGGGATCTTGTAGTTTGGAAAGATAGGAGGCGAACCGGTGTAGATTATTCTAGGACTGGCTTTGCCTGCCACGGTTATCTTTTCTTTTGCTCTTATCTCAAGTTCGCTTATGAGCTTTTCAGTAGCTTCTATCCAGTTATCTATTTTGTCAAAGAAAAAAGCATTGGTTACCAAAAATACATCAAGACCTAAGATAGGAATAATCTCTTTTTTTCTAAATTCTGATAACTTATGGTAAAGCGATTGGGCATAGCCTATTTTCTTTATAGCATTTCTTAAGTCTGTACGGTTAAGTTTTTTGCCTTGAAATTTAGATAGTTCCACCGCAAATTGCTTGACGCTTCTTCTCCAGTATTCACGACTCGCTTCGCTCTCTTTCGTTCTTGGAAAATCTACATCTATGAGTTTATAGCCGAAACTTTCAATTGTAGTTCCTGCTTTTGTTTTTTGGTCGCATGTGGTAGGAGAAAAAACAATATCTGGTTTGTCGGTGAAATTTCCCGAAGCAAAATGCCCTACTGTTGCTTTGATAAGCGGGCAGGCTTTTTGCGGCATGAGATCACTTCCTATCTCATCATCTGTGTAAAATCCGTTGCAAAGGCGCACAGGGACGCCATCAAGCGCGTAGATGATCTCGGAGGGTATTTGTATGCACATAGTTCCTATTTTCGTCTTACCATCATGCAAAGATTCATGTTTGCAATGAACCCTTTCAAATAGATCATAGAAATATTCCATGCTTTTTATGGGTGTTTTGAAGTCTTCTCTGAGAGTATTTAAAAGCTTAATAGCTTCCATGGCTTTGTGTCTATTTTGTTTCTCTTTTGGCGATTCTATGTTGTAGTTTATATTACTCATGTGATTCCTTTTGTTTATTCATAGCCATTCTTAGTATAAATCCTTCTTTAGTAGATTCAAAAATAGTAATTCCGGTAAAATTGGCTTCCAAACAACCATCTTCCGGGCATGCTGCTACGCATTTGAGACACAGTATGCAATCTTCAGTTACTAGATTTTTATTTGTTATATCATCAGCGATTTCCAATATATCCATATCACATGCACGGTAGCAATCTCCGCACTTGGTACATTTGGTACCGTCTTTATAGAGTTTGAGAAGTGCTGGTTTGGAAAATATATACTGTAACGCAGCCATTGGGCAAAAATAGCAAAAAAATCTCTTTTTGATAAATGAACCAACCAAAAACAGACCCACTATTATCATACCAAGAGTTGTCATTACCAAATCCGTTTTAGAAGAAAAATCAATGTAGAATTGATTAAAATTACCGGTAAAAGCCGGGATTAGCATTCTGCCAGGACAGATATCACAAAACGGCATAGATAGCCCATTTGGAAGTTTTGGAAGTCCAAAAATAGAATTGCTTATCATTACAGGAATTATCAGTAAAAGTATCAAAAGAATGTATTTGATACTTTTAATATTGCTTCTAGAAGCCCATGAGTATTCAGAAAATCTTATTTTTAACTTTTCTCTTAATGCAGTCAACCAATCTTGCATAGTACCAAGTGGACACACGAAACCGCACCAACTTTTATTTAAGACCCAGAACCATACCATGAACATTATGAGAGAAATAAGAAAAGCATACCCTGCAAACCCCGTAAATATTTCAAATGGGTTCTTTAAATCGTGTTGCAACATCCCGATGTAACATTTTCCTCCAGTTCCTTCGGAATTAAATACACATGCAAAGGTAGGCAGCTTGTCTCCTAGATCAAGGCTTGCATAACCCCCATATACTATCAATACAAATGCAACTATTTGAAACCAAAAACGGAATCGAATAAGATTCATATTGTTGATTTTCTTTTTTAAACTCGACACATACGCCCCTTAAAGTAGATAATTTAACCCGAATAAATATGTTCTTCCAGCAGCCGGATATCCTAGATGTACATAATAATCTTTGTCAAATAAATTTTCAACTTCAACATAAAATTTCATATTTTTATATTCATACTCAATTTTTGAATTTGCTATAAAATATCCTTTTAAAATCTCTGTATTTTTGCTATCATTGAAGCTCTCACTAACATAGTATCCACCTATGTTAGCTTTAAATTTTTTATACGTCGCATAAATATCCGACTGAATTTTATGTTTTGGCTTAGCAGGTAGATATAGCAATGTATCATCATTTTTAAATACCAAATAAAGATATGAAGTATCTATATTTAGAGTATTGTTAATCTTCCAATCAAAGCCGGCTTCATAACCTTTTCTTGTACTTGAGGTAACATTCTCATATGTATAAATACCATTGTCATTATATGAGCCACTGATACCGTCATCTATTTTGCTATAAAATAAATTAAGGTTTGCACTTAGATTATCTATTATTTTTATTGAATTACCAAGTTGATAATTTGTAGCTGATTCCATCTTTAGATATGGATTCCCTTGGAGTGTGCTGCTTTCGTAGTATCTTTGTTTGAATGTCGGAGTTTTTGATGATCGACTTATTTTTAGATTTGACTTAAAATTACCATTTTCATACATTAGTCCAAATTCAGGATTAAAAGAAGAACCAAACTCAGTATGAGAATTCATTCTAAGACCTAAATTAATATCAAATATATCAAAATTAAAATTTTTTATACCATACATACTATACAAAATTTCGTCATGATTGCCACTATTTGTAGCTTGAGCACTTCTATTTTCAAGGTTTACCCCAACAATTGATCGGCCTAAAAATAGTAGATCACCATAATATTTTATGTCGGTTCCCAACGTTTTTGTTTTTAAAAAAGAATCAATATTATAATCAGGATCAGTGTTTAGGTCTTCATTTGAAATAAAATAACCACGACCTTCAAAGCTATCATTTTTCAACAAAATCGAAGTCCCTAAAGACTCTTTTTCATATCTTGCGTTTAGAGTCGGCTTTGTTATTTTTCCTGTAGTTCCACCCTTGTCTATTATATAATTTGTAGCAAAGGTTATGTCTATATCTTGAAATAAAATCGTATTAAAATCTGCTTTTATAGAATCGACTTTACTGTCTCCATTTAACCTATGACCGTCACTTTTTTCATGATTTACGCCAAGTGCTACACCGATATCATAAAATGATTTTCCAAGATTTAGGCCGTATTTATTAGTATTAAATGAACCTTTTGCAATATCAAGTTTGTTTATAAATGATTTATCTGTTTTTTTTGAAGTGATTATAATAACACCACCACTTGTATTATCTCCGTACAATGCAGCACCAGCACCTTTAATTATCTCTATCTTTTCTAAATTTTCAGTAGAAATTCCACCCAAATTTACAGTTCCTGTAAGTGAATCACTCAATGGCCTGCCATCAAAAAGCACCAAAACCTCATTTGTCGTAGAACCCTGTATACTTACAAAGCTATCACTTGCTTTGACGCCCGGCAATTTATTTAATAAGTCAACGAGCATTTGAATGTTCATTTCTTTTATCTCTTGAGACGAGACAATTATAGAGCTGCTGGTTTGATTTATATTGTTTGCACTGAGTATCTTGAAAAGCAAAACAAAAATAATAAAGGTTTTAGTTTTCATCAAACCAAATCTCCTTTGGTGTTTTTCTTTTTTTTCTACGGCTATAATAAATACCCAATGAAAATATCAACATTACACCCACAGCGGTGGAAAAACCTAACATTTTGGATTCATATTCAAGCGGGGATGAGCCAAATGTTAAAGGCATAGTCATTGTATATTTTATATCATGATAAGCCTTCCCCATGTATATGCCAGATTCATTAACTTTATAAGTTGCTTCCACTATCATTTTTTCAGAATGTTTTTTTTCTTTTTCGGCATATCTATTTCTTGGTATTTCGAATGATATAACTCCATCGTTATATGGTTTGATCACATTAGTCCATCCTGATTCCATTGTCACTTTCAGGGGTATGTTTTTTTGAAGCTCTCCTTTGTAGTAAACCTTAAAAGGAGCAATGTCGCCTGAATATAAACAACAATTGATATGGTGTTTTCTGATAGGCCTTTCCATAATAATCTCAAACGGCAATTGTGCTAAAGGTTCTTTTGTTTGTTTGGAATCGATCGTTTTGCCTCTTATTTCTTTTAATAAGGATTTAGTGATATTTCCTTCTTTATTATAAACCCTAAGCGAAGAAAGTAATACATGCAGTACCCCGTTTTGTACGGATTTTTGTTCAAAAAATAGATGATAGCTCCCTTTATAGAGTGGAGCAAAAGAGATTTTTTTATCTATAATATTTTGTTCTATGATTTGATCGTTCATATCTCTGATATATAATTTTGCATTACTTAGATCACTAATGGTTTCATTATTTTGCAAATCACCTTTTTTAATGTAGAACTCTTTATGTACAGATTCTTTAATCCCAGTTGTGCAGCAAGATTTCGTTTTGAATTCTTCTATCCAAATTGAGTTATCTCCAAAAAGTGGTAAAAATCCCAAAAATGTTAATATATAAGATATTTTATAGAAATTATATTTCATTTTTTAAAAACTCATTTTTAAGGTTCCCATTATGACCCTGCCAGGGGAGACATAATATTCAGTATAGCTTTCATTAAATAGATCATCCACAGAGAGGCTCACTTCTAAATTCTCAGAGAGTTTTCGAGAAAGTTTCAGATCGAAAACAGTATAACTTTCGTATTCTGCCGTATTTGTATCATTGCTGTAGCGATCTCCTACATATCGAGCAGATATTTTTGCATCTACAAGCTGCGGGTTTACATACATAAGGCTGATCGAACCTTTATGTTTAGGAACTTCGATCAGGTATTTTCCTTCAAGTGTTGTGTTTTCTTTGAACTCTTCAATCTTTGATTTATTATAGGTATAGTTTGCAAATGCATGGATCTGATCTGTAAAAGGGTAAGATGCATCTATCTCAATACCCTGTATTTTTACTTTGCCGACATTGGTTTTGGTTTGCGCAGCAGTATATCCATCAGGCGGAACTGATGTTATATAATAAAAAAAGTCTTTGGCGTCGTTTTGATATGCCGTTATGCTCAATTTTCCTTCATCAAAAATAGTATGGTCAAAACCTACTTCATATGATATGACTTTTTCAGGTTCCAAATCCGGGTTGCCATACCAAATTCTCGAACCGGATACAAATGTATTGTATAAATCAGATAATGTAGGTGCGCGATAGGCTGAGCCGACAGAAGCCCTTAGTGATGTGTTTTCTGTAAGATGATTAACTATACCGATTTTTGGGCTAAATCCATTGGTTGTTGTAGAATTGTAGTAGGTATCTGGAGTTGGCAGGCTGCTATCATACCCATGACCGTCATAATTTTTCCAAAAGTCATAACGTCCTCCAATATTGATGATCCAGTTGTTGTTGATAAAAATTTCATCCTGTAAAAAAAATCCTATATATTTTTGACTTCCTTGAATTTTTATCTCTTTGTCGCTACCATCAACATAATCATTAAACCTATCGATTTTACCTTGTCTAAAATCTATACCGGTTACCAAGGTACTTGTACCGAACATTGGATCCTCTGTGTAGGGAATGGTCAATTGGACAATTCCACCACGATCATCGTTTGTGCTAGAACTTTCATACTGAACAGCAGTTTTAGTACTGTTGGCAGAATCATAATCGCTGTACTCATCTTTTAGGAATACTTTCAGCGATAACTCATTGTCATTTTCAAATTTTTTTTTGTATCCGGCAGTATAGGTTTTATGTTCTTGATAATATGGGACATAGTTATCTATAGCAAGTGTACCGGTAGTTTCATTGTCGTAATATGAGCCCGAGATAAATGCAGAAGATGTTGCATCAATGTCATATGTTAATTTAATATTGAAATTGTCTCTTTCAACCCCTTTATCTAATGTATATGGTTTGGTGTGCGCAGGAGTTTCCGGGTTATAGCCATCACTAGTTGCCCTTTCTCCGGAAATCAAAAAGCCTACTTTTCCTTCTTTGCCCATAGAGGACAAAGAGGCAATTTTAGTATCCATACTACCATAGCTTAAAGCTATATTTGTTTTAACTTCATTTGTCGGATTTTTGGTGATTATATTGATAACGCCGCCCATTGCTCCAGAACCGTATAAAGTCGATGTGGCACCTTTAACTACTTCTATTCTTTGGATATTGGAGACAGGTATTTTATTCCATTCTAAGTCACCGCCATAAAGATCATTCATCGGCACACCATCAATAAGCAGCAATACTCGTCCTTCTGTAGTTCCACCAAAACCACGCATTACAACTTTATTGGATGTTCCGCTTGAAAGAATTCCCATGCTGTGCTTTAGATCAATACCAGAGACCTCTTTTAGTAATTCATCTGCACTGTTAGCAACTGAATTCTGAATATCTTTTTGAGTGATTACTTCTATGCTTGCCGGAACATCGGATACTTTCCTCTTTGTTTTGGTAGCTGTTATCGAAATATCCCCCAAATCAACATTTTCAGCAGTTACACTTATTGTGGATATTGCAAATATTGCCATAGTTGACAATGCAATTGTTTTCATATTTTTTCCTTCTTTGTATTTAAAATTACATCGAGAGGCCTAGTTGAAGAATAATACGAATATACTTTTACGTTATATTTTTAAGTGTAATACTATTGTCCCCAAGTATTAAAATTAAGTATTATTTAAACGAGCCCCCTCATTAATAGTATAAGTATAGATATGAAATGTTAATTAAGTGTTAAGTTTCAGAAATATTTAACATAAAATTAACATTTTATATTTATTTAGGCAAAAATTCACATCTACAATAATTATTTCAAATAGATCATAAATATTCAATGCTCGAAATCGGCGTTTGAAGTCTTCTTTACCTGCATTATTATTTTTTATGCAAATCTATTTTCATTCGTTTTTCAAAGCCTTCTCTTGTGGAGCTGAAAGCTTTTATATTCAAGATATCAAAATGCAATGCATCATCTTCCGGGCATGCAGCTATGCATTTTAGGCATAAGATGCAATCATCTCTTAATATATTTATGCTTGCAACATCATCGGCTATATCTTTGATCTGCATATCGCACACTGCGTAACAATCACCGCATCTTGTGCATTTGCTGCCGTCTTTTCTGAACTTCACAATGGAAGTATCGGCAAAGATATAATGCAGTGCACTCATTGGACAAAAGAAACAAAAAAATCTTTTTTTAACAAATGAGCCGACGAAGAACAAAGAAGCAAGCGATATGCCAAGAGCAGTTAATATCATATTTGTTTTTGAAGAAAAATCGATCGTCCATTGCGAAAAATCACCTATGAACATAGGGCTTATCACTCTTGCTGGGCACATTTGGCAAAAGGTCGCAGACCAATCATTGGAAATCGCTCCTGCACCCATTAAAAGTGGAAAAAAGAAGACTATGATCAAAAAAACATATTTTATTTTTGAAAGCCCTTCAAATTGGTGACGCGTATAGACGCTAAATCTGATGTTCATTTTTTTTCGCAAATTTGTTATCCAGTCTTGCAGTGTGCCAAACGGGCACATATATCCGCACCATGCTTTATTTAAGATCATAAACCATGCTATAAAAGTGACAAGCCCTATAAGAAAAGAGATGATAGCAGGCGAAAAAAGCACTTTTGTCGGCATAGCAAGTTGATGCTGCACTGAAATAAGATAGCAAGTAGCGCTTGTTTGCTCGTTGTAAGGACACGAAAACACCGGAAAGCTTGAGCCAAAATTTATAGCCAAATATCCTCCGTAAATGAAGAGCACAAAACTTATTAGCTGTATCCAAAATCTAACCTTCCTCAAATCGCCATTATTGATAAAGTTTTTTATTTTACTCTTCATATTTTATCTCTTTAAACGGCTTAGTTCTGTTTCTTCTATATAGATATACAATAATTCCTGATAATCCAAAGATAAATAGACCGATTAGCAAGCCATAACCATAAGATTGGTAATCACTGCTATTTGGATAATAAGATAGTGGATAAGTAAGAATATAGTTTACCTTTTTATACTTCTGATCGCCAATGGTACCGTTTTTTTCTTCGCTATATCTAAGAGTTATTAGCATATCTTGCTTGTATCTTTTATCAAACTTATCCCAAGCAGGAAAATAATCTCTAACTAGAGTAAAACTCGCAGTTCCGTTTGTGTCGGTTTTGATGTTTTTGTTCCAGCCGCTATTTAGATCCACCGTTATATCTGCATTTTTTAACGGTTTGCGATCAAGCGTAGCTTTGAATTTGAGCATATCACCCATGCCGGTACGATAAAAAAAACTCTTTTCATTTTGATCTTTTAAGCGCACCAGGTCTATTTTTACTCTGTCTGTGTTGAGTTCTTTTTTTACCTCTTCATTATAGATATCTTTACTGCCGTGTTTGCCGTTAAGATATTCCAGCTTTGCAACTTTATAAAAAAGTGTATCATTATTTACTATTTCGTTTATTGCAAATAAGTTGTAATACCCATTTTTTGGCACTTCAAAGCTATATTTTGTGACACTATCTTTGTTATCTATTTTGACATCTTTTTGTGTTTGCGTGGTATCAAATATCAAAGTTTTTATGTCTAAATTGGACACTAGATTGTTTTCTCCAAAAACAAGCCAAGCATTTTTGTTTGGGATCTTTGATCTCTCATTTGTATATTCATCACCGCCATGCGAATGCATACCGCCTCTGCCTTCAGTTTTTTTTTCTGGATCTGACAAAGTGAAATATATTGGAGTTTGCGGATCTATTTTTTGGGCAGAAACCATTTGGCATTTTTGACATTGCTGTTCTTGTTTGTTTTTTTCTTTTATTCCATATGCTTTACGCGAGTATCCGCTGTAAATATTTAAGCCTGTAAAAAAAAGTACCAAAATGATCAGAGAAAATAAAATTTTTTTATTTACAAAACCCAAAATGGGTTTCTTGGAAGTATTATCTCTCTTTTTTGATGTTTTCATACGTTATCCTCTAAAATTTAACTTGAATACCGAAATTTATAGTTCTGCCTTCGTTCACAGTAATTGAAATATCCTCTTTATCGTAGTCGCCATCATTATCTCCATCGCCCGAGGCTCTAGCATTGTTGTAATATGTTTTATCTAGCAAATTATCAACCCTGGCATAAAAGCTTGTGTTGTAGCCGTATATTTGTGTTTTGTAATCCAGATTTAGATTAACTACCGCATGGCCTGGAATTTTGAACCAATTCATCTCGTCGGCATAATATGGTGAAATAGCATCAATTTCAGGAGAGATGGTAATACTAGAAGTTGGTTTGTAATCAAACGCTATATTTAGATGGTGTTTCGGAACTCTAGGTTGATTATTTCCTTTTAGATCATAGTGTTCTGTTGCATATGAGCCGTATGTGCTGCCTAGATTAAGATTAAAATTATCATATTGTGTAAAATATGCGTCTATAAATGTATATGATATTTGAGAACTGAGCTGTTCTGATAATTCGCTTTGCACTGATAGTTCAAGCCCTTGGCTTATCATCCCTCCTATGTTTTGATATTGGGCTTTGTCTCCACCGTAGTCTATAGAAGAATATTGCCCCGATGAAGACATAATATAATCATCCCTATCCATTCTAAACAAGCCTATTTCATAGCTGTGTTTTACTCCAAAAGCATCACCTTTGCCTCGTATCCCTATATCAAAACTTTTTGTCTCTTCAGGTTTAAGATTAGGGTTGCTCTCTGTTTTGCCTGTAGGACTTATTGTTCCGGCAAAAAGTTGCTGAATGGACGGTGCTCTAAAACCGGTAGAAAAGGCCGCATAAAAAGCAGCATTGTCGTTTATTTGATAATTAGCACCTGCTCTATAAGATAATTGATCAAAACTTTTATCTAGCTGTAAAGCCGATATGTTGCTACTGTAATCCAAATTGATATAGTCATAACGCAGATTTGCGGTTGCACTCCATTTGTCACTAAATTTATGTTTATATTCTCCATAAAGTGCATAGACATTTTCGTCTGTCTCGTCATCTGAAGTTGCTGTGCCTTTATAATAATCTGTCCAAGTTGTTGTTGGTGGAGTTACTCTATAATTTACACTTTTTTTAGACCAATCTACCGCATAAGAAACATCATTCTTATAATTATTTGCTCTTAAGTCCAACCCAAGCATATAAGCATCGTTTTCGCCGAAGTTTCCTCGAAATTCACTTTTGAGACCTCTTTGAACTTGTTCGTATTCATTGAGATTTGGTTTAAATTTCGGGTCTGTATTTGATGTGTGATCTATATTGTAGTCGGCAAAACCTGAACGAAATGTAGTATTATCTCCATATTGGTAGAGATTAACCATGAGGTTTTCGCCGCCCTTAAATTCTTTGGAGTATGTAGTAAAAAATTTTAAAAGCTCTACATCAAACATCGATGCATAATCTCTCACTCTGTCATTTCCAGGCGTCCAGATACTTCTTGGATTTTCGTATGCTTCTGTAACGCCTCTAACTGTACCATGAGAGTCTTTGTTTCGCTTGGAATACTCAAATCCAGCCGTGATATCGCTTGTATCATCTATATAGTATTGAGCTTTACCGTTGAGATAATTGGCTTCATAGTCTCCATCTTCATAATATCCGTCTTTTTTTCTTTGGCTTGCTTGGAGATATGCATTGTATTTTTCTTCGGATACCCCATATTTTGCTAGATATTTATTATACCCGTATGTCCCATCTTCTACTTCCAGTTTCCCTCCTGCATTTTTTGCGCCTTTTTTGGTAGTTATGATAATAGCCCCGGAGAGTGCATCATCACCAAAGAGATAACTAGCTCCGCCTTTGACTACTTTGACGCTTTCTATGTTATCCATGTCTATATTAACGCTGCCGGTGCGCTCAAATACTGGAACCCCGTCTATGACTACAGCAACTCCCGGTTTTTCCCCCATATATACTTGATTTTCTATACCTCTTATGTGAATTTTCAAAGAATCACCATCAGTTAGCTCTGTAGTAATCCCCGGTATTGACTGCAGAGTCCTTTGGATATTTTCTGCCTTTTTTTCATCTATTTTTTCCCCTTTAATAGATGTTGTAGAAGAAACCTCACCTTTTTTTGATTCGAATTTATCATCGATAGTCGTTGAGTCGACTTGAATAACTCCGATGTCCTCTTGTGCATTGATTGTAGTTACAAGTAAAGCTGAAGCAATAATGCTAAGCTTAAAAATATTCATTTTTTTTCCTTCTTTGTATTTAAGATGATAATAAGTGACCTAATGAAGAATAATACAAATATACTTTTGTATTACATTTTTAAGTGTAATGCCATTGTCCCCAAGTATTAAAACTAGTATTATTTAAATGAGTCCCCCTCATCAATAATAGAAGTATAAACATGAATTGTTAATTGAGTGTTAAAAATTAACACTAAATTAACAATTTTGTTTTATCATTTCAATAATATAACTTTTATTTTAGGGGCAATTAATAGATGAATATGGAACAATTAAGCAATATAGTAGATTATGGAGTTATTGGTATGCTTGCGATCATGAGCTTTTTAGTCGTGTTTTTTTGGGTAGAAAGATTACTTTTTTATAAAAAACTTAATATAAAAAATTACTCTTCACAAGAAGCTCTAGAGCTAGATATTACGCAAAATATATCTATTATTTCGAGTTTTGGTGCAAATGCCCCATATATTGGTCTGCTAGGAACGGTGCTAGGTATAATAGTAACGTTTTACACATTAGGCAATAGCGGCAATATGGATGTAAAAAATATTATGACATCTCTTGCCTTGGCACTAAAAGCTACTGCAATGGGATTAGTAGTAGCAATTCCGGCGATATTTTTTTATAATCATCTTACTCGAAAGATAGAAGTTATTATTACAAAATGGCAGATATTCCAAAAGGAAAAAAATGCAGATTAAAAAGTTTGATTCTATCAATGTAGTGCCATTTATAGATATTATGCTCGTACTTCTTGTCATTGTTTTGACAACTGCATCTTTTATTCAAACCGGGCTTATAAAAGTTGATCTTCCGTCATCAAGTGCCGCACTTGAAGAGAAGCCAAAAAAAGAGATGAAAATCTCCATAGACAAAGACGGAAAAATATATCTTGACAAAATAGAGATAAAAAGAGAAGATTTTCAAGCCAAGCTTTTGACTCATAGTAAAGATACTCCGATTCATCTATTTTGTGATAAAAATACAAAATTTGACAATTTTGTATTTTTGCTTGATATCTTAAAAAGCAATGGTTATGAAAATTTAGGGATAGTTACGACACATGAATAGATATGCGCACTCTTTTTTGATCTCGTCTTTTCTATATAGTCTTTTGATTTTCGGCTTTATATACATGGCGAGTAACGCAACTAGGCAGCTTGGAGATAGAGTTATCAAGATAGCTATGCTAGAACCTCAAGAAAAACAGCTAGAACAAAAGCAGGAAACAATGGCCAAGCCTCTTGAGAATGAAAAAACAGAAGATAGGCCAGAAGAGGAAATTGTAAAGAAAATTGAGACAACAAAATCAAACATTTCTAAAGCTATTGCCGCCAAGAAGCCAGAAGTTGTCAAAGAAAAAACTGAACATGGTGAAACAAAACAACAACAAATGGCACAAGAAGCTATTGTTAATGCTGATGCCGAAAAAAATCAATTTCTCTCTCAGCTTAAAAACGAAATTAAAAAAAACAAACATTATCCTTCAGTAGCTAGAAGAAGAGGGCAAGAAGGTGCAGTGAAGGTTTCTTTTTTGATCGATTCTAGCGGAAGAGTCAGCAATATTGTATGTGACGGCGAACATTCGGTTTTAAATACCGCCGCAAGAGAAGCAGTTTACAAAGCTTTTCCGGTCAATGTACCGCCAAATGTTATAAAGACAGCATTTTTAGAAGTATCATTGGTTTTGAATTTTAAACTGGACGCGTCACAATAAAGCCCATTGGTGATTTTTGTCAGCATATATATGTTAAACTCATTATTATAAATATGCAAGGATTTTTATGCTTTTAGCTGACTTTGGCAATACTCGTGTACATATATTTGATGGTCGAAATGTATATCATCTTACGCACGAAGAAGCTATTGCCGGGTATCGCACTGTACCTTTGTTGTATATATGTGTTAACCATAATATAAAATCACATATAGAGTATATAGCACCGTGGGAAGATATATCCAGCTGCTTAAGTATCAAAAGGGAATATGAAACTATGGGAGCGGATAGAAAAGCACTTTGCCTTAGTCATCCAAACGGTATTTTTATCGATGCCGGAAGTGCAATCACCGTTGATATAGTAAAAGACGGCATATATCAAGGAGGTTTTATTTTGCCTGGCATAAGAGCGTATCTCGAAGCTTACAAGATGATCTCTCCCGCTTTAGATACGGGGTTTAATCGCGAATGTTCCTTGGCATCTCTGCCTCGTACAACAAAAGATAGTGTAAGCTATGGTATAATCGCGTCAATTAAAGCCGTGCTTGATGGTCACAAAACCGATTTGCCTCTATATTTTACTGGTGGCGACGGCGAGTGGCTGTCGTCTTTATTTCCAAACAGCAAATTTGATGAATTGCTGGTGTTTAAAGGAATGCAAAAGGCACTAAAGGATAAATTATGTTAACTATAGCGCTTCCAAAAGGTCGTATAGCAGAAGAGACTTTGGATATTTTTTCTAAGATCTTTAATACCAATTTCGCATTTGATAATAGAAAACTCATACTTGAAGCCCATGGATTTAGATTTTTAAATGTAAGAAATCAAGATGTACCTACATATGTTGCACATGGCGCAGCTGATCTAGGAGTTGTAGGGCTTGATGTGATAACAGAGCAAGAACTTGATATCATTGATCTGCTTGATATGCAGCTGGGACGTTGCAAAGTGGCTATCGGTATCAAAAATGAAGACGTGCTTGATTGGAATAAGCCTGATATCAAAATAGCGACCAAAATGGTAAATATTACAAAAAACTATTTTGCTCAAAAAGCAGTCGGTGTTCAAGTGATAAAGCTTTATGGCTCTATAGAATTAGCACCTCTTGTTGGGCTTGCAGATGCTATAGTGGATATAGTAGATACGGGAGCTACAATGAGGGAAAATGGCCTCAAGGTCGCCGAAGAGATAATGAGCTCTTCGGCCCATTTAATAGCCAACAACAATAGTTTTTATGCCAAAAAAAGCGAAATTTTGTCGATTTATGATAAGATAAAAAAAGTTGTTGACGGTAATTTATCTTAAGGACATTTATGAGCCAAAAAGATCAAACAATAAATAATTTACAAGACCCAAATAAAAATTTAGCCCTAGTGGTTTATGGATTACAAATATTGGGCATATTAACCGGGGGTATCGCCTGGATAATAGGCATAGTTATCAATTATGTCAAAATAGACGATGTCAAAGGAACCTGGATAGAATCTCACTTTGAATGGCAGATACGAACTTTTTGGATTGGTCTATTGTGGCTTGTGATAAGCTTGATACTGTTTGTGACCATCGTTTTAATTCCGGTTGCTTGGATAATTTGGATTGTAGTAGGAATTTGGATTATTTATCGTGTCATCAAAGGACTTCTGGATTTGCTTGATAATAAAGCTTTATTATCAAAATAGTAATTAATATATTTTAATTTATACGTTTGGGAGATTATTGGTTTATCCGCAGTTAGCGGATAAAGATGGAGCCAAATTATCTATGGCTAGTTTCAAATGGAGCATCAACTACATTTTTTCTATCCACGATATATGGGATAAGTGCAGTTTGTCTAGCTCTTTTGATGGCTATAGTTACAAGCTCTTGGTGTTTTTTACAGTTACCTGTAAGACGTCTTGGCATGATTTTGTATCTTTCGCTTAGTGAAAATTTTAATGAAGCTACATCTTTGTAGTCAATATATTCTACTTTGCTTTCACAATATTTACAAAATCTTTTTTTGAATTTTCTTTCTCTAATCATTTTTTATCCTTCTAAAACGGTATTTCGTCATCATTAATATCTATCTCAGGGATGCTCTGTGGCTGCTCTTGCGGTGCAGGCTTTGCTGCAGCGCTTGGTGTAGAATATGAGCTATTGTTATTTCCCTGTGAAGCCTCTTTGCTTCCTAGCATTTGAAGTGTCTCTACTGCTACAGTATGTTTGCTTCTTTTGCTTCCGTCTTGTGCTGTCCATTGCTCCAATGTCAAGCGTCCCTCTACTAAAACTTGTGAGCCTTTGCGTAGATATTGGTTAGCTATTTCAGCTGTACGCCCCCAAAAAGTGATATCTATGAACATCGTTTCATCTTTCATCTCACCGCTTTGAGCTTTATATTTGCGATTCACTGCAATTGCTGTTGTCGCAACTGCAGTACCGCTTTGCAGATATCTGATTTCGATGTCTCTAGCCAGGTTACCGGCCAATATTACTTTATTGAACATTGAGAGCCTCCTTTTGGACTTATGCCTCTTGAGCTACTGTTTCTTCAGTAACAACTTCTTTGCTAGCAGGTGCTTTTGCATTTTTACTTACAGCAGCAACCATTTTGTCAAATTGAGCTATCTCTTTTTTTGTAGCGTATTTTACAGTGAGGAATTTGATGATATCTTCATTGATTTTGAGATTTCTTTCGATTTCTGCGATTTTGCTGCCTTCAGCTTTATAATAAAGTACTGTATAGTAACCTCTAGTTTGTTTTTCTACAACATATGCAAGGCGTCTCATCCCCATATCATCAGTAGCGATCAGTTCAGCACCTTCTCTTGTCAAAATATCTTTGATTTTGGCAACTTGTGATGCAATTTCTTGTTCAGTCAATGTTGGTTTGACTACAAAAAGTGTTTCGTAACAATTCATTTTTTTCCTTTGGTTTTGTAGCCCATAATTTCACACTCATTTGAGTCTTGGAAATTATGAGCAAGAATTTGGAACAAATATTATACGATAACTATGCTTATAGATAACTTTGCAGCTTGATGAACATCCCATATAAAAGTGTCTCTTTTTGCGGAGCCGGTGCGGATTTGATCTCAAGTTCGCTGCGAAGGAGATGCTCTAGGGTTTTTAGCAAAGATGATGACTTGATCCGGCTTGCAAGTGCAGCTTTTTGCTCTTCTATCTGCTTTGGAAGTTTGTAGCCTAAGATCTCAGCTGAATTTACATTACCGTTAATTTTTATATAAGCCTGAAATAACAGTATCTGATTCATAAACATTTGTGTTGAACGCAAAAGATATACAGCATCTTCCCCAAGTTCCAAAAGTGTATTTATGGTATTTGAGATAGGTTTTTTGTTACAAAGGTCCATGAGCAGTTTTTCTACCCCCAAGGGAGCGTCTGAATATACTAGATCATCTATATCTTTTGAACTTATTGGCCTACTAAGAGTAGATAGCTTTTCAAGTTCATTGCTGCATAACATTAAGTTATTATTCAGTACCATAATCAAATGTTCTAGCGCATAAGGATCGATCTGTATTTGAAGTTCATTGGCTTTTTTTTGCAAAATAGTGATACTCTCGCGTACCGATGGCTCAAACAGTCTTACTTCTATAGCGTCATCGCTGCGAAATAATGCAGCATTTGATTTGATATCTTTTTGTACCCCATAAAATAAATATAGCAAATAGTTGTCACTATTTTTTTTGACCAATTCCAGCAATGTTTCAAGTTCTTTTTTGGGTATTGCCTTGTCGTGTTTGATTATAAGCAGATTTATACCGCCAAAGAGCGAGTTTTGAGCTAAATATGTTTTTGCCTGTTCGAAATTATATTCATCAAAGTATAATTTAAGCAGATCTTCCTTGACATCAAGTTCAGTGATATATTTTGAGATATACCCCTCAAGGGCGTATTGATTTTCTCCATAAGCCAAGAGAGCCTTTGGTAATCTTTTTTGGAGAATTTGTTCAAACTCTTTTTGATACACTAAAGCTCCGTTATCTCTTTGGATATTTTTTCTACGACCGTAGCCATTATGACAGCTTGTGCTAGACTAACTTCAGTAATTGCTACTTTTACTTTGTCAAAAAGCAATAAACCGTCACCTTTGATATTTACTACAACACCGTTTATTGTGGTATCTAAGATAGCTTTTGCGCTCTCTCCGGCCTTGATGACGTGAGCTTCAAATATCTCATTTTTGTGTCCAAGCACCCACCTGGCAAATTTGCGGTCTCTAAAATCCCACTCTGTTTTAGTTGTTTTTCTCTCTAATTCGCTTACTCTGGCACATAATTGAATTATATTGCGCAATAGATACTCTCTTTCTTGCTCATCATTGTCAAGCTGAGTTTTTATGAGCCTATGGAGTATGAGATCGCTGTATCGCCTGATAGGAGATGTGAAGTGGCTATAGTGGCTAAATCCAAGCCCGAAGTGGCCGATATTCTCCGGGCTGTAGCTTGCCTGTTTTAGGGATTTTATTATCATATCATCCACTTCGCTTGCAAGTCCCATGGCAAGTGCTTCTTTTTGAATAGCTCGTATGCAAGAAGGTGCATCATCATATTGATCTGCATAAAGGCCGATGGTTGCCAGTTCTCCTAGCAGTTCTTCCAGCTTGGATAGTTGCGGAGGTTCGTGCACACGAAATATTCCGTCATTTTCACCTGTAAATCTCTTTGCAGCTGCCTGGTTGGCTAACAGCATACACTCTTCAATGAGCGAGTGTGACGGCGTACCTGTTTCGACTTGTGTTTTGACAAGCAGATGATCATTATCTATCGTCAGTTTCATCTCCTCTGTGCGGAAATCAAAACCTTTTTTGAGCCTTCTTGTTCTTAGTTCGATCGTAATTTTGTATAATTTGGACAAATTTTGCCATAAGCGAGATATTACCCCCTCCGCTAGCGCCCCATTTGTTGCAATTAATTTATCTACTTCATCATAATTAAATCTATGCTTGGAATGAATTACTGCTTCGAAAAACTCCTCATGTGTAGGTTGCAGAGTTTTTTTATCAAGCGTGATCTTTGAAACGAAAGCCAATCTGTCAACGCGCGGTTTGAGCGAACATAGGTTTTCGCTTAGTTCTCTTGGCAGCATTGGAAAAGCTTTGTGCGGCAGATATGTGGTAAATCCTCTTTTTTTAGCCTCTTGATCTATAGGAGAGAAATATTCTACATAATGGCTTACATCGGCTATTGCAACATATAAAATATATTCATCGGTGTCAAAATAGATAGCATCGTCAAAGTCTTTTGCAGTTACCGGATCTATTGTGCAAAAATCCAAATGCGTCAGGTCCACACGGCCCTTGTACTCTTCTTTGCGGACTTCTAAAGGCGTGTTTTTTGCTTGGTCCAAGCAGGTTTGCGGAAATTCATCTTCTCTCTCAAAAAGAGCCAGTGATATTTTCTCGTCAACTTTGGGATCCTTTAGATTTCCCAATATCTCTATTGTTTTATTTGTATCTACATCTATCTTGAGAACACTGCCAAGCTCAAGTATCTTTAGATCCAAGCCTTCCATCCAGGCAGTTGTAGGTTCATTGGTACGAAGATCTAAAATGAGAAAATTACCAGCTTCGTCTTTGTGTGTATAAGCGAGTGTATAAAGATGTGCATTTTGTGCTACCAACACTATCTTACCGCTGGATCTGCCTCGTCTGGCTATGATCCGTTTGGCTACTACTACATCGCCATGTTTTGCATTGTCCAAATGTTCGGGCTCTATTAACAAGTCAGCTTCTGATTTTTGCATGGCCTCAACATATCCTCTGCCGTCTTTGCCCATATAGAGCGTTCCTATACGATAAAGGCTGGAAAGTTTGAATAGCCCGGATGTATCCTGCGATAAAGCACCCATGCGTTGAAGTGTTTCAAAGGCGTTTAAATTTTCCGGTTCTATGTCGGAGATCAGGCAGCCAAGTGTAATTTGAAGTGCAAAAGGAGACATTATATGTCCTCCAAGTTAAGGTATTTTATAGCAGAAGAGAAACCATATTTATTGATTCTAGCAAGAGAAACGCGATACTCTATGATATTGGTATCGGCTGCTTCTTTGCTCGCACGGACCACTTCTTTGCAAGCGGCAGTTTTTTGAGACGAATCGGTTGTTTTATGCTTCATAAAATGGATTATATCACACTTTATTTGAGCGCTTCTAGTTTTGCGATCCTTTGTTCTGTGGTAGGATGAGTACTAAAGAGTTGTCTTACTGATCCGCCAAGGCCTAAAAATGGATTTATGATAAACATATGAGCATTTTGAGGTTGTGCATCATGCAAAACAGCTCTATGAGCATAGTTATCTAATTTTCTCAAAGCATTTTGAAGCCATTCAGGATGTCCTGTCATGCGTGCAGCTCCTTCATCCGCCATAAATTCACGATTTCTGCTAATGGTCATTTGTATTAAGCTAGCAGCAAGAGGCATAATGATCATTAGAGCTATCATCACTATCGGGTTTGGCCTCTCTTCTTGATTGTTGCCTCCAAAAAACATTCCAAAATTACTAAGCATCGCAATTGCTCCGGCTATAGTAGCAGCAACGGTACCTATAAGCATATCGTAATGTTTTACGTGACTGAGTTCATGTGCTATGACCGCTTCTACTTCTTTCGGGTTTAAAAGTTCTAGCAATCCTTCCGTGACTGCAACAGCGGCATGGTCATAATTTCTCCCTGTTGCAAAAGCATTTGGAACTTGATCAGGGATAACATAGAGTGCCGGCATAGGCAAGTTAGCTCTTCTAGTCAGCCTTTCTACTATTTCATATAGTCCGCTGGCACTTCCTTTGTCTACAGGTATTGCATGGTAGTGTTTTAGCACTTGCTTATCGCTGTAGTAATATGCATAAAAATTCATCCCCACAGCTATCACAAAAGCTATCAGCATCCCGTTTTTGCCGCCGATCATACTGCCGAACCAAATAAATATCAGAGTAAGCCCTATCATCAATATATATGTTTTTAATTTTTCCATTTTATCTTTCCATTAATTATTAAAATATATTTGCAATTTGCAACTGTAATTATATCAAAAATAGAGAATAAATCGTGAATTATCAATTTTAATGTATACAAATCAAAAAAATAGATGTATAATTATATAGTAATATAATTCAAAGGATTTGCAATGACTTTTTCTGAATCTATTTCTACTTGTTTTAACAATTACAGTAATTTTGACGGCAGAGCTTCTCGTTCTGAATATTGGTGGTTTGCGCTTTTTACAACATTAGGAGGTATTGTATCCTCCGTTATAGATGATAGCGGTATATTTTATACAATATTCATTATAGCAGTATTGCTGCCATCCCTAGCGGTGGGAGCTCGCCGCTTGCACGATATAGGCAAAAGCGGTTGGTGGCAATTGCTTGGTTTGATTCCTATTTTAGGAGCAATTATATTGATTATATTTTTTGTCCAAAAGCCGCAATCCGGGGATAACCAATATGGTCCTGAGGTTGTATTGTCTTAAAATATGAAAAATTAAAGTAAGATTTGGTTATAATCGCTCAAATTTTTTAGAGCAAAAGGAGAGCGTGATGGCACAGCTCAATGTATATTATGATAAAGATTGTGATTTAAATATCATCAAATCTAAAACAGTTGCAATGATCGGCTTTGGAAGCCAAGGTCATGCACATGCAGAAAACCTTAGAGATAGTGGCGTAAAAGTCATAATCGGACTCAAAGAAGGCGGTGCGTCTTGGGGCAAAGCCGCTGCAAAGGGTTTTGAAGTATATAGCGTTGGCGAAGCAACTGCTAAAGCTGATGTGGTTATGATATTGCTTCCTGATGAATCTCAAGCTGAAGTTTATAAAAAAGAGATCGAGCCAAATCTCAAAACGGGTGCTACTATAGCGTTCGGACACGGGTTTAACATTCATTACGGAAGAATTATCCCAAGAGCGGATATCAATGTAACTATGATAGCTCCAAAAGCTCCTGGACATACTGTTAGAAGTGAATTTGTAAAAGGCGGAGGAATCCCTGATCTTATCGCTATTCATGCTGATCCTAGCGGTACTACAAAGGCATTGGCTCTTTCATACGCAAGTGCTATCGGAGGCGGAAGAACAGGTATTATCGAAACTACATTCAAAGATGAAACAGAAACTGACCTTTTTGGTGAGCAAGCAGTTCTTTGCGGCGGTGTGAGTGCGCTTATTCAAGCCGGTTTTGAGACTCTTACTGAAGCAGGATACCCGCCTGAAATGGCATATTTTGAATGTCTTCATGAGATGAAACTTATCGTTGATCTAATCTTCGAAGGCGGAATTGCGGATATGCGTTACTCTATCTCAAATACTGCTGAATACGGTGATATGGTATCAGGACCTAGAGTTATCAATGAAGAATCAAAAAGAGCTATGAGAGAAGTTCTTAAAGAGATCCAAAATGGTAAATTTGCTAAAGATTTCATACTTGAAGGACAATCAGGCTACCCAAGAATGAATGCAGAGAGAAACAATCTCAAAGCTCATCCTGTTGAAGTTACAGGCAGAAGACTTAGAGAGATGATGCCTTGGATCAAGGCTAATAAAATAGTAGACCAAGAGACCAATTAAATAATTCTCAAATTTGGAGCAAAGCTCCAAATTAGGTCTTCAGCAGACAGCTCTCGCGACTAGTCGCTCTGTCAAACCAATTTTTTGCCCAAACACCCAAATCTATAGCAAACTAAACAAAAATTAAAATCAAAATCAGTATATCAATTATATCTTTGAGTGATAAACCATAGTCAGCTACTATTTGTAGCCTCCTTCGCCCAAACACTCAAATCTACACCAAACTAAACAAAATAACATTATTGTATTGTGCTAAGATCTTCAGCGTGATTTCTTTAGTTCCATTGAAATATAATGCCAAATATATTCTCGCTTTACTTCAACCAAAGTTCATTTTTGGCATTATTTTAATCATAAATCTTATCAAAATAAAGGGCTATTCGTGAAAAAATTTATAACTATACTTTTTTTGTTATTGTTTGTAGGGGGCGGAGTTTTTATATATTTCTCTCCACAATTTGAAAGGGTTGCCCCAAAGATTGATGTTGCTGATGTAATCTATTGGAATACAAATAAACCAATCGCTATAGCCGTGAAAGATAATATGGCACTCAAGAGCTTCAAGCTTATTATGAGTGATAACGAGACACAAGTAGTTCTTTCTCAAGGCGGCTTTGCTCCAAATAGTCGCAATAAGAATCTTAATGCACTTTACCCAAAAGGCATACTGGATTCAGAAGCAAAGCATCTAAAGTTAAAAATTGTCGCTACGGATACAAGTTATTGGAATTTTTTTAGAGGCAACGAGGCAACGAAGATCGTTGATATTAATGTTGACACAAAAAGACCTCATATCGAGCTGCTAGCAAACTCATATTCTATCACTCAAGGAGGAAGCGCATTTGTCGTATTTAAAGCAAATGACGCAAATTTAGAGAGTGTATATGTTGATATCGGTACAAAGCAGTTCAAGGCTGCTCCTTATAAAAAAGAGGGCTACTATGCAGCTTTGATTGCATGGCCTTTTTTAGAGCAGGATTTTTCAGCACATGTCACAGCGCTAGATAAAGCAAAAAATATTTCTCAAGTTCATATTCCATTTTATATAAAAAGTAAACAATATGATGTTTCCTGGATTAAAGTAAGTGATAGTTTTATAGACGGCAAGATAGCTCAACTTGCATCTACAAGCCAAGAAGCTGATATTGTTACAGATAAGATTGATCGATTTCGATTAGTCAATGAAACAATGAGAATAGCCAACGAGAAGCTTATAGCTCACAAAACGTTTGGTGTCAATCAAAATATTATAAACAAATGGAGCGTCAAACCTTTTTATCCTTTAAAAAATGGAGCAAAGGTTGCAAGTTTTGGCGACTCAAGACACTATTATTATGACCTTGTAACAAAAAAAGAGATATCGCACTCTTATCATGCCGGGATTGATCTTGCGAGTGTTAAAAATGCCCCGATTGTATCGACAAATGCAGGAAGGGTTATTTTTGTCGGAGATAATGGAATATATGGCAATATGCCAGTAATTGACCACGGAATGGGACTTTATACAATATATGGCCACTGCAATGAAATACTCGTTAATGAGGGCACGGAACTTCATGCGGATCATGTGATAGCCACAACAGGTATAAGCGGGTTAGCGTTAGGAGATCACCTTCATTTTGGAGTTTTGATTCAAGGTGTTGAGGTGCGACCGGAAGAGTGGATGGATCAAAATTGGATCAAACTTAATATAGATGATGTATTTAAAAAAGCAGGTATATGATAAAATTTTCACACTTTCTATACGAAAAATTTGTTAATATCTTTAAATATTTCATTTTGACATTTATTTGATCCGTTCTTTATGCATATGGCATAATTCTAAAAAAGGAATTTTATGCCGCAGATAATATCAGAAGAAATTTCAGAACTTGTATCGATGGCAAGTTATCCTAAAAATCTATATTACAAAGGCAATAGTTCTCTTTTAAAACGTCCAAAAGTATCTATCGTTGGAAGCCGCTTGCCGACCCCATATACAAAACAATATACCTATACTCTAGCCCAAGCATTATCAAAAAGAGGAGTTTGTATAGTGAGTGGCGGAGCGATGGG